>Ga0070665_100002048_pt1 | contig 22695 bp, 23 predicted proteins | sample KBSS13metaG_FD_65862 | JGI IMG/M metagenome (GOLD analysis project Ga0070665, IMG submission 65862) | Switchgrass rhizosphere microbial communities from Kellogg Biological Station, Michigan, USA - KBS S1-3 metaG | ecosystem: Host-associated > Plants > Roots > Rhizosphere > Soil ... | reverse complement strand
CTGGTTTCAAGCTTGTCAGGGACGTCCTGAGGACTGCGGGACTTCGCGGCGTCGACTCCGCGGCCAGTTCCGATATGAAACGTGACGCCTCGATTTTCCTCACTGCCGAATTCCGTGGCGGCGTCAGGACGCTTAAAGGGCTGACAGAATCCCTCAATCGTCGCAACCGTCATTCCACGGTTGGGACCCGCTCTGACCCTGAACCAAAGGAAGATGCCATCGATCGCTGGCGGGATGAAGGCGGCCACTGATGGGCATTTCGTTTCCAAACGAGGCGCGCAGTTTCGACAGCAAGAGTAACTGTGTTCGATTCAGCGGATATGACGGGATGTTCGAGGTAAAATTCTACCTCGCGACCGAGGTTCTTGCCTGCGAAAAATCTCGCCGAAATGCCAGCGAGAGCGACTATCTATCATCGTTCGATGCGTTGCGGCCCAGGATCCTCAAGGCGGCTGCTTCTGCCTATTCGAAAGAGAAGGGCAGTGCCATCTCCCTGGATCTCGGAAATTTTCGTTGAGCAGACCGTCCTTTTGAAAGGATACGACCGTGCATGATCCCCGCAAGCAACCCAGCTTATCTGCCACTCCGAAAACCGTTTTGGTTAGCGAGTTTGCAAAAAGATTTCGGCTCGATCGCATCGAGGAGAACAGATTGCGAAAGCTTCTCGGTCCCGTCGCCAAGGAAATAGATCTTCTCAGAAACGCGGGCAGATGAACTAAAGAAGTAAAACAAACCCTGTCGACTTCGAGGCATCCCTCTTCAAGATAATCTGCCGCGATAGCCTCTGGAGACTTTATGACGATCATCCGATTGCCATGCAGGTCGACTGTTTTCGTTCTCCAAAGCGGCGTGATGACAGAACGCGAGTTTCCGCTCGAAAGCTACGCCATCGCCTGGGCATCCGATCAGTGCATCAAGCTGAACCTGCCACGAGCAACAGGTGGCTACCTCACCTCTATGTCCACCCCGGGATTGAGGTTCGATGAGACGGCTCCACCCCAAACGAAGGGATCGCAGGCATGAAAACCACCAAGAAAAGCGTCACCATTGTTCGGCCTTTCAAGCTTGCCGGGATGACTACACCTCATCCGCCGGGCACCTATGAACTTCAGATCGATGAAGAGCCGCTTGATGTCATGTGGGAGGCCTACCATAAGACGATGACGCTGATCTTGACATCAAATGGCCTGATCGAGGCTTGGCCTATAACTGAAGAAGAACTTGAAAGAACGCTGATACCCACTTGATCGCAACTCGGGGTTTTTGAACGGCGTCAGGATTTTTATGGTCTTGTGAGAAAACCGGATTAACGGCATGTCCAGATTTGATCGCTGACACTGGAACATCATGTGCCATCGGCATTATAGACATCCGCCGGGTCGCACGCCGATAAAAAATGGAATCAAGCCAGCTGCCGTTATCTTAACGCCTGAGCGATTTCGAAGAATTTTGAGTTTTGTAATACTTCTGTCACAATGTGCAGCATTTCTATCGCGGCAGTTCAAAATAAATTAGCTGCATGCAAGTAACGCTCTATGCCGCGCCAGATTTACAGCATCTCTTTCCAAAATATTATGCGCGAAATTTAGTGCAGTATACGTGTCTAATTTGCGCGCGACGGTCGACTAATTCATTTCGGTTGGCAGCCATTACGAATTCGCTAGCACTCTTACCATTGGACTGCTAACATGCATTATCGGGAGCGGCCATTGGGTTTCGTTGCCGTCGAGGAACCCCAAAATGCTGACTACTGTTTTCCGGCCGTTGCACGACCGTGTTGTCGTGCGTCGTATTGAGGCCGAAGGTAAAACCAAGGGTGGGATCATCATTCCGGACACCGCCAAGGAAAAGCCAGCTGAAGGCGAAATCGTTGCCGTTGGCCCTGGTGATCGCGACGAAAGCGGCAAGCTCAACCCGCCCGACGTGAAAGTCGGCGACCGCATCTTGTTCGGCAAATGGTCCGGCACTGAGATCAAATTCAATGGCGAGGACCTGTTGATCATGAAGGAAGCCGACGTCATGGGTGTGATCACCTGACTTTCGGCTTCTTCGTTATTTCCATTTTCATGAAGACCAAGCGGCCAATGGCCCGGGAGTTTTTCCATGTCTGCCAAACAAATCATATTCGGCCGTGATGCACGCGAAAAGCTGCTACGCGGCGTCGATATTCTCGCCGACGCAGTGAAGGTCACGCTGGGGCCCAAGGGCCGCAACGTGGTGATCGACAAGTCCTACGGCGCGCCGCGCATCACCAAGGACGGCGTCACCGTCGCCAAGGAAATCGAGCTCGACGACAAGCTCGAGAACATGGGCGCCCAGATGGTGCGCGAAGTGGCCTCAAAGACCAACGATGTCGCCGGCGACGGCACGACCACTGCAACCGTTCTTGCCCAAGCCATCGTTCGCGAAGGTGGCAAGGCAGTTGCGGCCGGCATGAACCCGATGGACCTGAAGCGTGGCATCGACCTTGCCGTTGCAGAAGTGGTCAAGGACCTGCTGGCCAAGGCAAAAAAGATCGATACGTCGGAGGAAATCGCGCAGGTTGGCACTATTTCGGCGAATGGCGAAAAGGAGATCGGTCAATATATCGCCGATGCGATGCAAAAGGTCGGCAATGAAGGTGTGATCACCGTCGAAGAAGCCAAAACAGCTGAAACCGAACTCGAGGTCGTCGAAGGCATGCAGTTCGACCGCGGCTACCTGTCACCCTATTTTGTCACCAATGCCGAAAAGATGGTCGCTGAACTGGAAGATGCCTATGTGCTGCTGCACGAGAAGAAGCTTTCCAATCTCCAGGCGATGCTGCCGATCCTCGAAGCCGTCGTGCAGAGCGGCAAACCGCTCCTGATTATCTCCGAGGATGTCGAGGGCGAAGCTCTCGCAACGCTTGTTGTCAACAAACTGCGTGGCGGCCTGAAGATCGCTGCCGTTAAGGCTCCGGGCTTCGGTGATCGTCGCAAGGCGATGCTCGAAGATCTCGCCATCCTGACCGGCGGCACGGTCATCTCCGAAGACCTCGGCATCAAGTTGGAAACCGTCACGCTTGAAATGCTCGGTCGCGCCAAGAAGATCTCGATCACCAAGGAAGCGACCACCGTCGTCGATGGTGCGGGCACGAAGGCGGATATCGACGGTCGCGTTGCCCAAATCAACGCCCAAATCGACGAAACTTCGTCGGACTACGATAAGGAAAAGCTGCAGGAGCGACTCGCCAAGCTTTCCGGCGGTGTCGCCGTAATTCGCGTCGGCGGTTCGACGGAAATCGAGGTTAAGGAGAAGAAGGATCGCATCGACGACGCGCTCAACGCAACCCGCGCTGCTGTCGAAGAAGGTATCGTTCCCGGCGGTGGCACGGCTCTGCTCCGCGCCTCGATCGTCCTCGATATCAAGGGCGAGAACGACGATCAGAATGCCGGCATCGCCATCATCCGCAAGGCCCTGCAGTCTCTTGTTCGCCAGATTGCCGAAAATGCAGGTGACGAAGGCTCGATTGTGGTCGGCCGGATCCTCGAAAGTAACACCGATAATTTCGGTTACAACGCCCAGACGTCTGAGTACGGCGACATGATCGCCATGGGTATCGTTGATCCGGTCAAGGTGGTTCGGACAGCCCTGCAGAATGCGGCTTCCGTTGCCGGCCTTCTCGTGACGACAGAAGCCATGATTGCGGACCTTCCTAGAAAGGACGGTGCGGGCGTCGGCATGCCTGACATGGGCGGAATGATGTAACGCTTATTCTGAAATTTGGACCAGTGACACCCATCTATGAGGAGAATCCCATGGCCGTGCAGAACAGCAAGACATCAATACTCCAGCGTTTCAATTCGTATCAGCCCTCCAAGACCATTCTTGTGTGGGCATGTGCGGCGACGGCGGTCGCGACCATCGTCGTCGGCTTTAACTGGGGTGGCTGGGTCACGGGCGGATCTTCACTCCAGGCAGCGACGGCTGCGGGCAAGACGGCCCGTGGAGAGCTTGCATCAGCCATATGCGTCGAACGCTTCGAGGCTGCACCGGACGCCACCGGAAAACTGACCGAGTTTAAGGCTCTTTCAGATAGCCACCAAAAGCGTCAGTTCATCGAAGCGGGCGGGTGGGCATTCATGCCGGGGCAGACATCGGTCGATAGTAGTATCGCCGAAAGCTGCAGCGCGGCGCTCTCCGTCTAGGGTCGTGCTTGATGCTCCGCTAGCTTGGGCGCTCCTGCGGGAGCGCCTCGTTTGATGCGAGTGCTATAGTTTGGCCAGCGTGCATCTGCAGAAGCTACAGACCGCCTCCCCCGAGTCTGAATATCTAAGCGAATACGAAGAAATCATCGCAGGCATCGAACAGGACGCTTAGTATTTCCTTTCAGATGTCCTCGGCATGTCGAACGGCAACGTAGACACTATCCAGCTTCATCAGCATTATCCGCCTTGAAGAGAAACGAAACCCTCGACCCGTTGCTTGAATTCACTATGCCTTGATTTGTCTGCTTGACCATCGATCCATCTCATTGTTGGCGTAACGGCAATGCCATGACGGCAATTGACACAACGACGGCTCAAGGCAGACCAGGAGTACCATCATCAGCAATCGCTCGTCCTGTTCGGCGAGGTCAGAAGCTGTTAGGGGCGATGCAACGGTGCATCTGCTCTCTGTGAGTGTTAAAGGTGATAACTAGGCTTGGACCTCACAAACCGCATCGGTGATCGATGACTATATTTTCCGTCCGACACATCACGTCTTATTGCTATAAGCGGCCGGTTGAGTTTGGAGACCACAAGCTGCTTTTCAGACCAAGGGACAGTTTCGATCAGACATTGCTCAGTTCACGTCTCCTGATTGAGCCGGAACCAAAATACATTCGCTGGATACACGATGTTTTCGGAAATTGTGTCGCGGTGATCGGCTTTGCGCAGCCCTCAAATGAGCTTCGCTTCGAAACCGTCATCCGGCTTGACCATACGCCGCATGTCGCAATCGATCTAGAGATCGATAAGGAGGCCTTGACTTATCCGTTTTCATACGACGCAGACGAAGCGCTTGACCTCGAGCGGGCCATCCAGCGCCATTATGCTGACCCGGATGATCAGGTTGGCAAGTGGGCCCGACAATTTGTGCGGATCGGGCAGCCCACCGAGACAGGCCATCTCCTGATGACGATGTGTTACGCCATTCACGAGGGGTTTATTTATGCCCGACGACACGAGCATGGAACGCAAACGCCGACCGAGACGCTGAGGCTTCATCGAGGCACATGCCGCGACTTTGCGCTTCTAATGATGGAGGCCGCCAGATCACTTGGGTTCGCGGCGAGATTCGTCACCGGCTATATTTACGTTCCAGACCGTGACGGATCGACGACTCTCGGCGGCGGTTCCACCCATGCGTGGTGCCAGATTTATTTACCGGGTGCCGGTTGGGCGGAATTCGACCCGACCAACGGTATCGTCGGCAACCGTGATCTTATCCGTGTCGGCGTGGCACGCGATCCGAAGCAGGCAGTGCCTCTGTGGGGAAGTTACGACGGAACGGCCGCTGACTTCGATGGAATGTCCGTCCAAGTCAATGTCACCACGGATGATCGTATCTTATCCGAGATCAGCTGATCGGAACGCATTGTTCACCCCAGCGTTTGCCGCACAACCCAGTCCCACGGCAATTCGCCGCCGCAAAGGAATCTTTTCATGAAAATACGTGCCGGCTTTCATCTCGGATACGAGTGCGAACAACCAGCCCCAATGTTGCTCGTCCTAAATACTCATCCGACCCGGCGCGCGGATCTATTGACCGAACAAACTCTGAGTTTCGACCGACCGATTGAGGCATGGGAATATATGGATGGCTTCGGCAATGCCTGTAGCCGAATCGTCGCGCCAGCCGGCCTTACGACGATATCGACCGAGTTCAAGATCTATGACGGCGGCCTGCCGGATCCTATTCCGCAAAACGCTTTTCAGCACGAGATAAAGGATCTACCAGACGACGTGCTCGTCTATTTACTCGGTAGCCGCTATTGCGATACCGATCATCTTGCTGACTTCGCGTGGGAGCAATTTTCCTCCACTCCGCTTGGTTGGCCGCGTGTGCAAGCAATACTCGACTTCGTCCACAACCACATCAAGTTCGATTATAAAAAGGCGGATCCGCTTCGGACGGCGTTCGGTGGATACACGGACCGCGTGGGCGTTTGCCGTGACTTTGCCCACCTCGCCATAACACTCTGCCGCTGCATGAACATACCTGCCCGCTACTGCACCGGCTATCTTGGCGATATTGGCGTGCCAAAGGACCCAAATCCGATGGATTTTAGTGCCTGGTTCGAAGTTTATTTGGGGGGCCATTGGCATACAGTCGATGCCAGACATAACACGCCGCGCATTGGCCGAATTCTGATGGCGACCGGTCGTGACGCAACCGACGTGGCACTTACAACCGCGTTCGGAATAGCGAAGTTGTCCCATTTCGAAGTTAAAACCGAAGAGGCTCTCTGAAGGTGAGCAAACTTAGTATCAAATCCTGGTTGACCGATATGTACGGCGTACTGGTGCATGAAAACAAGGCGATCCCAGGCGCGGTAGAACTCACACAGCGCTGGCGAGCGACCGATACACCGTTCTTGGTCCTGACCAACAATTCGATTTATACGCCTCGTGATCTCAGTGCCCGTTGCAAAACAGTGGACTGGACGTGCCGGAATAGCGCATCTGGACCTCGGCGTTGGCAACAGCTGCTTTTCTAAAGGACCAGACCCCTGCCGGCAAAGCATTTGTCATTGGAGAAGCCGGGCTGACCACTGCCATCCACGAGGCGGGCTTCATCATGACCGACACCGATCCCGACTATGTCGTGCTTGGCGAAACCCGTTCCTACTCGTTCGAGGCAATCACTAAAGCCATTCGTTTGATCAATATGGGTGCCCGGTTTATCGCAAATAACTCTGATGCCACAGGACCTAGCGCCGAAGGCGCGCTTCCCCACCGGGCGCCGTCACCGCACTGATCACGCGTGCGACCAGCCGCGAGCCTTATATAGTCGGCAAGCCAAATCCTATGATGTTTCGTTCTGCACTCAACAAACTCGGCGTGCATTCAGAAGGTACCGGCATGATTGGCGATCGCATGGATACGGACATTGTCGCCGGCATCGAGGCAGGCTTGCACACCGTGCTCGTCCTCAGTGGCATTGCCGACAGAGCAGAAATTGCACGTTACCCGTTCCGGCCAAAACTAATGATTGATTCGGTTGCGAATTTGCTCGCCCACGTTTCGTAATACAGGATGGGCAAGCGTCTAATAAGAATATCATTGGAGGGCCGGAGCTGCGGGTTGAATAAGGCGCCTGCATCGGCACGGGTGTGGAAGCTAACGCCTTGATCGGACTCGAACCATCGGTCTGCTTATCAGGTTCTCCAAATCGCTGAAAGTTAGATGGTTTTAGTATTGCAGGTCTTGTTCACAGGATATGCGCCTATGTGGAACAATCATTTATCATAACGCTATCTCAGCTTTCGAGGCGAACCGATTCCTTGTGTGTCACGGATTGTTGGCGGTCCGTGGATCGCGCAACCACACTCTGTCAGGCATAGCTCTTGGGATGATCTGCGTCCATATGACATATGGAACGCAGCGAGCGGGGGCATGCTTATGATCGATCTCAGAGACGCGACCTATTTCATTGCCGTTGCGGAAGTGGAAAACCTTCACTTGCCGCACAAAAGCTCGGCCGCACGCAGCCGGCGCTGACGAAAAGCATCCATCGCCTCGAACACGACTTGCGCACGGCTCTCTTTCGTCATGAGGGTCGGCGGCTGGTGCTGACTGATGCCGGCGACGTCTTTTATGCCCATGCGAGGTCTTCTCGGCCATGCTTCGGAAATCCGCCGCGAGATAGCCAATCTTGGTGCAGGTGTTGCGGGCCTCATCCGCATCGGTTACGCAGCAACCACCGCCGAACACATTTTGCCGACGCTTCGCCAAGCTCATCCGGCGGGCGTCGGCGGTCAACCTCGAGCTGACGGTTGGCATGAACGACATCCTTGTGCGAGCGCTGATCGAAAAGAACCTCGGTCTCGTCTTCGGGCCGCCGTGATCCGGAAAGGTTCGAGGCTTTTCCGCTGGTCAGCGATGACGCGGTTGCCGTCGCAAGCCGCGATCATCCACTTTTCGATATCCCCGGCACGCGGGAAAGTCTGCTGCCGTACAAATGGCTGCTTTTGGGCGGCGGCGTTGCCACCCGTCAATGGCTGGATAACATCTTGCCGATCTGGTGCGAACGGTGCGGCCTAATTAATGACCCGCCCTCGCCCCAGACTCTAAATCACAAGTTTTAACGTTGACACAGCTAGCGATTGTGAATTTTATATGACGGTCGATTTCCTCTATTTAGATTAGCAAAATCAAAATCATTCAACTCTAAGAGGCTCAAATGAGCAGCGTGGGTGACGTTATGCTATGTGAACTGGAAAACGCTGATCATGTGTTAGATCGCGGCCTCGATGTGTATAACCCATTCAGCGGCAACAAGGTTGGCACGGTACAGAGATCAACCGCGTCCGATATTGAAACCATCATTAGCGAGGCAAGCCGCTACAGAGTCAGTTTGAGCAGGCGAGATAGGATATCGATCCTTAGCCGCACTGCAGATATTCTCAAAGAACAAGCCGCAGAAATCGCGACGCTGATAAGCAGAGAATCCGGCTTATGCTTGAAGGACACACTTTATGAGGTCGACCGTGCAGTGGACGTATCGACTTTCGCTGCTCACCGTTGCAGTTCAACTGCGGGAGAAATTCACTCCGCAAGCGTAGGTAAGAGTGGCAGCTTGCGGAACATTTACGCAACACGTGTTCCTGAACGCGGCATTATTGCGGCGATTTCGCCATTCAACCACCCTCTGAATACAGTCGCTCACAAGGTTATCCCGGCCGTAGCAACCAATAACCGAGTTATATTGAAACCTTCTGAACTCACCCCACTCAGCGCATTTCGCTTTCGCGATATATTGATCGAGGCGGGTCTCCCACCTGAGATGTTTCACGTTGTTGTTGGCGACGCTTCGCTGATCGGTGACATTTTCGTTTCCCATCCGTCGATAGGTGTCTTCACATTCACAGGATCTGTGAACGTTGGGAAGGCGCTCTCGCAGAAGGTTCAGTACAAGAAATCGCTGTTCGAGTTGGGCGGCAATGATCCGTTTATAGTGATGGAAGACGCCGACGTTGACAAAGCGGCTGATCTGATTGTCGCCGGCGCCACTAAAAATTCGGGACAGCGCTGTACCGCGATCAAGCGCGTCCTCGCGGTCCAGTCGATTTCAGATCGCTTAGCTGAAGCTGTATCCAACAAAACTTCCCGGTTAAGGGTCGGAGATCCTCTTGACCCCGATACGGACATGGGAACGCTTATAAGCGAAGCTGCTGCCCGCAAGATTGCCGATCGTATCGAAGATGCAACCCGCCGAGGAGCAAGGATTTTGTTCGGGGGGGAACGCAACGGAGCGCTCCTTCATCCTGTCGTTCTCGATAACGTTCCATTTGACTGCCCTTTGGTCCGGGAAGAGACTTTCGGGCCCGTTATACCAATAATTCGGTGTCCAGATAACATTGAGGATGTAATCGCCATAGCGAATTCGACGGAGTTCGGCTTATCTTCCGGAGTTTCCACGAAACGCTTAGACTATATTTCCCGATTCATAGCCGAACTTGACGTCGGGAATGTCAACATTGACGAGGTACCCGGCTTTCGGATCGAAACGACACCGTTCGGCGGCATCAAAGATTCTGGTCTAGGCCAAAAAGAGGGAATCGATGAGGCTATGAAGTTCTACACGACGATCAAAACATACTCGCTCCCGATCGGAATATAGCGAAAATCAGTTCTCCCTAAGATCAGTCCAGCCAAATTACCCGATCCGACTTCTGCTAGCAAGCTGGCTAATGCAGGTGTGTTTAGCTGCGCCTAATCCGGGACTTTAGACAGAGTTACTGCATCAATCATTGAAATCCACTGAAGAAATGAGAGAGGAATGCTATGACATGTCTTGCACCTTGCACGTTCTTGAAGTCGACGAAAGCGGCGGCGTTTCGAGAGGAACTATTCGGTGAACAGGTTTCTTTCGTAATGGAGGCTCATAATGCCCTTTCTGCGAAGATCGTAGAGGAGACCGGATTTCGAGCAATATGGGCGTCCGGGCTGTCGATGTCCGCAGCCTTGGGAGTTCGTGATTGCAATGAGGCTAGTTGGACGCAGATTCTCGACGTACTTGAGTTTATGTCAGACGCTACCAACATTCCCATCTTGGTAGACGGTGACACAGGATTTGGCAATTTCAATAACGCACGGCGATTGGTGCGGAAACTTTGCGACCGCAATATCGCCGCGGTATGTATTGAAGACAAACTTTTTCCGAAAACCAACTCTTTCCTCGGTGAAAACCAGCCGTTGGCTGATGTGGATGAATTTGCGGGGAAAATCGCTGCATGCAAAGATGCGCAGACTAACCCTGACTTCTCTTTCATAGCCCGGACTGAGGCATTGATCTCTGGCCACGGCCTGGCTGAAGCTCTGCGTCGTGCTGAGCGATACAGGCTGGCAGGCGCCGACGGTATCGTCATCCACTCCAAGAGCAGAACCGCAGATGAAGTGCTTGCCTTTGCCGCCGAGTGGGCCGGCCGAGCTCCGCTGGTGATAATACCCACAACCTACCATTCAACCCCAACAGAACTTTTCGAAGAAGCGGGGATCTCGATGGTAATCTGGGCCAATCACAACCTGAGGTCTACTATCAAAGCCCTGCGGGATTGCTGCAGAGCAATTGCTCGCGACAGAAGTTTGTCTGCGATCGAGGCACATCTTCCCAAGGTATCCGATGTTTTCTCGCTCATGGACCAATCCGAGCTTGACTTGGCAGAAGCCACCTATCTCCCCAAACACTAAATCCGTAAGAGGCAACGAACATGCAGACGAATGCTCTTCTTGATCATCTCGCTTCAGCAAACCCGATTTTTTTCTGGGACCCATCCAAACTGGAAGTCGAGAGACTTTGCTTCCATGTCGATTTCAAGGCTGGGACCTTGAATGTTAGCTCAGGGGTTCGCAACGACATTTTGAATAACGTTTTCGACGGTCCGGGCTTTAGCATCATTAGGGTTCCGAACGCGGATCAGCTAACAGATAACGAGCTGGAAGAAGTCTCTCACGTTCTTGCGGGCGCATTCGGTGCGTTAATGCCCCAAAATGAGGCTGGCGACACATTCTACAGAGTCCAAGCCAAGGTCAGCGCCGATCGGCCGGAATATAGACTCTCGAATACTAGCGGCGACACATCCATGCACACGGATTGCTCCTACGGTGATGAGAGGCCAAGCGCGATTTCGCTGTTTTGTATCAACCCTGCTGTTGAGGGCGGCGAATCTATGATTGCCAGCGGTTATCGTGTCCTCTCTGAATACGCTAAATCCCATCACGACAACATGTCGCCGCTTAGTCGATCCTATTTCTACCATCGCAGCCACAAACGACATGCTGACGACGAGCAAGTAGCTGAATATCGTTTGCTCGACGTTGTGAACGGAACACTGAGTTTCCGTTACAAGTGGCCATACATCGAACTCGGTCACAAAGTGAAAGGCGTTTTTCTTGGTGAGAACGAAACGCATTTCTTCTCATCCTTTGAAACGTTAGCAAATCGTGCCGATCTCGTATTCAGGTATCCTTTGAAGAGGGGCGAATGCTTGATCGGCAATAATAAGTGGATATTCCACAATCGCGCGCCTTACTCAGATTCTCCCCACGCGCCCAAACGACTTATGATCAGGCACTGGATCGACAGCAGGACGTCCTGACGCTCATGAGGCCCATTTAGATATGGGCCCCTACTTCATCGCGAAGGAAATGACCGTTTATCAGTCAAAGCACTAATTTGGGGAAATCTATGAATGCAGCCGCAGAACCGATCGTTCTCTCTCATGAGATTGTTGAAACATATCTCCACGATCGAGAATACAAGCTAAACGTCCTGCGTTTGGCCGACCGCACTACCAATGCTGGCTTGTGCACGTCTCTCGACACACACGATCCGGTCGAGCATTATTTGTCACAGCGACTCGCGAAGGGAAAAACAGCGGTCGCGAAAATTACGTCAGCGATCCAGCTCGGCATAGTGGTTCCTGTGTGGAAAGAAGTTTCTAGGCTTCAACCTTTTCATCCGGTGTCGAATCCAAACGGCGAAGATGCCCTCAGATGTAAGGTCGATGCATTAAGTTGGCTATTCGACGGAAGCAAAATCGAATGGACGATCTACGTAGTGGACGACAATTGTCCTGAAGACAGCGGAGCTGTTGCGCAATCTGTCGTCGACTCGGAAAATTATAGGAATGTGAAAGTCTTATTTCTTGGCCGTGACTTTCCGTATTCTCGAGAGCCTTTGTCACGCTTGGTAGACCTACAGAAAAGTGTGAAGGGAGGGGCAGTTATAAGGGGTATTCAACAAGCAATAGATGACGGGTGCGACTACGTTTCATATTGTGACTGCGATAACAGCTCCTATGTTGGCCAAGTCGGACAATTGCTCGCTACGGCGCAAGCGGGCAACTTTGATTTCGTCGGCGGCAGTCGCCATTTAGAAAAAGTGATATTGGATTGGAGTTTGGACAGAGCGTCCGAAGTCGACGATGGGTTTAAAACGATCCACTACCTTCGGCGGTTTTTAAAGGTTCAGCTTCCGAGCAACGATACATTCGGAGGCTTTAAACTATTCAGTTGCAGTACGCTTGCAAAAATCCTCCCGTCGATGTCGATCTTCGACTTTGCATTCGATATGGACATACTCGGTGGCCTGTCATCCATCCAAGCTTTATCGGCCCAAGAACCAATTATCTCGATAGATTCTCACCCAGCCTCAACCTGGCATTTCCGAGGAGAACATATCGTTTGGTACAATAAAATAAGAAGCCTCATGGCTGTCGCGGACAAGTATAAGCTGCCTTACAACCGCGAGCTTGCCCGCGTTATCAATGAAAACATCACTGGACCCGATGTGGTTCAAAGACTCATCAAAAGTCCAGCCCCGCCAAAGCTGAAGGATGTTTCTCGAGTCGACAAAAGAGAGCCCGGGTGGATGAGCGTTGGAGAAGTCGAGGAATTTCTGAACGCCTCGCTTGCGGCGAATTGCTAGCAGGAATGATTTGAATGGTACGTCCAATTTTTTTGAACCCATCCGTCATAACAATGATGATCGCTCTAGCGTTGGCGGGTGGCGCAAACTCGTCATTCCAGCCCTACCAATCTGTCATCGCGATCAACACTCTAGGAATTGAAGCTTGGCAGTATTCCCTGCTCGTGACCGTTGGGGGCTTCCTTTCGATAATCTACTCCTTGGTTACGGGAGCGCTGTCAGACGGTCTGTTTGATAGAAGAGTAGCGGTCAGTTACATTTGTGTCTTAGCCGCTGCAGGCGCAATCGGAATATTTACCTTCGGTAGCGCAATGGCTTTCACCTTGGCGACTGTTCTCACCTTACCACTGATTCCTGCTGTAATAACGCAAAGCTTTGGCGCGCTTGGAAGTCTTAAAACCGACAATAATGCCAAATCTCACGCGAGGCTACTTTCCTTCGGGCGCGTTGTTTTATCAGCCTCCTGGGTTGTGATCCCTCCGTGTGTCGCTTTGCTGATTAGTATATCTGGCAGAGTTGAGGCGGCCTACGCTTTGACAGCTATTCTTCTTCTGATTGTTGCCGCCCAGATTTTCGTTCCCAACGCTCGTTGGAGGGGTGTTCCGCAGACCGGTAAAAGGTTGTCGAACCTCATAGCCTCGCTTAATCTTCTGAGGTCCGGCCATGTTGTGGTGCCTGTTCTAGCTAACAGTCTCTGCAAAGGTGCTCTGCGGCTGCAGCAAATAATCTTAGGCCTGATTGTGGTAAATCAGCTTGGTGGAACAATATCGGACGTAGGATTTATCGCTGCGATCACGGCACTGTGTGAGATACCTTTTATATTGTTGTGGATGCTGGTGTCGGAGAAGATTGGTCGCAATCGCAGTATGCTCGTTGGCGCGTCGATTTACGCCGCCTATTTCGTTTTTCTCTGGTTCGCGCCGAGTACAACGTATGTTTTTGCGATCACCCCTCTAGCCGCACTTGGCGGCGCGTGCTTGCTCTCGTTGGCCATCGCATTTCTTCAAGATGTAATACCGGAACGCCCAGCTCTAAGCACTGCTCTGATGTCGATCTCCGACTTCAACAGTTGGGTCGTGGCTGCCAGCCTGTTTTATGTTTCCTCCTTGTTCTCGGACAAAGTTCCAATGACTCTGCTAGGGGCATTGTTGTCAGTGTGTGGAGGATTAGCGATAGCAGCAACCAAAGAACGTTCTCACCGCCGGACAGCAAGTGCTTAAGGCCCCAATATTTAGGAAATTTGGACCAGGACAGGTGGGTCATGACGAAAGAAAATTATTTTCTCGAAACGCTGCATAATAATGGAGTGAGTTTTTTCGTGGGGGTTCCTGATTCAACTCTCAGCGGCCTGACCGCACTGCTCGATGACCTCCCTTCAACCAGACACATCATCGCCGCGAATGAAGGTGGGGCAGTAGGTTTGGCCCTTGGATATAATCTCGCCACTGGCAAGTGTCCTGCGATCTACATGCAGAATTCTGGTTTGGGTAACGCAATTAACCCACTCGTTTCGCTTTCCTCTAAAGAAGTCTGTTCGCTAGCCAGCCTCCTAATTATAGGCTGGCGAGGACACGCACCTGAGCAGGATGAACCCCAGCACCGCCTACAGGGCAAGATCACCCCTAAAATACTCCAAGCGCTTGATATACCCTATCGAGTCATCGGACCAAATCACCTTGACTGGGAGGCTGCCTGTGCCGCGATGGTATCACGTGCTCTGAACGATAGACGCCCCTGTGCCCTGTTAGTAGAGCCGGCGACGTTCACGACAGCCAGCGCGCGTGGCGAGAGCTCAGTTAAGATCAAGCGCGAGGCTGCGATAGCTTCATTGCTGTCCCGTCTCCCGAACGACACATCGTTTATCTCCACTACCGGTAAGACTTCGCGTGAAATTTTTGAACTGCGTAAGAGCACCGGATCGCACCACGACAAAGACTTCCTTTGCGTTGGCGGAATGGGACACGCAAATCAGATCGCCGCAGGTGTCGCGATCTTTTCGAAAGCACCTGTGTGTTGCATCGACGGGGACGGCGCATTGTTGATGCATATGGGCGGTATGGCTATCATTTCTACCTTGGCGCCCAAGAACTTGATACACTGTGTGATTAATAACGGAGTTCATGAGTCAGTAGGTGCGCAGCCCATTGGCGGAAAGATTCCATCGTTTTGCGCTCTATCGGAAGCTCTAGGCTATGCAACCTCTTCTGTCGCCGAAAGCGAGCAAGATATTGAGGATTGGAGCAAGACCCTCGCGAAGCTCGATGGCCCCCATTTTCTTGAGATCTTATGTGAGGCAGGAAGCAGACCTGACCTTGGCCGGCCCACTATACAACCTGATGTCAACGCAAGGAGGTTCGCCCTCAATCTGCAGGCGGTTCAAGAAACGGAAATAGAACAGTTGGTTGGCTAGCTTGATAAATTAAGTCAGTTCGAACAGGAAACTACGTCCCACAACGATTTCCCTATGGTTTGGGAACAATTGAGCTTCAGTCCGAAAAGCTCCCTCGAATAGGTACGGCAAGGGGTGAACTTCCAACTCCATGCCGACCCATCCACTACTGATCGCTCTTGAATGGAATCGAACTCGCGACCCTTAAAAAACAAGTCGCCGCTTCAACGAAATCAACGAGTTGAGCCATTGATCCTATTTACAGACTGAAGCCGATCACAGTTGCGGTAATTTTTCTGACTTCAGAAATTCTCGTTGTTGTCATCTTCATAGTCAGGATAGTCATCTTCCTTCGCGTAGTATTCGGCCGCATCATACGTGCTCGTCTTCTTGAAGCGGTTCGCCAAATGATTGGCAACCGCAGCAAGGCGTGAGAGACCGTGGATTTTCAGGCGGCAAGCGACACACTCGAACTGGGTGGGCAGGTAGTCCTGCGTTTCGACGACCAGACTTTGCTCGGCATCTAGCCTGACAACGGCTGGCGTGATTGCCTCGCCTTGCACAAGCGCGACCGAGCTGCACGCAGGACAATATACGCGATGCCCTGTATGTCGCGTCGCCCATATCTTTGCCGATTCCGCCAAGGAAACACGCTCATCATCGCCTAGGGCCAGCCATTCCTTCTGGTGGGCCGCAACGTCGGCCAAAGCGGCCTTCGCGCTCTTGTCGGCCGCCGCGGCAATGAGCTTTTCCGCGACCTCAGCTTCCGAGCCATCGATAAAGTCCGTTAGCGTCAGGCCCATCGTGGCCAAGAGAGCCTTGCATGCGGCATAAAATTGCGGTTGCCAGGAAGAACTGGCAATTCCTTCGAATACCGCTTCGCCCGAATGAAGTTCACTATTGCGTCGCCCTGTGTGCACCACGCAGAAGCTATGGTTCTCCGAGATAAATGTTTCCGGATAGATTCCAGCCAGCCGCTTGAATACTTCCGTGACGGTGATCGATTTTGGCGCTTTCCTCTCCAAAGGGGCGAACCCAAGCGCATGATAGAGGTGACCCCAATCTTTATCATTCTCAACGAGCAAGGCAGGGCTAACGTTCGACAACGCTGCCCGGGCCAGCAGTTCGAGTGCCAAGCTGGACCAGAATGGTTGCTCCCAACCGTCGCCATCCGACGTGGCCATTCGCTCGGCGTAGCGCTGCGCTTTCAAGAACAACGCTTCGGCATTCCAGTTCTCGGGTGTTGGACCTGGCTTTATCGTTTGCTTCAATGCAGCCTCCCCAGATACACGCGCTCAAGCCTGCGGCCCTCGCATCCCGACAGGACCGCCCCGCGGGCATGGAGCATGCGCCAGTTGTCAATAACCAGTGTATCGCCACGCGTCGCGAGCGCGATCGACTGGCATTTCCGGTGGCGCAGCACCTCCCGAAATTTCGCAGAGCCCTCCTCGCCGGCTTTGCTGGCGGGCTGTATGAATATCTCATCCCACCTCAGGACGGCGTCCTCCTCGATCGGCTGATAGATCCGTAGCAGCGGGACCTGCCCCTGGACCGGGCGGCGCGGCCGGACGATCGCCCGCGCGAGCAGGTCAAGTCCGACATCCCGCGCCAGCTCGGCACCATCGATCAGCATTGTCGGCACTTCCCTGAAGCCGACGAGGCAGCGCAGCATCAGGTAACGCGGCGGCGCGCGCCAATGCGCCATGTCGGTATGAAACGGAAAGCCTTGGTGCCCATAGAGCCCGCTGTAGGTGTTCGGCGTCGAGACCTCTTTCGCGGCCGGCGCCAGTGTGTGCGCAGGATTGCCCGTGCCTAGAGATAGCGGCTCGCCGAGCGACGCGGCCATATCGTCGGCCGACCGTTCCGGCCGCCAAGCCGGTATTAGGGCATAGCCGCATTCCAGCACCTCGTCCCGCAGGTTGTTCATTCAACCACCCATCGCTGTTTTCTTCCTCAGCACGATAGCCGGGTGCCACCCTTGCGCGCAATCTCTCAATTTCCGGCAACTGCGGACTTGCGTGGTTTTGTGGGGGTGCGTGCGATCCCCGGCACCGGCAACCCTATGAGTCGCTGGAGTTCTTCTGGTCGCCATCCATGGATCCCCAGCAGCCTAACAGGGGCATGAGGCGACCGTCGTCTTAGCCTGAGACGTAAGGTCACCGTTTATGCAGCGCCAACCGCTTCGCGCCGTGACTATTGCGGCCGAGACCCCGTTGGAGCCTTGGGCAACAATGTGCTCAATCCGGTTGTGCATGCTTCCGCCACTTTAGTTGAAGGCATGAATTTATTGCGCTATCAATCAGTGGATAATACTGGGGGATTTATGCCGACACTTGCGCCTAACGTGATCAATCGCGTCGATAAGCTCCCCAAACCATCCAATACTGCCCAGGCCATGCAGCCGCTGTTTGAGGCCGTAAGCAACGCCATCTTTGCGATTGAGGATATTCAAAAGATCCATCCCGACTATCAAGGCGTGGTAGACATCTTCGTCCGCGGCTTAACGGACCCGGACATGCTCAATATCGAGGTTGTCGATAATGGCATCGGCTTGGATAGCAAGCGATATGAGGCCTTCTGCCAACTCGATACTGATTTCAAGAAGGAACGTGGTGGCAAAGGGGTCGGCAGATTATTCTGGCTTGATTCATTCACCGACGTGAGGGTTGAGAGCAAGTACCTCCAGTCTGAAAAGCTCCGCGATCGCGCGTTCGCGTTCCTTCTGAACAATGGTGAACAGCTTGATGAGGACGACAAAAGACTACATCTCTCTCGCGTCCGGAACACTGGAACTGTCGTCGCGTTCAAAGGCCTCAGAGAGGCAAATTACCGAAAACAGTTCCCTGCAAGCGCTGAGCTGTTCAAACGGTATTTCAGCGCCCACTTTATCGCCGATTTCCTTATGGCCAAAGGTCCGAAGGTCCGCCTTGACATCGATGGGGACGAAGCTCGTTATCCAGAGGCAGTATCCAGCTTAGTGGTTGGCCAGCCATTCGAAGCCAGCACGGATGCGCATAAGGAATTCGGGGTGCTCAAAATCACTGGCTTCACCTGTACGCCGGAAGCGAGCACAGGCTTAGACGGGATGCATCAGCTTCATCTCCTTGCCGACGGCCGAAACGTAGAACCCCGTAAGATCGATAAGCTACTAGGTATCGATCGCGTACGCCGAGACGGCCATCACGACCTCGTATTTCATGGATGCATCACTGGGGACTATCTCAATCGGCATGTGAATGAGGGGCGCACGGCCTTCAACCTGGCAGAGTCCAAGGTGAAGGAGCTAATCCGGTTCTGCACTGAATTCATCAAGGAGAAATTCTTGACCGAACAGATCGCAGAATACTCCGAAGCGCGCCGCGAGGACTATCGCGGTTTCGTCCAGCGATATCCTATCTACGATTTTGCGGACGAAGATACCCAGCTCGACCGTGTTCCATTTGGAGCTCGCAGCCCGGAGGAATTCGCCACGGGCTTGGTAAAGTATCAAATTCGGCGAGACGAGACCCGTCAAAAAGATATCGAAGCGGTGATCAAGCTCCTCGAGGAAGGTCAAAGCGTTTCCCAAAACTTCGCGGAAGTCGTTATCAAGGCGGCGCAGGAAGTCCAGAATTCAGAGCGACTGGCTTTGGCACAGCACGTCGTACGGCGAAAGCTCGTCCTCGAGCTGTTAGAACGCCTCATCAGACGAATTAGAGAGCGCGGAGAAAAGGAAGAGGATTTCCATCTGGAAAGCACCCTCCACTCACTTATCGTTCCGATGCGGCTGAATGGCTCCGATCCAGGAAGGGTGGAGGCCAGCGTCCATGATCTCTGGATCGTAGACGAGCGGCTGGCATTCACCCGCTCCTTCGCTTCCGATCAGCGCTTGGCGGAAACGCTGAAGTCCGGTGGAACGGACATTCGCCCTGATCTGCTGGTCTGGAACCTTGCCCACGGCTTGGGCGTGGTCGACCCATCGGATGACGGGGACGAATTCGATGCGTCTGAGCCACTGCGCAAAGCGATGATCGTCGAATTCAAGCGACCCGGGCGAACTCAGTATAAGAAGGCCGAGGATTTGGTGGAGCTGCAGATCACCAAATACTTACGACAGCTGAAGAATGGAGAAATCGAAGCATACAATCGTCAGAGGGTTCGCATAGCTCCGGATTGCATCTTCTACTGCTATGTGGTGGCCGACATCAGGGGAGACTTGAAGGAGCAACTCGCGGGCTGGTCAACGACGGCAAATGGAGAAGGTCGTATCCGCGCCCTTGATAATGAATTCAAGGGATCAACGATCGAGGTGATCCAATGGCAGGATCTAGTGAACGATGCGTGGGCCAGAAATGTCGCGACCTTACATGCCGCAGGTCTGCGTCGTTCTGTGAGACCCAAAGCTTGATCGCTAGAACTCAGCCGCGAACCATTTACCGACTGTTTCGGCATATGTGCGATGGCTCTTCGTTGCCCACCAAACGCGATGATCAAAGCGTCAGCAAATCGGTTCTGCCAATCGTGATCAGTTCGGCGTTTATCCACGACTTGTATTCGTTGCTCGCTCCCTCCAATGCTTCCGACAAACTAACCTCACTCAGATTAAAGTCTTTTGGCATCGAAAACTTTAGCTGAGAACTTACGACCCTCTCGACGAGATAATCATAACCGACATTATGATCTTCGTGAAAATTGATCGCGAATAACCCGTACGCAGATCGAATGAAGGGATCAATAATCGTGTAAATGAACTCCAAGGAAAGCTGCCTAAAATCCTCATTGTCCGGCGCGCAAAAGTGCTGAATGGTATTGCGCGCCCTCCGCAGTCTTTCGAAACAATCGCGGTTAGGAAGGCGAATTCCACTTACCGCCCAGAGCATTTGAGGAAGCTTCTCGAAATCGTGCGTCTTCCCCCTCTTGACCAAATTTGCAAGATCAATTTCTGCTGCCTGCCCGTCGTCCAACGCGAATAAATCTTTAAAAATGAGAAGAGGATGCTCTCTCGCGATAACTGCTTTCATGAACAGCTCTCCCGCATGGGCGGCGTTCAGTACACAGATAAACCCCCAATGTTCATTGCCTGGATCGGCGAAGGTCAAATGAGTATTCGCTTGCGACAAGGCACCTTTCGCCAGGCTGAGAATTCGGTCTGGAATTTCCTTCAGCAACTCGTTCATTTGAGTACCACTGCAAAGTTATTATTGGATTCTGTGGCCTATTATACTTTTATCCCTTCCCAAATAATGAAACTTATGGTCGCATCGCTGACTACCTCGTTTTCTGGGAGATGTGGTGACTGTTCAACCTGTTGACCCTACAATAATCAGCAGCCGCTTTGTCCTTGCCAATGAAGTGCGCGAAGGCGGGATGGGGTCGATCCAGAAAGCTTATGACGTTGTAAGCCAGGAACACGTGGCGATCAAACGCATGCTACTCCAAGGTGACGCCGAGCGTCAAAAGACCTCCTTCCAGCGAGAAGCAGATGCTCTCGGGAAGCTTGAGCATCCCAACATCGTTTCCTTGGTTAAAGTCGATCAGGATACTGAGGGTCGATGGTATCTCGCCCTGGAGTGGCTGGAGGAAACGATCGAGGCTTACATCCTACGGAAGGGTGCCATCCCGTGGAACAGATTCTACACTCTGATTGGCAAACCGGTTCTGGACGCGCTTGTGTTTGCGCAGACACGTTATCAAATCGCACATCGCGACCTGAACCCCCGGAACATCATGATGACCGCGAAGGAGGTGCCCAAGATCACGGACTACGGAATATCCAAAGTCTTTGGTCGCGACCCCTGGATGCCCGTCGCAGGAAAGACCTTCATTGATGCACGGACACCTGGTTTTTCACCCCTAGAGGCCGATGATGGCGTTCACACCTACGGGCGTGATTGTTTCGGATTCGCGGCCGTTGCTGTCTATTGCCTTGTCGGACGTAGAATTGAAGGTGACGTCGATCTAGGAGTCGCGCTTCACGAGGCAGCTGTTCCAGAGGGGATCAGAGATATCCTTGAACGGTGCCTGTCCGAGAATCGGCGCGAGCGGCCACTTGATGCGAAGCAGCTGAGACTCGACATCGAGGCTGTAGAAGCTCGCCGGGCCGTGGACATCGGCTATAAATATCCGTGTTTCCTGGATCTGACGCCGGTCGCAGAGGAGCGTTTGGCAGAAGAGATATCGCTGGACGATGGGCCTGCTGTTCGGAACTTCATTCTCCAAGAGCTCAGGGACGTTCACGGTCTAGCATTGCACCGGTATGGCGACCAGGATCTATCCAAAGCAAGCCTCGACATCTTCGGGACGTCATGGCGATTTCGCGGGCGCATCATTGGACGGGATAAAGACACCATCGAGATCTACGACTGCCGCGAGTTGGACGTTGCCACCGCAGCTACGAAGCGCGATCATACCTTACGCCTGCCGCTTCAATTCTCATTCACTCCTGCAAGGGACGCAATCGTCGCAGCTGGCATCCTGTCGGAGATCTGGCAACGTGTCGCCGACCATGAGCACAGCCGAAGCCAGGAGCGGCAGGCTGCACGAAGCGAACGAATATTCAAAGCGTGGAAGGGCTACCTGCGTGACCGGGTACGCTTCGAGATCGAGCGGTCTTCAATTATGCATTTCACCAGCCGCAAAATTGAAGGCAACAAGGTTACCTTCATTCTTGACAGTGCCGCATCCGGTGACAGCCTTGGTGAGGAACGCCTGGTTCGAGCCGGTGGACGCCACGTCTTCGGTACTGTGCGAAAGTTGGTCTTGGACCAGGTCGTTTTTGAGGTTCAGAGCGGCGTGGCCGATCTGATCCCGCGCAAGGGCGAGTTGATTTTGAACACAGTCGCAGCGGAGCGGTCGCTTGCCAACCAAAACAACGCGGTAGATGGGATCATGTATGGTCGAGCCGCGAATGATCGATTGAAAGCCATTCTACTCGATCCGTCGCAAGCCAAGCCTCCGAGCGCTGTCGATCAGAAATACTTGTCAGAATCGAGGTTGGAGGGAGAAAAGCTCGCTGTCTTGAAGCAGGCTCTCGGCACGAATGAAGTTCTCGCTATCGCCGGTCCGCCAGGCACGGGCAAAACAGATCTCATTTCTGAAATCGTCGTTCGATGGCTGGCTATGAACCCAGGAAAACGGATCTTGCTTTCCTCGCAAACTCACACGGCCCT
>Ga0070665_100002044_pt1 | contig 22715 bp, 15 predicted proteins | sample KBSS13metaG_FD_65862 | JGI IMG/M metagenome (GOLD analysis project Ga0070665, IMG submission 65862) | Switchgrass rhizosphere microbial communities from Kellogg Biological Station, Michigan, USA - KBS S1-3 metaG | ecosystem: Host-associated > Plants > Roots > Rhizosphere > Soil ... | reverse complement strand
TTCCAGACGGCCGACAAGACCGCCAACATGATCGGCGAAGTGCCGAAGGAGATGGACGCGCTGATCGCCCGTCTCAACGAGGAGCTGGTCGATCGTCTGCAGGACGAGCCGAATCCGACCGCGCGCGTACAGATCTTCGGCTTCCCGAGCCAGGTCGCCTCGCTCAAGCAGCCGATCTACGATTTCCTGACCCGCATCTTCGAGCCGACCCGCTATCACTCGAACGCGACCCTGCGCGGCTTCTACTTCACCTCGGGCACGCAGGAGGGCACCCCGATCGACCAGTTGATCGGCGCGCTCGCCCGCAGCTTCGGCGCCCAGGGTGCGGGCGCCGCGCGCTATTCGGGACAGGGCAAGAGCTTCTTCCTCACCAACCTCCTGACCGATGTCATCTTCGGCGAGGCCGGCTGGGTCTCGTCCAACCCGTCGGCGACGCGCCGCGCTGCCATCCTGAAGACGGCTGCCTATGCGGTGCTCGGCCTGGTGTGCGTCAGCCTTGCCGGGCTGTGGTGGGTGAGCTACGGCCGCAACAGCAGCCTGATCGCCAGCATCCACGACTTCGTCGTCGACTACAGGAAGAAATCCGGTCCGCTGGACGAGGAAACCAAGGTGGCGGACCACGACTTTGCCCGCGTCCTGCCGGCGCTCCACGAACTCGCCAACATGCCGGCCGGTTATGCCCAGAGCAACGATCCGACACCCGTGACCGAGACGTTCGGCCTGAGCCAGCGCGCGCGCCTGAACCTGTCGGGCAGCGCGACCTACGAAACCGCACTGTATCGCCTTCTGCGGCCGCGCCTGATGTATCGCATCGAAGAGCGGATGCGCGACAACATCGCCAATCCCAGCTTCCTGATCGGCGCCCTGCCCGTCTACCTGATGATGGGCGGCGTGGTGCCGATGGATCGCGAAAGGGTGATCCAGTGGTGGCTCGAGGACTGGTCGGAGAATCTCTTCCGCGGTCCGGGAAATGCGGCCGGCAGGAAGGCGCTGCAGGGCCATCTCACCAATCTCGTCGCGCTCGATCCGCCGAGCGGCCTGGACGCCCTCGATGTCGACCGGACCCTCGTTCAGGAAGCGCAGCGGACGATCGCCCGCATCAGCGTCGCCGACCGCGCCTTCGAGCTGCTGCGCTCGGAGTCGCGCCGCAACAAGGACGGCGACTGGTCCGCGCGCCGCAAGGCGGGGCAGGACGCCGACCTCGTGTTCGAAGCCGGCGGCGGTGTCGACCTCGACACCATCAAGGTGCCGTTCTTCTATACCTATGCGGGCTTCCAGCAGGACTTCCTCGGCCGGCTCAATCAGGTCGTGGAGCGGATGCGGGCCGAACAGAACCTCCTGGGCGACGTGGCAAAGCAGCAAGCGTTTGCCGACCAGTACAAGAGCCTCGTCGCCGACATCACGCAGCGCTATGAGCGCGAGTTCATCGCCGCCTGGCGTAGCGCGCTCAACCAGCTCCGCATCCGTCTGCTGACCGCCGACAAGCCGCGTTACGTGGCGCTGCAGGCTGCGGCCGCGCCGACCTCTCCGCTCGCGCAGATCATCGAGGCAATTCGCGACGAGACGCAACTCACCCGCGAGCGCCCGCAGGCACCGGCCGACGCCAAGGCCGATCCCAAGGCCGCCCCCCAAGCCAAGGGCATCACGCCGCCGAAGATCGACCTGCCCGGCGGCGCGGCCCCCGGCGAGGCGGTGGAGGCCGCGTTCCGTCCCTATCAGCAGCTCACCGAAGGCGCGCGCGGCCAGCGCGGGGTCGACGAATTGCTGCGAGGCCTGGGCGACGTCCACTCGGCGCTCGCCATGCTGAACGACCCGACCCGCGCGGCGGAGGGGCAGACGAAATTCCGCGACAGCCTGCGCAACCTGCAGGCCACGGCGACGCGCTTCCCCGATCCGTTCCAGTCGATGATCCAGGCGGCCGTCGGAGCGTTCGACACCGATGCGACCGGCACGACCATCGCGCGCCTGCAGCAGACTCTCGCCGAGCAGGTCACCAATGTCTGCACACCGATGATCCGCGACAAGTACCCGTTCAAGCTCAGCAGCGAAGAGGACCTGTCGATCCAGGACTTCCAGAAGCTGTTCGGGCCGAGCGGCGTGATCGATCGCTTCTACACCGCCAATCTCGCTCAGTTCGCCGACACCTCGAAAGCCGTCTGGACCTGGAACGCCGCCAATCCCGTCGCGCGCCAGTTGCCGCCGGCCCTCATTCGCGACTTCCAGCGCGCCAACGAAATCCGCGAGGCGTTCTTCCCGCAGGGCACCGCGGGCTTCGCCTTCGCGGTGAAGAACGTGATGATCAGCGAGGGGATCGACACGGCGCGGCTCGAAATCAATACCGGCGTACTGACCGTGGACAACAAGCCGGGGACCTTGTCCGGCTTCAACAACATGCCCCCGAGCCCCTCGCCGCCTCCGACGCCGCAAATCGTCATCTTCCAGTGGCCGGGGCCGGTTGGTCTCGGCGCGGCATCGCTCACCTTCCTGCCGGCCGTGCCGGGTCGAGCCGACCCTCCGGCGAAGACGGGTGCGTGGGCGCTGTTCCGGCTTCTCGGCACGGCCAAGGTCACCCGCTCGGGCGATGCCATCACGGCGCGCTTCAATGCAAGTGGCTACGAGGCGGCATATCAGATCAACGTCACGACCCTGCCCAACCCCTTTACGGTATCGGCGATGCGGGAGTTCCGTTGCCCGACCTCGGCGCCCTAGCCATCATGCGCTGCGGGCTCTACGGCAAGTTGCCGATGAAGCGGGACTTCATCTCCGTCTCCACACCGCGCGCGTTCCTCGAGCAGTGGGAACCCTGGATCCAGGGCGGCATTGCCGCGAGTCGCGTCGCCCTCGGGGCGCAATGGCAGGACATCTTCCTGCGCGCGCCGATCTGGCGTTTCTGGCTGGGCACCGAGATCTGCGGCCGGCCGGTGATGGGCTCCTTCATGCCCTCGGTCGACGGCGTGGGGCGCTTCTTCCCCCTTACCGCCTTCGCTTGCGGAGAGGCCGGAGGCGCATTTCCCGCGCCGCAGGACGACCCGCAGACGGAGTGGTTTGCGGAAGTCGAAGCCATGCTGCTCGACACGCTGGACGAGGATGCCGTCTACGATCGCATCCTCGAAATATTGGGCAACCTGCCCGCGCCGGCATCCCCGCCCGCCGCAGTCGCAGCGACCGTCCGTGATTTTTTCTCCGCAACACTGGCGACGGCCGATACCGCCGATTCTCTCGGAGCGGCTTTCGCCAGCCTGCTCGCGGAGAGGGAGCGGCGTCAGCAGGCCGCCGCCTGCTTTTTCTGGACGATCGGCGGAGAGGGCTTCCCGCCGGCTGCCTTGCTCAGCACAGGCTTGCCTGATCCGAATATCCTGACGACGTTCCTGAGCGGTCAGTTCTCGCGCCCGTTGCCGATGGAGAGCCTTGCATGACGCAACGGGACGTCCCGGCCTACAGGCTCGCCTTGGAGACCGGCATCGCCACCCATGTCGGCAAGGTCCGGCGAGCCAACGAAGACGCCGCCGTGGCCCGGCCGGACTTCGGCGTGTGGGCCGTGGCGGACGGAATGGGTGGCCACGAAAATGGTCAATTCGCCAGCCAGACCCTGACCGCCGATATCGCCTCGATGGGGCTTGCCGTGTCGGCCGCCGACCAGATCGCCCGCTTCAAGGATCGCGTGATGCGCGCCAACGACACGATCCGTCGCGCCGCGGAAGTCAAAGGCGGGGCGACGATCGGCACGACACTCACGGCCGTGCTGGCATATGGCCACAGTTACGTCTGTGTCTGGGCCGGCGACAGCCGCGCCTATCTGCTGCGCGGCGGCGTCCTCACCCAGGTCAGCCGCGACCACACCGAGGTTCAGGATCTCGTCGAAAGCGGTGTTCTCACGCCGGAGCAGGCGAAGACCTGGCCGCGGCGCAACGTCATCACGCGTGCAATCGGCATCTTCGAGGATCCCGAGCTCGAGGAGTGCGCCGGCGAGATCAGACCCTCGGACACCTTCCTGCTGTGCAGCGACGGCCTGACAGGGCACCTTTCGGATGAGGAGATTTGCAGCAAGGCCGCCTCCCTGAGCCCCCAGGAGGCGTGCGATGCGCTGATCGAGGCCACGCTCGCGCGGGGAGCGTCCGACAATGTCACCGTCATCATCGTGCGTTGTCACGCCGCGGACGCTACGTCCCGCCCATCGGCTTGAGGCCGGTTTCTGCCGCAAGCGCAGCCATGGTGGACGCCCGGGCCGATTCGCAGGCAGGGCCTTTCGAGAAGATCTCCGGATCGTCTATTGCAGAACGATCTCGACGCGCCGGTTCTGCGGTTCGCGCACGCCGTCGGCGGTCTGCACCAGCGGCTGGCTTTCACCGCGGCCGACGACCGCGATTGCCGTCGCGGGCACGCCATCGCGCACCAATGCATCCTTGACGACATTCGCGCGACGGAGCGACAGCGCCATGTTGTAGGATTCCGGCCCCGACTTGTCGGTGTGGCCGGTCGCCGTGATCCGTGCGCTGCCGCGAGACTTGTACGTATCAGCCGCCTGCTTGATGGTGGCGAGAGCCTGGGCGGAAAGGTTCGACCGGTCCCAATCGAAGAACACCATGAACGACGGCGCAGTGGCAGGCGGCGGTGACGGGGGAGGAGCGGCCGCAGCAGGCGGCGCAAACTTGTATTGCGCGCCCACGATCAGCGCGACGTTGTTGTTGTTGTAGGTTACATTGACGCCATTAACGTTGACGCTCGGACTCGTGGTGCCGAGGTAGCGGCCTTCAACGAGGGCGCGCCATTGGCTATCGATATTCCAGCCGAGTCCGACGATGCCTTGATAAGCAAACTGAGTGTTCCCGAAGGCGTTGTTGCTGTCGACGAAACCGACACCGACGCCGGCGCCGACGTAGGGTGTGAAGGCCGACGCCGGAAAGAAATCGTAGAGCACCTTCGCCATGACATGGATCTGGTGGCCGATGGGATTGAATTGGCCCAAGGGCAGATTGGCGGAGATATTGACCTGGCCGTAGGCAGCTTCGACTTCCACGCGCGGACCGACGAAATCGTATCCGCCGATCAGGGCGCCGAAGCCGAAACCGACCGAGCTCGATACCCCGCCGCCAATGGAGGTGGAGGTGTCCAGGAACTTCACGAGGCCCGCGCCCGCTCCGACATAAAAGCCCGGCAACGGCTGAATGTCCTGCGCCTGCCCGGCCAACGGGAACAACGTCAGTGCCGCCGCCACGCCTACTGCCTTCTTCATGTTGCCAACCCCCGGGAGTCACACTGGAGAAAACCTCATACATTATGCGCGAATTTGCCTTGTTCTGGTATTAATTCTTTCGCAGTTTCGCCCCAAATCTCAAAGGTCACAGGTTCGGCGTCGGGTAGCGTCGACTTCCGATTGCGCTATTCTCTGACGCGCACGGCATCGGCGATGAATTGTGCCTCGCTGAACGGAATGGGCGATGTCGAGTCTCGGCAGAATGCGGCACCGAGAATCCAGTTCACCTGTCCATTCACCAACGGCCCGTTGTGCACGAACGCAATGCAGTGACGCTGAGCCCTTTGAAAGGTCACGTAGCGGGCGCTCGAATTCCCTCCGCTCGCCCAACCGGTTCCCCCGGCCGTGATGTGCTTGAGAGCATCCGCCGTGCGAACCCAATCGGCCATGCCCGAGGATGAAACCGGGCTCATGCCGCCGACACCGTGCGCTTCGACCATCTTGTAGAAGCCGATGGCAACTTCGCTCTTCGTATCGGCAAACGTCAGCCGCCACGCCCGGACCGTGCCTACGCGAAAAGTGCGGACATTTGAAATCAGGCACTTCTGGAAAGGCAGCCCCTGCACAGGTGTCGAGGCGCAAGGCACTTCAGTCGAGAAGTTCCAGGAATCCTGCGCCAGGGCGCCTCCGGAAAGGCTGCCCGCAACCAGTAGGGCAACGATCCATTTCATCGAGGCAAGGTGGCCGGAAAATCTGGTGACGATGGGAGCGAGCGTGCCGAGTGTCCTGACTTGCAGACCGTCATTCATCATTGCTGAATGCCTCAACGCGCAATCGTCAGGCCGTAAGGACAGGAAGTCACACCCGAAAACGAAATGCGGCGACCGGAGGTGTCCTGGCACGTGACGCCATCCCCGCTTTCGCTGCGAGGTGCCCGCGGCGCGCCCGATGACACTGCAGGTGGCCTCGGTGCCGCCTCGATCCTCTTTTTTTCTTCGTCGGCCTTCTTCATCGCTTCTTCATATTTCTGGAGTGCCGGCGCACCTTCACGCAACAACGCCTGATGCTGTTGCGCCGTCAGAAAGCCCGTCTCGGGTTGGCCACGGGCCTTCTGCCAATCGGCGATCATCTGGCGCGACCGCTGGCCCAAGGCGCCATCGATCCCGCGTGTATCAAATCCGAGTGACGTCAATGCGACCTGCACTCTCTGGCGATCGCCCGGAGCCAGCTTCAAGGCAGCCTCGGCGGCTTCCGCCGCAGCTTTCTGCGCCTCGGCCTCGGCTTTCCGTGCTGCTGCCTCGACGTCCGCCTTCTGCTTTGCGTCGGCCTCTGCCTGGCGCCGGGTCGCCTCGGCCTCGGCCTTCTGCTTGGCCTCCGCTTCCGCCTTCTGACGCGCTGCCTCGGCTTCCGCCTTTCGCGCGGCTTCCGCCTCTGCCTTTAGGCGGTCCGCTTCGGCTTCAGCCTTCTGTTTGGCCTCGGCCTCCGCCTGGCGGCGAGCTGCCTCAGCCTCCGCTTTCTGCTTGGCCTCGGCCTCCGCCTTCTGGCGCGCTGCCTCGGCTTCCGCCTTCCGTGCGGCCTCCGCCTTCAGGCGGGCCGCTTCGGCTTCCGCTTTCCTCTTGGCTTCCGCCTCTGCCTGGCGGCGGGCTGCCTCAGCCTCCGCTTTCTGCTTGGCCTCCGCTTCCGCCTTCTGACGCGCTGCCTCGGCTTCCGCCTTCCGCGCGGCTTCTGCCTCCGCCTTTTGACGAGCCGCCTCGGCTTCCGCCTTCCGCGCGGCCTCCGCCTCCGCTTGACGCCGCGCCGCTTCAGCCTCCGCCTTCTGCTTGGCCTCTGCCTCCGCCTTCTGACGCGCCACCTCGGCTTCCGCCTTCCGTGCGGCTTCCGCCTCCGCCTGGCGACGGGCTGCTTCAGCTTCTGCTTTCTGCTTGGCCTCTGCTTCCGCCTTCTGACGCGCTGCCTCGGCTTCTGCCTTCTGACGCGCTGCCTCGGCTTCTGCCTTCTGCGCGGCCTCCGCCTCCGCCTTCAGGCGGGCCGCTTCGGCCTCCGCTTTCTGCCTGGCTTCAGCTTCTGCCGCGCGCCGTTCCTGCTCTTCCGTCTGCAGTCGCGCCGCCTGTGCCTGAGACCGTGCCTCTTCCATCCTCCGCTGATCGGCGACCGCCTCGGATCCGTCGCGCGCCGTGGGGCTGAAGAGCATCGACGCTCCCAAGTATCCGCCGACGGCCAGTATCAGGACGGCGGCGGCGATGCCCATCCAGACCGCTGGACGCCGCTGCCAGGCCGGTACGGGAACCGACGGAACTGGCGGCGGTGGCGGCGGCGGCGATGCTGGGGCTGGCGACGCCTGGGGCATCGGCGATGGCGGCAGCGGCGGCGGTTCGGACTTGCTGACGATGACCGTGTGGTCCCCCGCCGGCTCCGGTCGCTTGAGCAGGACGCGCCAGGCGGCGATCGATTGCGGCCGGTCGGCGGGGCGCACCATCATGCCCGTGTCGAGCCCGGCGAGCAGCGCCGGGCTGAAGCCGGCCGGCGCCAGCATCGCCAGCGACTCGTAGCTGGTGTCGAGCGTACGCTCCATCGCGCTCGGCGGCCGCTTCCCGCTGATCGCGTGGTAAAGCGTCGCCGAGAGGCCGTAGATGTCGGTCCATGCCCCTTGCTTGGCCGCCGCGAACTGCTCGGGGGCGGCGTAGGCCGGCGTGTACATCGCCGTCATCGCCGCGACGGTGCGGCCCGACATCGCCAGGCGCGCGGCGCCGAAGTCGATCAGCGTCGGCCGGTCCTCCGAATCGAGGATGATGTTGCCCGGCTTGATGTCGCGATGGACGAAGCCCGCGGCGTGGACGTGCTCCAGGCCCTCGAGCAGCGGCCACAGCAGCCGGGAGACGACCGGCGCCGTCAGCCGGCCGTCCTTCTCGAGGCGCTGTTCCAGCGTATCGCCGCGCGCCAGCGCCATCACCGTATAGGCCGTGCCGTTGGCCTCGAACAGGTCGAGGACCCGCACGATGCCCGGTACGCTCTCGAGCTTGACCAGGTTGCGCGCCTCGTCGAGGAAGCGCTCGCGAACCCAGTTGAAGTCCCCGGCCAGTTCGGTCGAACGCGGCAGCACGGACGTCGAGCCATGGCGCAGCGCCAGGTCGCGCGGCAGATATTCCTTGATCGCGACCTCGCGGCCCAGGCTGGCGTGACGGGCGAGGTAGGTGATGCCGAAGCCGCCCTGACCGAGCACCGAAACCAGCTCGTAGCCGTGCAGCATCGTCCCGGCCGGCAACACACCGAGCAGCTTGTCTTCTTCCTCGACTTTCTGTCCGTCAGGGACGTCCACGATGGACCCGTTCAACAGATTACTATCCAGAAATCCAACCTAGGAACCGCGCGCGACGGTCGTCAAGCAACGGCGAGGCCGTTCCCGGTTCCCAGGCCTATTATCACCCTTGCTCGCAGCTAAATATTCCCGGCTCGAGAGAGCCAGCCCTGCCAGCAAAGAAAGCGTTATTCGCCTCTGAAACTATATGCGGAGATATCAGTTTGCGACAATGGCCTGCATCAAAAACTCGCGATTCAGCCGGCAGATGGAGCGCTCATTCGCCCTTGCGATCGTATGCATCGCCAAAGACGTGCATGAAGGCGCCGAACATGCCGCTGTCGAAGGCGCCGGTTTTGGTCTTCCAACGCGCCGCGAATTCGTCCCACAGGCGCGCCTTCAGCGCCTTGTCGTTGCTGAAGAACCCGCCCTTCTTGCCGTCGCCGTCAAGCGCGCGCTGGATGACGGCCGGATCGAGGTCGCCGAACAGGGTCTGAATCGCCTCCTGGAGGGCGGCAAAGGTGTCCATCTCGTGGTTCTTGAGCGTCTGGAAGCTCTTTTCGAAGGCATTGCACGCATCGACGTAGCTCGGCGTCGGACGGCCGAACATCAGCTTCATCGCGTCCTGCGGCGTCGGCGCCCAGCGTAGAGGGTTGTTGCCCTGGAGCTGGATCATCGTCTGGCTGGAGCTCCGCATCGCACTTTTCGCGTGCGCCCGGGCCAGGAGAAGCTGGCCGACGTTGCCGGCACAGATCTGGATCAGCATTCCCAGCATCTGAGCAAGCTCGCCGGCATCGCGCGTCGCCACCGCCTCGGGCTCGAGCCCCGCGCCTTCGGCGAATCGGCGGATGAATTCAGCTCCTACCTCGGCCAAGGGCGGCTGCGGCGACATTGTAGCGACCGGGGGTTCGGCCGGAGCCGGCGATGCGACCGGCATGGGCGGCGGCGGCACGGCGGCAGGAGCCGGCGACGGAACAGGAGACGGTCCGGGAACGGCAGCGATGCCGGGCGGTCCGAAGCCGTCCGCCGACTCGCCCGGAGCCAGGGTCAACCGCCGCGGCGTCGTTGCCGGCGGCGGCATTGCCGAACCGCCTCCGGTGCCGAGGTTCCAGATATCGTCGACCGGCATGGCTGTCGGCGGCGGCGCAAATGCCGGGGACGGTGACGGGGTGAACGCCGGCGGTGGCGGGGCCGGCGTGACCGGAACATTGGCCAGCCAGTGATCCAGCGGATCGGCCGCCAGAAGGGACGGCTTGGCGGGCGCCTTCAGGCTCTCCGGGTCGACGGCCGGCGCAGCGTCTGCAGCGTCCCACAATCCGCTGCCAGCGGCTTCCGAGCCCGCTCCCTCGGCGCCCGCGGCTTCCTCTGCGTCGAGGTCGACCCGAATGATGTAGTGGCCGATCTCGACACGGTCGCCGTGGCGCAGAGGATGCGGATCGGTCAGGCGACGCGGGTTCTGATTGACGAACGTGCCGTTGGTGGACGTGTCGCGCAGCCAATATCCGCCGTTCTGGTAACGGATTTCGCAATGCTTGCCGGAGACGACGCGGCTGGGATCGGGCAGCACCCAGTCGAGATACTGGTCGCGTCCGACATCGATGCCACGCTTGCCCGAAATGGCGATACTGACCGGGCCTCCATCCGGAAGGGACGACACATTCTCGATCGAAAGACGCAACGGCATGGGACAACGGCTCCCGCGGGCGGCCAAAACGCCGCCGGTCCTGAGAGGTTGTTATGAAGTCTCGACCTGCCCCTGCGCAAGACGCCTGCAGATGTCGATGCAGGCGGGCAACCGCGCTGCGCGTTCGCGGATCGGCAGGCGGGCAAGCGAGATCAGCACGGCGGAGCGCACGGCCTTGGCGGTCATGTCGGCGGGGATCGGCGGCCCGGCCTGCCCGTTGACGATGAAAGTGCCCCCGGCCCCGCCCGCCGCGAGCGAGAGCCAGGTGCCGGCGAAGTCGTGATTGCCGGAGAGGCCGAGCGCCAGCGCGGCGCGGCGACGATGCTCCTCCGGCTCACGAACCCACGCTTCGGCCATCAGCAGCGCTTTCTCGTCGTCGCGCTCCGTCGGCTGGCCGAACTGGCGATGGCAGGCGCAGGCCCACCAGACAGCCTCGCGACGGCCGAGCATGTAGGCACAAAATGAGATCGCATCCTCCGGCGTCGGACTCGCCAGCAGCCGCGTCAGAAAATCGAGAGGCGCCTCGGCATCGTCCTGCGGCGTGCCGGCGATGTCGCCGGTTGCCCCGGGAAACGCCTCGAACACCTCTCGGGCGGTGAAGAATCTCAAATTGCTCATAGGACCGCGCTCGCAGGTCAGCTGTTGAGTAGAATGAGTCCGCCCTTGGCATCAAGGATGGCGGTTGCCTTGAGGTTGGTGAGCGGCGCATCCGTCTTGAGGATCGACGTCTTTATCTCGATCGAGGCCGGCGTCATCGTGATCGTGCTGCCGCCGACCTTGAGCACCAGCTTCAATCCGGCTTCGATCAGGATCTGCTGGCCAACCTTGATGGTCTGGTTCTGGGTGACATCCATCTTGTGATGTCGGCTGATGGTGACCTTGCGGTCCCCGTTGTCCACGTCGAGCACGTCGTCGCCCTTCTCGATCTTGGCCTTGCGCGCGGCATCGCCCGGTCCGCTGCGCTTCTTGCCCTTGATCGTGCGCTTCTCGGTGTCCTCGATCGTGGCGAGGAAATCCTTCTCGGCGTGGAAGCGGACGAACTCGACGTCCTTTTTGTCTTCGAACCACAGCTCGTTGTAGGTGTCGGGGCTGCCGCCCTTGCTCGACCGCGTCTTGAGGCCGCGCTGAGTCTTGTTGGCCGGCAGGGTCTGCGGCGGCATGTTGTTCTTGTTGTAGACGGTGCCGACCACCAACGGGCGGTCGGGGTCGCCTTCGATGAATTCGACCACCGCCTCCATGCCGACGCGCGGGATGTAGAGGCTGCCCCATTCCTTGCCGGACCAGGCATGCGCCACGCGCACCCAGCGCGAGGACTTGTCGTCCTTCTTGCCCTGGCGGTCCCAATGGAACTGGAGCTTCACCCGGCCGTACTTGTCGGTGTGAATCTCCTCGCCGGCAGGGCCCACCACCAGCGCCGTCTGGGGGCCGTGCACCACCGGCCGGGGCGTGACCTGCGGAGCGCGGAACGGGCGGTCCTTCGGCTGCAGCAGGTAGCTGCCGTTGTAGGCCTCACCCGTTTCTCCGCTGCCGGAGCGGTACTGCTGCGCAATCACGGAATGGCGCGCCGCGACCAGGAGATAGTCCCGGTTCTCCGACCCGGCGTCGTGGCGGCGCAGCTTGACGAGCCCGCCGGGGAACAGACTGGGCGCGTTGCCTTCGGCATAGCGGCGCTGGTCCCGCGCCTGGCGCGATTCGAGCGTCGCCCGCGCGAACTTCTGGCCGGCGTCGTCCTTCTCGCCGTCCTTGTATTTGTGCGGATACACGAAGACCTCGAGATCGTCCTTGGCGTAGCCGCCGCCCTTGCTCTGCTCGTATTTCATGTCGGCGTCGGGATTGGCGAAATCGTACGCCTTGATCGCCACCTTGCCGGTCTGGAACGAGCGCTCCGCGGTCCAGCCGCGCAGATACTCCTTGTCGTCGCGCGTGCGGGCGCCCATCGCAACGAGATCGACCGCCGGCAGGTCGGGGATCGCCTCGTGTGCGGAAATCGAATCGGCGAGCACCATGGTGTGCTTTCCCGACTCATGCTTGAAAAAATAATAGATGCCGAACTGCTCCATCAGGCGGAGCACGAAATCGAGATGTGTCTCGCGGTATTGGACGCAATATTCGAGCGGCTTGTAAGTCTCCGACAGCTTCAGCTCGTAGTCGTTGAAACCCGCATTCTGGAACACGTCCTTGATGATGTCGGTGACGCTCTTGTTCTGGAAGATGCGCGAATCGGCAGCCTGGCTCAGCAGCCAGGTCCACGGCCGCAACACGAGCTGGTAGGCGTGCATGTGGCCCTGGGCGACGATCTCGCGCGCCTCGACGACGATGCCGGAGAAATACCGCGTCTTGCCGCCGACCGTATGCACCCGGATCGACGACTCCTTGCCGAGCAATAGCGCAAGATCGGCGATCGGCTTATCGCTGGCGCAATCGACATGCATGTCGAAAAGTTCGCTCAGGCCTTCGGACGCATCGAACCGGAGCAGCACGAGCTGGTCCTTGCCGAGAGGCGTCGTCAACTCCGCGATGCGCGTGTCCTGTGTAGGCGTCACGTTCATTCTCGACTCCGGAAATTGACTACGCCCTCGCGAGGAGGCCGCATAAGCGTTGCGCAAACCGTACTGTGCAGCATAACGTACAAAAGGCTGGTTGACGAAACCTCTTGGCTGGGCCGGGCTTCAAACAGCCCCGGAGTGCAATTGTCGGAATTCCGATCATGACGCCCGCGGAGATCGCCGCGCTGAATGCTCCCCTTGCCGAGGAGGAGCCTTGCGGCCCCGACCTCGAGATGTCGGGCGATAGCGACTATATGCGGTTCACTGCCCGGATCGATGGCGTTCTTCCGAAGACCTTTGCAAGCTTCGATCGCGGGTCGGTCGATTTTCCGGCCGAATTCGCGACCCTGAAAACGCTTCTCGCCAGGTCGCGCGATCTGCGCCTGCTCGCCCCGCTCGCGAAACTCCATATCCTGAATCGCGATCTCGGCGGTTATGCGGCGGTATTCAAGCTGGTCGAAACGCTGATCGACGGACAATGGCCGGCGGTGATTCCCGGATTGCTCGATGGCGATGCCGTCATGCGCATCGTCACGCTCCAGACGCTGGACGACATGGCCGATTCGGTGATGCCGCTGCAGGCAGCACCGCTCTTCGAAACCCGGCGCTTCGGAAAAGTCAGTTTCCGCAGCCACCTCCTTGCCAGCGGGCTGGTGCAGCCGCGCGAGGCGCAGAACGGCGGCGAGACGGGCGAAGAAGTCCCCTCCTCCTCGGCCTTGAATGCCGCGCTGGCGGAGATCGATCTCGATACGCTCGTCGCGGCGCGAACCCTCGTCGTCGATCTGCAGCAGTCGATCGCCCGGATAGAAGCGCTGGTCGACGAGCGGTCGGCGCAGCCCGGCGCCCTGCGCTTCGACCGGCTTGGCCCGCTGGTGGGCGACATCGCCGGTTTCCTCGACCGGGCCGTCGCCCAACGCGACCCGGCGCTCGGGTTCGCCGCGGCCGCTCCCGGCGAGAAGGACGCCGAAGACGCCGAAGCTGCAGAGCCTGACGCCCCTGCCGGCAATGCTCCCGCCATTCAATCGACCCCGCAGGCTCAGGCCGCTCTCGCGGCGGCAGCGGCCTATTTTGCGCAATCCGAACCATCGAGCCCGATCCTGTTGCTGATCGGGCAGGCACAAGCACTGGTGGGCCGGAGCTTCTACGAGGCCATGCAGTTGCTTCTGCCCGAGGAATCGCCCAAGGCCCGCCTGCGCCTCGGGCAGGAACCGGCATTCGTATTGCCGCTGGAACGCCTCGCATCGCTGCCGGTCATCACGGCGGATCAGGGTGGTCACAAAGTCGTGACCGACGCCGTCAACGATGGATCGGTGTCCGAAGACACCTCCGTCTTTCGCGCGCCGGACCGCCGTAAGGCTCTGATATTGCTGCAACAAGTGGCCGCGCACTTCCGCCGCGCCGAACCGTCGAGCCCGATCCCGCTGTTGCTCGACCGGGCGGAGGGAATCGCCGGCAAGGACTTCTTCGGCCTCCTGCGCGAAGCCTTTCCTGCCGGGAGCCTGAAGGTTGACGAACAGGCCAGCTAGTGTCCAATATCGCGTGCTGCGGATTTATTGTTTTCATATGTCCTGTTCCCGCGTGAACCTGCGGGCTGAGTTTATTTATTCAAGCGGAGTAAACCGCCATGAGTGACAGTGGCCAGAAATTCATTCGCCGCAATCGCGCGCCGCGCGTTCACATTACCTACGAGGATCCATCCGATGCGGACAAGCTGATCGAGCTGCCGTTCGTGATGGGCGTGATGGCCGACCTGTCCGGCAACGCGCCGGGCGTCGAAAAGCCCGATGTCGCCCAGCGCAAGTTTCTCGACGTCGACATGGACAATTTCGAGAACCGGATGGCGGCGATCCAGCCGGGCGTGAGTTTTCGCGTCCGCAACAAGCTGGGCGAGGCGACCGACGAGAAAATGCAGGTCAACCTGCGCTTCAACAAGATGGACGACTTCAAGCCGGCGCAGGTGGCCCGTCAGGTGCCGGCGCTGGCCAAGCTTCTCGAGGCGCGCGACCAGCTCAAGAATCTCCAGCTCTACATGGACGGCAAGGCCGACGCCGAGAAGAAGCTGCGCGAACTCCTGAAGGATCCGGCGCTGATGGCGGCTCTTCAGGAACGAGCGAGCAAGAAAGAGTCCGGCAGCAAGGAATGAGGTAGGGTCATGGCGACCGAGCTACAGCGGCAAGGCGACACCGGCGTCACGACGCAGGAGCCTGACGAATTCGCGGCCTTGCTCAAGCAGAGCTTCAGGCCTCGCAACGAGCGCGCCGCCTCCGAAGTCGAGAGTGCAGTCGCGACACTGGTATCGACGGCGCTGGCCGATACCACCCTGCTCAAGGACGATGTGCTCGACACGCTCGAGGCCATGATCGCCGCGATCGACAAGCAGGTGTCCGATCAGGTCAACGAAATCATCCACGCTTCGGAATTCCAGCAGATCGAAAGCGCCTGGCGGGGCCTCAATTACCTCGTCATGAATTCCGAGACCGACGCGAACCTCAAGATCAGCGTCATGAACGTCGGCAAGCGCGAGCTGCTCAACAACCTGCGGCTCTATCCCGGCGCGCGATGGGACCAGTCGCCGCTGTTCAAGCAGGTCTACGAGCAGGAATTCGGCACGCTCGGCGGCCAGCCGATCGGCGCGATGGTTTGCGACTACGAATTCACGCACGAGCCGACCGACGTGCAGTTGCTCCGCGCGCTCTCGAAGATCGCCGCCAGTGCGCACATGCCGCTGTTCGCCGCCGCCGGTCCGACGCTGATGGGAATGGATAGCTGGACCGAGCTGATGAATCCGCGCGATCTCAGCAAGCTGTTCGACACGCCGGACTATGCCGCCTGGAAGTCGCTGCGTGACGCCGAGGATTCTCGCTATGTCGGCCTGTGCATGCCGCGCGCGCTGTCTCGCCTGCCGTACGGGGCAAAATCGGACCCGATCGAGGAATTCGCCTTCGAGGAGACGACCGACGGTCATGCCGGGATGAACTATGCCTGGATGAACGCGGCTTACGCCATGGCCGCCAACGTCAATCGCGCCTTCAAGGAGTACGGCTGGTGCACGCGTATCCGCGGCGTCGAATCGGGCGGCGAGGTGATCAACCTGCCGACCCACACCTTCGCGACCGACGACGGCGGCATCGACCTGAAGTGTCCGACCGAGATCTCCATCACCGATCGCCGTGAAGCCGAGCTGGCCAAGTCCGGCCTCATCCCGCTCGTTCATCGCAAGAATACCGACAAGGCCGCCTTCATCGGCGCCCAGTCGCTTTATCGGCCCAAGAAGATGAGCACCGACGAGGCCACCGCGTCGGAAAACCTCTCCTCGCGGCTACCCTACATGTTCGCTGTGTCGCGCTTCGCGCACTATCTGAAGTGCATGGTTCGCGACAAGGTCGGATCGACCAAGGAACGGGCGGAGCTCCAGGATTGGCTTCAGACCTGGATCACCCGTTATATCGATGGCGATCCGAAGGGCTCGTCCGAGCGTACCAAGGCCGAGAGGCCATTGGCCGATGCCCGGGTCGAGGTGATCGAGAACGAGGAAAATCCCGGCTATTACTCGGCCCGTTTTTTCCTCCGGCCGCACTATCAATTGGAAGGCATGGATATCGGGTTGAGCCTCGTCTCGCGTCTGCCCGCAAAGGCTTCGTGAGCTTTTCTTCCCGGCCATTATATAAATACTGGCGAGCGCGACCGGCGCGCTGCACCCGGCAAATCCCTTTTTCCAGAGTTCATGAAGCGTCTACTACATTGAGGAGCACTTCAAATGGCAGCGGTTGACTACTTTCTGAAGCTCGACGGCATCGACGGCGAGACGAAGCAGAAGGGCCACGAAAAAGAGATCGAACTGGAGTCCTGGAGCTTCGGCGAAACCAACGCCGGCACCTTTTCTGCCAGTGGCGGCGGCGGCGCCGGCAAGGTCAGCATGCAGGATTTCCATTTCGTCATGCTCGTCAACAAGGCGTCGCCCAAGCTGTTCGAGGCATGCGCCACGGGCAAGCACATTCCCAAGGCAAAGCTCACCTGCCGCAAGGCCGGCGAGACCCAGCAGGAGTTCCTGAAGGTCAGCTTCACCGACCTTCTGGTGTCGAGCTACCAGACCGGCGGCAGCGCCGGCAGCAGCGTCGTTCCGACCGACCAGATTTCGCTCAACTTCGCCAAGATCGAAATCGAGTACGCCGAGCAGGGAGCCGACGGCAAGCTCACCGCTCCTGTCAAGGCGGGCTACGATCTGAAGGTCGGCGCGAAAGTCTGATGTCCTGCCGCGGCCCGGGAACGCACGATCATCTGCGCGGTCCCGGTGCCGCAATCAGGTCGCACTGAACGATAGAAGGCGGCCATGGCGCGCTCCCCCAATGCCGATCGCCTGAGCCCGCCTCTCATGTTCGCCTTCCGGGAAGCCCACAAGGAGCGCGACGCACGCGTCGCCGTCGACCTGCGCGACGAGCATGGCGCCCGCATCATCGCGGGGCGACGAGCGCGCAAGGGAGCAGTGACCGAAGGACAATTGCGCGAGCAGCTTTCGCTCGATCTGAATGGATTGCTCAATACGATCAACATGGAGACAGGCTTCGATCTGGGAGAATTTCCACGCGTCCGCGAATCGATCCTGAACTATGGCATTCCTGAAATCTCCAACCGCTCGATCGACGAGGACAGGGTGGCGAGCATCGTGGACGAAATACGGGCGGCGCTGATCCTGTTCGAACCCCGGCTCATACCGGACACCCTCATCGTGACCCGCGACATGACCGTGGACCCCTATTCGCTCAACGTCCGCTTCTCGGTTTCGGGAGAGATGGTGTGCGATCCGGCGGCCGTTGCCGTCGAGTTCGTCGCGGACATCGAGATCGATACCGGCAAGATGCGGGTCGGAAAACGGTGAGCGGACTCTCTCCATCGCGCGATCCGGCCGGCGCGGCACTTTCTCCGACCGGCGACGCCTCGTCCTAGCAACCGGCAACGGCCGACAGAGCCTCTCCATGCATCGCGAATTCGTCGACCTCTACAATCGGGAACTGGCGCTGTTCTACGAACACGCCCAGGAATTCGCGCAGGAATATCCGGGCATCGCCGACCGCCTCGGCGGCATGACGCGCGATCACTCCGATCCCATGTTCGCGGCCCTCCTGCAGGGCGCGGCGTTCCTCGCGGCGCGGGTGCAGCTCAAGATCAAGCACGAGTTCCCCGAGTTCACCAACAATCTGATCGAGCAGCTATTGCCGGGCTTTCTCGCCCCCACGCCATCGGCGATGCTTGCCAAGGTCGAGCCCGTCTTCGGCGATCCGGCCTTGCGCGACGGCCGCACCATCAAGCGCGGCGCCTTCCTGGACGCGATCTATCGCGAGCGGGACAAGAACATCTCCTGCCGATACACGCTGTGCAGCGACCTCACCATCTGGCCCTTCGAACTGACCAGGGCCGAGTATCACGCCACACCGGGGCCGCTGCACGCGCTTGGCCTGGAAGGCGATTTCCGCGCCGGCTTGCGCCTAACCTTGCGGCTGCGCGCCACCCAGCGCGTCCAGGACGAAGTGTCGGACGAGGCATCGCGCGAAGATCCGACGAGCCTGTTTGCCGGCTGCCCCATCTCCTCCTTTCCCATCCATCTCGTCGGCGCGGAAGCCGACGCAGCGACGCTCTACGAACAGATATTCGGCCGCAGGACCGGCATCCATCTGCGCCACCTCGATTCGTTCGGCGATCCCCGGTTCATCGACATGCGCGGCACGCAGATCGAGCAGGTCGGCTTCGGCGACGACGAGACGCTCCTGCCCTACGATCCGCGGCTGTTTCGCGGCTTCTCGCTGCTGCAGGAATATTTCACGTTTCCGCGCAAGTTCCTGGGCTTTCGCCTCGCCACGGAGAAACGGGAGCTGTTCCCGGTGCCGGCGCGGGAAATCGACCTCATCCTGACGTTCAGCGAGCCGTCGCCGCGCCTTGCCACGGCGGTCGACGCCAGCATGTTCGCCTTCTACGCCGCACCGGCGGTCAACCTGTTCCCCAAAACGGCCGACCGCGTGCCGGTCGTCTCGTCCCAGCACGAATACCAGATCGTGCCCGACCGCAGCCATCCGCTCGACTTCGAGCCGCATACCGTGCTCGATGTCTACGCGCATCACGCGGGACACTCGCGGCGGGAGCGCCTGGCGCCTCTCTATGCCGCGCCGTCCGATCTCGAATCGCGCCAGTCGCCCCTGCACTACACGATCCGCCGCCTGGCGCGCCGCCGCACCTCCGCCGAGCGCCGTTTTGGCTCGACCTCCGACTACGTCGGCACTGAAATATTCATCTCGCTGAGCCAACCGGACCAGGCAGCAGAGCAGGACCGCATTCAGGAACTGAGCGTACGGGCGCTCTGTTCCAACCGCCATCTCGCCGATCAGCTCCCGGTCGGCAAGGGCGGCGCCGACTTCACCTTCGCCGAGGACACCTCACTCGCCGTGATCTGTGCCGGCGAACCGCCGACGCGCCCCAAGGAGCCGCTGCTTCAGCGCAAGAACGCGTCGGGACCGACGGCCTGGCGCCTCATCAACATGCTGAGCCTCAACCATCTCGGCCTGACCCGCAGCGACGGCGAGGCCCTGCGCGAGACCCTGGCGCTCTTCGCCGATCTCGGCGACACCGTGGTCGAACGCCGGATCCGCAGCCTGAGGAGCATCTCGACCCGGCCCGTCGTGCGCAGGGTCAAGAGCCGCTTCGGCGTCGGAGCTGCCCGCGGCATCGAGGTGACCGTTTCGTTCGAGGAAAAGTCGTTCGAAGGCGGCGGCGTATTCCTGCTCGGTGCGGTGCTCGAGCGCTTCCTTGCCGAATACGCCGCCCTGAACCATTTCACGCAAACCGTCGTGAGCACGGTCGAGCGCGGTGAGATCGCGCGCTGGCCGGCCCGTGCAGGCTCGCGGAGGCCGCTGTGAGCGATGCGTTCTCCGATTTCCTGGAGTTCCCGGAGCGGCAGGATTTCCTCCTTGCCCTGCGCCGGCTGGAGAGCGCCTTTTCCGATCGCCCAAGGATCGGCAACAGCGCATCCCGTCGCCAGGAGTATCTGACGCTCGGGCAGAATCCGTCGCTCGCCTTTCCACCGTCGACGATCGACGCGGCCAGGCGGACCGAGAACGGCGGCTTCGCGCTCTTCCAGCAGTTCCTCGGCCTGTGCGGCCCCCAGGGCGCGCTGCCGCTGGCCCTGACGCACGAGTCCTACCAGTACTTCCGCGCCGACGACGATGCCTTGGCGCGCTTCCTCGACCTCTTCAACAACCGCTTCCTGCAGTTGTTCTTCCGCGCCTGGGCCGACGCGCGGCCGATCGCCCAGCACGATCGTCCCGATGACGATCGTTTCGAGGATTATGTCGGCGCGGGCATCGGCCTGGGCAGCGCGGTCTATCGCGGTCTCGACAGCGTGCCGGACATGGCGAAGGTCGGCTATGCCGGCCTCATGGCGCCGGCAGCCAAGAGCGCCTCCCGCTTGCGCGATCTCATTGCCGGCCTGTTCGGCGTGCGCGTCGAGGTGCAGGAATTCGTCGGCGTGCGGCTGATCCTCGAGCCGGAAGAGCACTCCCATCTGGGCGGGGCGAATTCCCGGCTGGGCGTCGACGCGATGATGGGAGCCAGCGTCTACAGCGTGCAGGACAAGTTCCGCCTGCGCCTCTACGTGCCAACGCTGGCGCGATACACGAGATTCCTGCCCACGGGGGATCTGGCACGGCCGCTGGCGGACATCATCCATTTCTATGTCGGCATGGCGCTGGAATACGACGTCGAGCTGGCATTGCCGGCCGGCGAAGCGCCGGCCATGCGGCTGGGCGTGTCGGGCCAGCTCGGCTGGACAAGCTGGCTGGCGCCGGATTGGTCGAGCCGGGAGGAGTGGCGAACCGATGCACGGTTCGATCTCGCCCGCCGCGTGGGCAGCGCGCCCAGCTAGGGATTCCGAGACCAAGAGGGACACATGGCCGATATCAGCCTCGAGACGGTAACCGGAAAGCTCAACCGCATCGGCTATGACGCGTTCATCCAGGCGTTGCGCCAGGCCAGGGGAGCGGGCAACCGCTACCTCGAGTTCGCGCATTGGCTCGGCCACATTCTCCGGGTGCAGGCGTCGGATGTCGCGCTCACGGCCGATCACTTCAAGCTCGACCGCGCCCGCCTCGCCGCCGACATCACCCGCGTGTGCGAAGGCCTCCGCAAGAACGAGACCGAAATGCCGGGCGTCTCCAATGTCGTCGTCGATTTGCTCGATCGCGGCTGGCACTACGCGACGCTGTTCTTCGGCGAGACCCAGATCCGCAGCGGCCACATCCTGCTCGCTGCGCTCAAATCGCCCGAGGCCAGGCGCGCCCTCGTCGGCACGTCCAGCGAGTTCGCCAAGATCAATGTCGACACGCTCTCGGCCGAGCATCGCACCATCTGGAAGGAGTCCGACGAGAGCAATCTCCGGCCGATGGACGGATCCGGGCTGGTTGCCGCAGGCGCCGCCGGCGAAGGCCAGGACGGCGGCCCGCGCGGCACGACGGCGCTCGACCGCTTCTCGCAGGACCTGACGGCTAAGGCGGCGACGGGGACGATGGATCCGATCGTCGGGCGCGAGGAGGAAATCCGCCAGATCATCGACGTGTTGATGCGCCGGCGGCAGAACAACCCGATTCTCACCGGCGAGGCCGGCGTCGGAAAAACGGCGGTAGTCGAGGGCTTCGCCCAGCGCCTTGCCTCGGGCGACGTCCCTCCGGCCCTGCGCGGCGTGCGCCTGTGTGCGCTCGACATCGGCCTGATGCAGGCCGGCGCCGCCATGAAGGGCGAATTCGAGCAGCGCCTGCGCTCGGTGATCGACGAGGTCCAGGCCTCGCCGACACCGATCATCCTGTTCATCGACGAGGCACATACGCTGATCGGCGCCGGTGGCCAGGCCGGCACGGGCGATGCCGCCAACCTGCTGAAGCCGGCGCTGGCGCGCGGCACCTTGCGCACGATCGCGGCCACCACCTGGGCCGAGTACCGCCAGCACATCGAGAAGGATCCGGCGCTGACCCGGCGCTTCCAGCCGGTGCATATCGACGAGCCGGACCTGGTGCGTTGCTGCGACATGATGCGGGGCCTGTTGGGGCCGATGGAGAAACATCACGGCGTGCGCATCGCCGACGAGGCTCTGGTCGCTGCAGTCACCCTCTCACAGCGCTATATTCCCGCGCGCCAGCTGCCCGACAAGGCGGTGAGCTTGCTCGACACGGCCTGTGCCAGGGTCGCGATCAGCCAGAGCGCCCAGCCGGCCGCAATCGAGGACGCCAAGGTCGCGATCGCCGGGCTGGAGCGCGAAAAGGTCGCTCTCTCCGGAGAGCGCGACCTTGGCAGCGAGAACAAGGCCCGCCTCGCGGAGATCGAGGCGGCGATCGCGGAGAAGCAGGCGACGCTCGGGACGCTGACCGCCGAATGGGAGCGCGAGGATGCCCTCGTGAAGGAAATCCGCGGCCTGCGCGACGCCGTAGGCAAGGCTCCGGACAATCTCGAGGAGTTGCGCGGCCAGCTCGACGAGAAGAATGCCGCACTCGCCGCCTTCGATCCTGAGCGGCGAAGGGTCCACTCCCATGTCGACGCCCAGACCGTCGCCGCCGTCGTGTCGGACTGGACCGGCATCCCGCTCGGCAAGATGGTGCGCGACGAGATCGAGACGATCCTGAAGCTCGCCGATGTCCTGGGCGAAAGGGTGGTCGGCCAGTCGCACGGCCTCCAGATGATCGCCAAGCGCATCGAGACCAGCCGCGCCAAGCTCGACAATCCGGGCAAGCCGGTCGGCGTGTTCATGCTGTGCGGCCCGTCCGGCGTCGGCAAGACGGAGACGGCGCTGGCGCTCGCCGACGCGCTGTACGGCGGCGAGCAGAACCTCATCACCATCAACATGAGCGAGTTCCAGGAGGCGCACACCGTCTCGACCCTGAAGGGCGCCCCGCCGGGATATGTCGGCTATGGCGAAGGCGGGCGGCTCACCGAGGCGGTGCGGCGCAAGCCCTACAGCGTCGT
>Ga0070665_100002039_pt1 | contig 22738 bp, 22 predicted proteins | sample KBSS13metaG_FD_65862 | JGI IMG/M metagenome (GOLD analysis project Ga0070665, IMG submission 65862) | Switchgrass rhizosphere microbial communities from Kellogg Biological Station, Michigan, USA - KBS S1-3 metaG | ecosystem: Host-associated > Plants > Roots > Rhizosphere > Soil ... | reverse complement strand
GAATCTGTTCAACACGGCGATCCAATATGGCGAGTCGGTTCGGGTGTTTCCGCTGTCAAACTGGACCGAGACCGACGTCTGGACCTACATTGCGGCCGAATCCATTCCCGTGGTGCCGCTGTATTTCGCCAAGCCTCGCCCGGTCGTGCATCGCTCCGGCGCCCTCATCATGGTCGACGACGAGCGGCTTCCGCTCGACCCGGGCGAGAGGCCGGAGACGCGCATGATTCGCTTCCGCACGCTCGGCTGCTACCCGCTCAGCGGTGCGATCGAATCCGAGGCGGCCAACGTCGACGAAATCATTGACGAAATGCTGGCCTCGACCAACTCTGAGCGCCAGGGGCGCCTGATCGACCATTGCGAGAGCAAGTCGATGGAGCGCAAGAAGCGCGAGGGCTACTTTTGATGGAAGACACCCTCGATGTCCGTGCAGTGTCGGCACCGCCGGCGAACCAGGCCGAAAAGAGCCTGCTTCGCTTTCTGACCTGCGGATCGGTTGATGACGGCAAGTCGACCCTGATCGGCCGGCTGCTCTGTGATTCCCAGCTGGTCGAAGACGACCAGATGGCGGCAGTGGTGCGCGACAGTGTCCGGCACGGTACCCTCGGCGAGGAGGCCGACCTTGCGCTTCTGGTCGACGGTCTCGAGGCTGAGCGGGAGCAGGGCATTACCATCGATGTCGCTTATCGTTATTTCGCTACGCCCCGGCGCAGTTTCATCGTCGCAGACACGCCCGGGCACGAGCAGTACACGCGCAACATGGCGACAGGGGCCTCTACTGCCGACCTCGCCGTGGTGCTGGTCGACATGCGCAAGGGCGTTCTGACGCAGACCATGCGTCACAGCTACATCTGCTCGCTGCTTGGCATCCGCTCGATCGTTCTAGCCGTCAACAAGATTGACCTGGTATCCAATGCCGACGAAATGTTCCGCCGCGTCGTAGCGGATTATCACCGCTTCGCGGCGGCGCTTGATTTCAGCGCGGTGGTGCCGATTCCAATCTCGGCGCGTTATGGTGACAATGTCGTCGCGGCGTCGGCGCGGACGCCGTGGTACAGGGGCCTTTCGCTCCTGCAACACCTCGAAACCGTTGATGCTGCGCAGAACGAACGGCAGCGACCGCTTCGCTTTCCGGTACAACGGGTGAGCCGTCCCAACGCGGATTTCCGCGGTTACGCCGGGACAGTGGCCTCGGGGCGGATCGCGGTCGGAGACGAGGTGGTGGTGGCAGCCTCGGGCCGATCCAGCCGGGTTGAGCGCATCGTTACCTTCGACAGGGATCTTCCCCGTGCGACCGCCGGCGACGCGGTGACGCTCACCCTCAAGGACGAGATCGATATTGGTCGCGGCGATCTTCTGGTGGCGCCAGCCGCCCGGCCCGAGGTTGCCGATCAGTTCAGCGCCCACCTGCTATGGCTGGACGAGAAGCCGCTGTTGCCGGGCCGCTCCTATCTTCTCAAGATCGGGACCCGGACGCTGCCGGCGCAGGTGACGACGCTCAAGCACAAGATCGATATCAATACGTTGGCGCAGAGACCGGGGCGGACGCTCGGCCTCAACGAGATTGGCCTGTGCAATCTCTCGGTCGCAAGCCCGGTGGCCTTTGACGCCTACATGGACAACCCGCGGACCGGCGCGTTCATTTTGATCGATCGGCTCAGTAACGCAACGGCGGGCGCCGGCATGATCGCATTCGGGCTGCGCCGCGCCTCCAACATCCACCGCCATGCGCATCTGGTCGACAAGACGGCGCGGGCCTCGTTGATGAAACAGACCCCCTGTGTGTTGTGGTTCACCGGGCTCTCCGGCTCCGGGAAATCGACCATTGCCAATCTGGTCGAGAAGGCGCTGCACGAGGCAGGTATCCACACCATGCTGCTCGACGGCGACAATATCCGTCATGGCGTCAGCCGCGATCTTGGTTTCACCGAGGCGGATCGCGTGGAGAATATTCGCCGAGCCGGCGAGATCGCCAAGCTGCTGACCGAGGCGGGACTCGTGGTGCTGAGTTGCTTCATTTCGCCGTTCCGCGCCGAACGTGAAATGGTCCGGGGGCAACTCCCCCCCGGAGAATTCGTCGAGATCTTCGTCGACGTCCCGCTCGAGGAATGTATCCGGCGCGACCCGAAGGGCCTCTACGCCAAGGCGCTGGCAGGTGGCATTGCCAACTTCACCGGGATAAGCAGCCCCTACGAAGCGCCGCAGGCTCCCGACATTCTCGTCGATGGCCGGAACGAGACCCCTGAGATCGCCGCGGCGCGCGTGGTCGAATGGGTGTTGGCCCGCCATGGAGAGGATGACGGCCGCGCGCATGGTGTGAATGATGCCGGCTGAGCGGGGCAGGCGACAAGGCTGAATGTGCGCTCCGTCGTCCGCCCGGGAAATATGCCGTTCTCTGGCTCCAGGCCCCTTGTCATCCTTTGTCAGGCAGTGCGAAGACATAGATGGCGCTATGGCCGCGAACCGTCTTCAATTTGGGAACGTCGGCAAGGACGTTCGCGGTCCCGGTCAGGCCATCTCCCGTAAGTACGGCAATATACTGTTTGCCGTCGATGGCGTAGCTGATCGTGCTCGCAACGATCATCCCGCCGAGCGGCATCTCCCAGAGAACCTTGCCGCTGTCGGAATCGATCGCGTGCAAGCGACGGTTGAGATCGCCCCAGAACAGGAGATCGCCGCCGGTTGCAAGCGCTGATCCATTGCCTGGCCAGGCTTGCGAGAGAATTCGGGTCATTTCGCCGGTCGCAAGATCGATCTTCATGATCCCGGCATAAGCGTTTTCGTCGACGCCGGGCCGCCTGATACCCGTGCGCGGTCCCGCGCCCGTCGGTGACTTGTTGTTGGCCGTCATGTCGAGGCAGGCGTCCTGAAACGGGACGTAAAGCGCATTGCGGCCGGGGTCGTAACTTGTCGCCCACCAACTTCGCGTATTGAACGCGCAAATGATGCTGCGATCACCGTCTTTGCCCAACATGGCGTCGACATTGATTTGGGTGCGGCCGGTCGCGACATCGATCGAATGCAATGTGTGGTGTGGCATATCGAGTGGAAATGGCAGCGCCCACAGAAACCGGCCGTTCTCGCGATCGAGCACGAAGATATCTCCGGCTTCAGCGACCTCGACGACGACATCGTGCTCCTCGCCCTTCGATACAGTGGGGTTGATCCACTTCACGAATTTTGGATCTGGCGACACTTTGGTGCGTAGCAATGTCCGTTCGTGGATATGATCGGAGTCCCAATCGTCGCCGGGTAGATGCTGGTAGTACCAGCTGAGTTTGCCCGTATCGACGTCGAGAGCGACTGTCGAATTGCTGTAGAGCTCCGACGGCGCCGTGAAAGACACCGCGTCGGTGCTGCCATGCCGTTTGAGCCGAGTGTAGGGGGCAGGGTTGGCGATCGCCCAATACGTGATCTTTCGTTTCGGATCGTAGGACCCGGGGAGTCCCCAAGACGATGCAACGCGCTGCTGGTCCGGCAGATTGCCCCAGCTGTCGGCGCCCGGGTCCTCGGACGCCGGCGTGGTGTAGAACCTCCACAGTTCCTTGCCCGATTCGGCATCGTGTGCCGCGAGGAAGCAGCCGGCGCGAACCCTGCAGGCCCGGTTGCTGATCAGCTTGCCATCCGCCACCATCAGACCGCCGGTGTGCTCGGTGCCGTCGGCGTAGTCGTGCGCCTTGGTCTCCCATCGGACTTTTCCAGAGCGGGCATCGAGCGCGACGAGATAGCCGTCGGGCGCGGCGAAATAGACGAGATCCTCGAATATCGCGAGATTCTTCGACCGCGAGAACGATGCCGGGGGAATTGTCTTCAGCATGTCTTTTGGGTAGGTCCGCCAATACTCCCAGATCAGGTCTCCATTCCTGCCGTCAAGCGCCTGAACGCCGCCGCCGGGTGCGATGAGATAGATCACACCTTGATGAACGAGCGGGGTCGATTCCTGCGTGCCCTGCGGAAGACCACGCACCCAGGCCACGCGCAACTCGCCGACATTGCTGCGATTGATCTGGTTGAGCGGGCTGAATCGCTGTTCGTCATAGGTACGGTTGATCATCAACCAGTCGGCCGGATCGGGGTCGGCAAGTGTTTCCGAGGTCACCGGCTTGAAATCGACAGCTTGGGCGGCGCCGCCGACTGCAAGGGCACAAAGGGGCAGCGTGATGAGAGCTGCGATGAAGCGAAACACTGCATTCCTCCAGTTTTGTCGGGACCCATTCGGGCATTGCCACTTCCCGTGCCCTCATCCCGACCGTTGCATGTTACATTCGACAGCGCCGGACGATCCGGTGAAGCGTCCTGCGGAGCGAGATCACATGAACCGGTCTTGTTTAATGGCCATCGTCGCGCTCCCTGCGATCATCAGCTCGGTTGCGTTCGCGCAGCACGGTTCGGTGAGCGAGAATGGTCGCCGCCTCTACGACGCGCACTGCGCGCAATGCCACGGAGAGCGCCTGCAAAATGCAGGAATCTCCTTCGATCTGCGCACACTGAACGGCAACGAGCGCGATCGGTTCGAAATCTCCGTATTGGACGGCAAGGGCACGCAGATGCCGCCCTGGCGCGGAACGCTGGGAACGATCGAGATCGAGCAGTTGTGGGCTTACATCCGGGAGAATACCCAGGACTGACGTTGATCTGACACATGATGGACTGCCGTGCTCAACTCCGCATCCGCCGTATCACCACTGCGCTGTTGGTTCCGCCCAACGCGCTGTTCATCGAGATCACGGCGTTCTGCCGCAGGGCGCGCGGTGCCCCCATCACGAAGTCGAAGTTATCGAAGTGACGGTCAGGCTGGTCGAGATTGAGGATGGGGGGCACGAGATCGTGCTGCATGCCCAGGATCGAGCAGATGACTTCGATCGCGCCGGCAGCACCGCAGAGATGGCCGATCGCCGGCTTCGAGCTGGTAATCGCAATCCGACCTCGAGCGCCGGCGCCAAAAACCCGATCCATCGCCATGCACTCGACCTGGTCGTTCAGTTTGGTTCCCGATCCATGGGGATTGATGCTGTCGGGCAGGGCCTCGAGCCTGGCATCGGACATCGCCAGCTCCAGGGCGCGCGCGACGCCTCGACCTGCTGAATCCGGCGCGCTGAAGGACGTCCCGTCTGCCGACGCGCCAAACCCGGCGATCTCGGCAATCGGTTTTGCGCCGCGCTTTTCCGCGTGAACCAGGCTTTCGAGGACCAGCACCGCAGCGCCTTCGCCAGCCACAAATCCATCCCGTTTGGCGTCGAACGGGCGGCAACCAGTTTTGCCAAGAACACGCAGTGCTTTGAGGCCCTCCAGCAGGAAGGGCGTTAGGGCTTCCGTTGCGGCGACAACAGCGACAGACCCGAGACCTGCGCGAAGATGATCGAGCGCCTGTCCGATCGCCATCGCGGACGAGGTGCACCCGGTGCTGATCGTGGTGACATTCGTCCGTTCGGCGACGGACGGCCAGATATCGGCCCCGAGTTGCCAGAGACCGGGCTCGGTCGGGGCGCCCCTCATGTGCGCCCGCCACCAGGTATCGATGTTGCCGTGGATCGATGCGACAAAGACGGAGAGCTCGGCCAGAGGTAGCGGCAGCAACGCCACGCGCAAGGCCTCATCGACCGCAGCTCTTATGAAGTGGTTGGCGCGCGCCGGCGCATCTTCCGGCGCATCCGCGACATGACCGGAGAGGCTGGCTTCGCCGTCGAGCTCTGCAAAGAGTCGCTGAGGCCGGACGCAGCTATGGCCCGCCAGCAAACCGTTCCTGAGCGCGTCGACGCCGTAGCCGAAACCGGTAACCGTGCCGATGCCGGTAACGACGACCACTGGTCGATCTTGTTGATGAGACATTGCATATGCCGTGTTTAGGCAACCTTTTCCTGTTCCTGCAGGGTACGCTCGTCCTGCGCTCGCAGAAGAAAGTCGACGATCAGGTTGAGGGAACGAAAGCTGGTGAAGAAATCCTCATCGGCTATGGTGACCTCGAATTCACGCTCGATCGCCACCGCGATTGCCAGGGCATCAACAGAATCGAGGCCTAATCCGGTCCCGAACAAGGCCGTATCGTCGGCGATCTCATCCGCCTTCAACCGCAATGGTAGGCGATAGATCAGCGTTTGTTTCAAGTGATGCATGAGTGCGGCCCGATGCTTGGCAATGCGCTCCGCCTCGCCCCTGGTTATCTTGGTCATTGAGACGCTCCACCTTGTCGTTACTCGGGAATTGGTCCGGAGCGCCAGGCGCAACCATGCTGCCTGGTTGCCGGAAGTGCGATAAATGTCATGTTGCGTACGCCTTTGCGGCTGGTTCCGAGTCTGCCGGGAACTCGCCAAATATCCAGGCGAACTCCGCCGGCATTCGCACCAACATCTGCCCGGCGGGGTTGATGATCACCGAAGCCGTGTTTCCCTCAGCGAGACGGCGCCCCGTTTTGGCGTTGAGCACCTTGTAGCCAAACATCAACTTGGCGACGTTCGTCCTGCGCGGGACTACTGTTATGTCGAGCTCGTCGCCGTAACGGGCGGGCGAGACGTGGTGGCATGAAGTGTCGACGACGAGGAATCGATAGCCGGCTTCTTCGAGACTGTCGCTGCCGATGGCGCGTCCGCGCGCGACGATTTCCTGGAAATGCCCGGACCATTTGTAGCGTTTGCGCGTCGCGTCCTCCGCCCACGCACGGAACGCTGCGTCCCTCGCTTCGTGAAACCAGATCAGGAAGTTGGCGTGATAGACTATCCCGGCCCTGTCGGTCTCTGCATAGCGGACGCGGAGTCGGTGCACGATGGCACGGTTGGTCAGCCATTCCTCGCCGTTCATGGCTGGCTCCCGGGCATGAACTTGGCGTTGGCAAAGCTCTGCTGGTTCGCCACGATCCAATCACTGAGTGTCTCGACGCAGCTTCGCCGATTCGCGGTGACGGGGAAGGGGAGATCTGCGCCGGCCTTCCAGGTCAAGAGTGCCAAGCCGTTGTCGGCAGCCGCGGCCCGCTGTAGCGCCAACACCAACATTTGAGCGCGCTCGGGCAGCCCTTCCTTCCGGGTTGTTTGTGATGGCACGTGCCAACATCCTGCAATCGCCAGATCACAGCGGCCGACCGCCAGCATCGTGACGCTGTTGTTGACGGCTGCGATCCCGACTTCATCCTCGCCGGACATGGTGACGGTCGGTCCAAGCAGTTGAAAGCAGATGCTGGCGGCGGCGGTCGCGGTCGATGGCATCGCGTAGGTATAGGTAAGGGGTTCTACCCTCTTTCTCTTCACGCTTTCGAAGAACGCCTCATAGCTACAGAGCGAGCCGAAGGAGCTCCCGATCACAAGAGCGGCCCGAGATTTGTCGAAGCCGTCATTACTGTCGCCGCCCGCACCGGAAATCCGCTTCAGGATGCGCTTGACGCCGAGCAAGACGAGCCTGGAATCCGGATTGAGGCGATAGCCCTGCTGCCAGTCAACCTCGGTTGCATAGGCGAGATCGACATCGGTGAGACTTTCGTCGATGCTGATGACGTCCGCGATACGGACGCCCATGGCTGCACCCGATAGCGCTTGGCTATGCCCGGCGTGGTCGACCGCGCCGGTGATACGCGAGGCGGCCTCCCTCAAGGCAGTCTCCTCGGGGATGCGAGCGGCTTCCCTGGCGATGGTTGGTACTCCTGTCATTGCAATACGTTTCCCGTCATTTCCTCGACGGCATGACACGCGGTATCGAAGTCCTCGACGGTGGACGTGGTAAGGCAGCGGAGCGGCGACTGATTGCGGAGAGCCAGACCCTTCAACGTGCGGCCGGGGCCGGCCTCGATCATGATGTCACAGCCGTGCTCCGCGATCGTCGTGACACACTTAGCCCAATTGACCGGCGACAGCATGTGCTCACTCAGCTCGGCACGTACGGCCGCCGCGGTGCAGATTGGCGCGGCGGACGAGCTGGCGAGCAGCGGTATCTTCGGATCTCGGAACGTGGTTGCCGCGATCCTCGGAGCCAGCCCCGAGGCCGCCATCGACATGAGCGGAGAGTGCGCGGGCCCGGGAACGTTGAGCCAGCGGCAAAGCGCGCCCTGTTGGTCGAGCACCTTTTTCAATTGCCAGAGGGCGGGCTTCAATCCCGAGACGACACTTTGCGAGGAAGCATTGAAGTTCGAGATCCAGACACCGGCGCCGATCTCGGCGATTGCCGCTTCAACGACGTTCCGCGCGACGACATCTATGGCCATCATGCCGCCGTTCACGGCTTCGTTGTTTCTCTGCATCAATTGGCCGCGTTCGACGATCAACGCGAGCGCGGAGGAGAAGTCGATCGACCCGGCTACGGTGATGGCGGTGAATTGACCCATGCTGTGCCCTGCAACCAGCGACGGGCTGAAGCCGCGTTCCGCCAGAAGTGACGAGATGGCGACGCTCATCGTGAAGACCACCGGCTGGGCGACGCGCGCTTCCGCCAACGCATTTGGAGGGCCCTTGGCCATCAGCTGGCGCAAGTCGGTGTCCAGCCGGTCGCTCGCCATCTGGAACAGCTCGCGCACGAGACCGAAGGACTGAAGATAGTCTTCGGCCATGCCGGTGAACTCGGTGCCCTGACCCGGGAAGACGACCGCCACTGCCGGAGAGGATGCGGTCGGCGGGCGTGATCCGGCGGCAAACTGGTCCATGATGATCTCCGCTCAGCTGGTGTATGTACTTCTTGTGATCACCATCGGCGCCGCGACGGCCCGCGCGATCGTCCTTCGCTCTCCAGCAACGACATCGTACGAGACGCCGACCCAGCCGAGGTCCGCATCGACATAGGCAAGGCTGATGTCGGCGTTGCGTGTCGGCGAATGCTCGACCCGGGCGATGATGCCGACCTTCTCTCCCTCTATCGAGAGCGGGTCGCCATCTCGCGCAGCGCCGGCGTCGGCCAACTCGATCATGACCGATCGCCGCTGAATAGAAGACTTCAGTTGCTCGAGAACGGGGCCGCCGATCAGGTTCTTCTTGCGGAAGTTGACCATCCAGTGAAGGCCGGCTTCGAGGACGTTGGCGCCCGCCGTGATGTCGCGGTGAATCAGCGACCGCACCTCCAGGAACATGAGGGGGAGGGCGGCTGGATCGCCGGCAATCATCCCGACGGCCTGTCCGGCCGCCTCGAGCCTCCGCCGCAGGTCGTCGACTCCGGCATTCGATACCAGGAAGCGATATTCGTATTCCCCCGTAAAGCCCGCACGGAACAGTTTGCAGCCGAGCCTCTGGTTGTTCTCGAAGCTCAGGAACGACAATCCCAGAATATCTTCGCCGGCTGCTTCGACGGTAACGTCCTGGGCGAGCGGGCCGATGACCGACAGGTAGCCATGCGACCCGCGCAGGTCCTCGATCGTCACGTTGTAGTCGGCAAGACAACCGGTGAGATGTGTGAGCAGGGCCTCGGCGCGCTCTGCTTCGCCGACAAGTAGGAATTCGCCGTCACCCTTGAAGATAGATGCTACGGCGATGAGAGTTGCGTCAGGCTGGATGACGAGGCCAACCAGGCCGTGAAACGGATGCAGGGCATCGAGGTCGACGGAGACGAAATCGTTCAGCTTGCGCCAATCGGGGCCCGAGACGCGAATTCGTGCATCGGCGGCGTTGTCGAACAGGGCGACGGCCGTGCGGGCTGCTGTATAGGTCTCAAGCATTGAACGACCCCAGCTCCGGCTGCCGCTTGATGATGAAGTCAGCAAGTCTGCTGATGGAGTGAAGCTCAGCGATGTCGGCTTCCGTAACCGGCACACCGAATTCGGTCTCGACAGCAACTGCGATTTCCAGCGCATCCACGGAATCCAGGCCGAGCCCGGTCTCGAAAAGCGGTGCGTCATTGGTGATCTGATCCGGATCGATGCGCAATGAGAGACGCTGGACCAGTATCCGCTTCAGCGCATCGGATAGTGCCATGTGACGGGATCCGTTCTCGTTTGATGCGCCTTCGTGCCTCTGGATCATCTGCAGCTCCTGCCTTGCTTTTGAATCCGAAAGTGGTTTGCGCGATAGCATGGGTCCGGGACTTCGCGGCATTCGGGTCTAGTCGACGCTCATGGCCGCAATTGATCCTTGCGACATGCACGTCGTGTAGAGTTCTCGGAGCGATTCCCGGGGCAGCTTGCCGACCGCATCCCGGGGCAGATTGTCGACGATGAGAAGTGGTCGCGGCAAGAACAGCGGATAGATGTGTGTCCGCAGGTGCGCGATCACCGCATCTTTCGTGGCGCCGGCACGGAGGGCTACAAATGCAACGAGCCGCACCACGTCGGTGTCTTCGTGGTGATCCGGTACCCAGAAGCAGCCGTCGCGAACGCCGGGCGCGCTGAGCAGCGCGGCGTTGAGGGCGCCCAACGAGGTCCGCTTTCCGGCGACCTTCACCAGGTCGGCCGATCGGCCCAGCACCCGGAATTGCCGCGGCGATGATAACTCGAGAACGTCATTGAGCAGTTCAGGCCTGGAAAGATCGACGCAGTCGAGTTGGGCGCGGCCGTCCGCACACTGGGTCAGCGATCGCCCCGGGATGCATTCCCAGAGGTCAGACTCACCGGGCACATGGCGTGATGCGATGGTGCCGGTCTCTGTGCTGCCGTAGATGTCGATCACCGCAACGCCGAAGCACTGCTCGGCTTGTGCCGCCAATGAGGGGCTCAGCGGGCTCGTCGCGGAGAACACTCGTGTGACCGTTTCCGTACGAAGACCCGTCTCGGCGAAAGCGTTCAGATGGAGCGGCGTGGTTATCAGCCAGATCGGAAGGTCGGATTGCTGAAGTTCCTTCGCCAGAACGGCGGGCAGTGTGATGCGGCTCGTTGGCGCTTCCAGTCCAAGAAGCCGCGGCCAGAAGAAGCCGTACATGTATCCGTACATGTGCTCGAATGGCAGTGTAGTCAGGATTCGAACCTGCTCTCCCGTCGTGCGAAACAACCGGTCGAGCGACCTCGCCTCACCAGCAAAGTTCTGAAAAGTCTTGGGAACGAGCTGAGCGTGCCCGGTGGAACCTGAGGTGAAGAGCACGGCGACCGGCGTATCTGGGGCCGTCTCGGCCGGAATGGATCGATGCGTTGGGAGATCGGCAACTGAAATCTTCCGGTAACCAGCCAGCGCCGGGTCATCCGGATGATCTGTATAGACTGCAACCTGATCGCAATGTCGGGCTGCCTCGTTGAGAAGGTCGTGGTTCTGATCGGGAATGAGCAGGCTGCACTGACCGCTGTGGAGCGCATGCAGGTGAGCTCGGACAAAGGCGGCCGGAGACCGGGTAAATATCGCTGCTGTCGTCTTCGAATGAAGTCCCATAACCCTGTTCCGAAGAGCTGTGACGGCTCGTCACTTCGGCGCGCGATGCGATCTGAGGTGGCGTCGATAGACGCAGGATCGCAATCTCTCGAAAGCGCGTCAACGTCGCGACGAGGCGAAAGCTGATGTCGACGAATGTTCGAGATGCGCGGGCTATCGTCTTCGTCGCGATGAAAATGCCGTCACTGCGCAACATGATGGTGGCGTTAGATCATCCCGCCGTTCACGCCGATGACCTGCCTCGTGATGTAGGAGGCTTCATCTGAGACCAGGAAAGCGACGAGCGCGGCGACCTCATCTGGATGTCCGATCCGCTTCATAGGAACGGATTTGACGAGTTCGTCGAGATCGGCATCCTTGAGTGCCTCGGTATCGATCGGACCGGGGGCAACGCAGTTCACCGTAATGGCGCGCGTGGCAAGCTCGGTAGCCAGAGCCTTGGTGGCGCCGATGATGCCTGCCTTGGCAGCGCTGTAGTTGACCTGGCCGCGGATCCCGAGAATGCCGGAAACGGAGCTCAACGTGACGATCCGTCCCCCCTGCCTCAATCGTATCATCGGCATGATGAGTGGATGCAGGACGTTGAAGAAGCCGCCCAGATTGGCCGAGATGACATCGTCCCAGTCGTCATCCGTCAGCGCGGGAAAGCTTCTGTCCCGGGTGAAGCCGGCGTTGGTGACGACGCCGTAGTAGGCACCATTGCGCTCGATGTTCGCAGACAAGGCCGTAGAAGCTGCCGTGCGGTCGCCAATATCGAAGCAAACGAGATCCGCAGTACCGCCGCATGTGCGAATGGTGTCGACGACGGCTTCTGCGTCCTCAACGCGCTGACGGCAATGCACGGTCACTGAGAATCCGCCGGCGGCCAGCCGCGCCGCGATGGCCCGGCCGATCCCCCGGCTTGCACCTGTAACGAGAATGCGACGCGCTATTCCCAATGGAGGCTCTCTCCGTTCTTTGGCGACGGCGCGCACAGCGAGTGTATTGGCGCGCGCCTCGTCGCTCTCCTCGTTGCGCTACTCCGATCGAGGCGGAGTGCAATCCACTCGAATGGCCGCCAAGTCGGGTCTGTGGCGATCGGACTTCTCGTTGCACAAAAACGCAGCGATTGCGCATTTGGGATGGTCGAGTGCCATCCCATCGCGCTAGCGCTCACCACCCGAAACGTCTCGGCCGGCGGCGGGTGCCCGGTAGAGCGCCTTGGCGTTGTTCGCCATGACCTTTCGGTAGCTCTCGGAAACGTCAGGATCGAAGTCGCGGGCTGGTCGGGGTTCCAGGTTGAAATGGTGATATCGATCCTGTCCCCGCACCAGGGTCGCGCTGTCTTCGCCGAGCGTCTGCCTGATGCTGGTCGGTATATATCGAACGGCGAAGCCGACCCGCCTGTGCTCGGACGCGTTGGGGGGCGAATTATGGACGAGCCGGCAGTGATGCAGGGACATCTCACCGGCCTTCAGAGATATCGTGTCGCTCTTTGCCTTGTCGACATCGACCATGATTTCCTGTCCGCGTGACAGAAGGTTGTCGGCGCCAAGCGTCTCCCGATGAGGCAGCTGGTCCAGGACGTGAGATCCCGGAATGAACTGCATGGCGCCATTTGCTTGGACGCTATCAGTAAGAGCGATCCAGGCAGTGACGACGTCGGTGCTGCTCAGTCCGAAATAGGTGGAATCCTGATGCCACGTCACGTGCGCGGGCGTTCGGCCTTCCTTGATGAAGAAATTGGCGTTCCAGCATAGGATGTCCTCGCCGATCAGGTCTTCGACGGCATCGAGAATTCGTGGATTGCGCACCAGCTCCGCCAGCCACGTCAGTTGCAGGTACGGCTTGTGCGGGATGGACTGCCTGCCGCCGGCAGCGTTGAGTGCCTGTAGACTGTCGAGCTGGGTGCGATATTCGTTCACATCGTCATCCGACAGGACCCTGATCGGATAGATGCAACCGGTCTGGTTGTATTGCTCAATTTGAACTTGAGTCAGCGTCTTCGCCATCGTCAGCCTCATGAAGTTGACCGTGAGAAGCGGCGTTCTATCTCAGGACACGAGTATCGCCGTGCGCGAAGGATATCGAGTCCCGATTGATGGGCCAACACATGGCGGCCGATGATCGTGGTCGCGCGATTCTGGCGATCTGCACGCGCTGACGACGAGTGATCATTCTGCAGGACACAATCGGCCGAGCCAGCGTCGATAGGCTGCTGCACGCGTGTTGACATGCTCTTCCGTCAGTCCGAAGCGGTCGAGCGCGTAGTTGTGCTGGTAACGCGGCGCGGTGTTGGTACGTGCCAGATAGGCCTGGCAGCGATCGTTCCAGTCTTGCGTATATTCATGGCGCATGGCTTCGGCAATTCGGCGCACGGTTTGAACCGGATCTGCGACGAGATCGTCAAACCGCACGTGCAGAAATCGGGCAGTCTGGCAGGATTGTTCGGTCGCCATCAGCCGGTTCATGCCGTTGACGAATACGTCCAAGGCCAGCTCGCCGAGTTCGGCGTCGGCGCCCCCATGGACGAAGCCGGAGCCGACCCTCTGGTACAAGCTGCACAGGGATGGCACCGCGCTAAGCGGATCTCTGTGCAGGCAAATGATGGTCGCATGAGGGAAGGTATGGAGCAGGGCCGGCAGGGCGTGCAGGTGCGACATCGATTTGCTGAGCCAATATCCGCCCCGGCGAAATAATTGAAGTCGCTGAATTTGCAGTCGATATCGCGCCATCAGCTCGTGCTGCTGGTCTGCTTTCAACCCCTTGAGCCATTCCCAGTAAGGCAGCGCGACGTGCTGGAGGGCATAGTGAGTTCCATGGCTCACGATCCAATGACATTCATCGGGCTGATCTGCGACCAAGGGGTGTATCTTCAGGACCTCCGGCGTCCATTTCTCCACCAATTCGATGCGCTCGCGTGCAGCCTGAATACGTGCGTCGCAATCCGTCTTGTCACGCCCCGGTGGCGGGCTCGGGCTCCACAGCTCCCAAAGCGCCGGCGCGTGGGCGCGTTCGTCCTGAGCCATGAGGTTGTGCAGAAATGTGCTGCCAGCTCGGCCGAAGTTTACGATGAAGACCGGGCCGATGATTGGAACGTTTTCGATCTCCGGAAATTGCGCAAGGTCCCTCTCCAGCTGAAGCTCCGCGGCGAGGCGGATGGAGAATTCCTCTCTCAACATTTCCACACCGCGGGCATCGTAGCGTCGCGAATTATTCACGGAGTCGATGAGGCGTTGCCATCCCTCCATCACGATCGCGCCGCCGACGCCCAGGTCGCTCAGTCTCGTCCGTCGCTGCGCGGTCTGCATCAATCGATCGAACTTCAGCGTTTCTTTCATGGCGAACACCGGCTCGCAGCGTTTCCGGGAATTGGCTTGGCGCATTGTAAACGCGCGCTGATGGTTCTGCCAACGCGGAGGCAATGAGATCGTGTTCAGCCTGGCAGCGTCGCCGCTCACGGGTCAATGCTCTGTCGGATTCGCGCGAGGGCGCGGCGAGTGAATGCTTTCCGCCAGCCACGGTGCTATCTATACTTGTCTTTCTCGCACTGTTGATCGCGTCCAGATGATCACGAAGGCGCTGCAAACACATGGCCGCGGTCGATGCAGGTGGACTGATATCAGCATCAGCAGCGCTGAACGAAGGTGGCGTCATGAACGTAGTTCCAGGGAAAGAGCCAGGACCGGCAGCAAATATTATCTGGGTCGCCTCCTATCCAAAGTCCGGCAATACCTGGGTGCGGGTCTTCCTCCACAATTTGCTCAGGGAATTGTCTGGCGACGTCGAGGGCGTCCAGGACATCAATCATTTGTACCGGCATTCGCTGCGCGAAAACGCGGTTGAGTTCTTCGAGCAAAAGCTCGGAAAACGTGCTGCGGAAGCGACGGAAGTGGAGATTGCGAAGGTCCGACCTGAAATTCATCGTTGGTTGGCCGGCATCAAAAAAGAGCCGGTGTTCGTCAAGACGCATCTGCAGTTCTGCAACGATTATCTCCATCCGACGATCGACCTCGAAGTCACACTGGCGTCGATTCTGGTCGTGCGAAATCCGCTGGACGTGGTCATCTCGATGTCGCACCATTCCGCGTTTTCGATCGAAGATGCGATCCGACAAATGGCGACCCGGGACATGAGGTGGCGGCCGCATGTGCAAAGGGTTTATGAAGTGCTCGGGAGCTGGAGCCAGAGCGTCGCGAGCTGGCTCGGCCTTATCGATCGCCCGGTCTATATGATGCGTTACGAGGACATGCTCGAGGATCCGAAGCAGAGCTTTGCAGGACTCGCGCGGTTTCTGCGGTTGGCGCCAAGCGATGGGCAGTTGCAACGGGCCATTGCCAAGTCGTCGTTCGCCGTGCTGCAAAAGCAGGAAGTCGCGTCCGGCTTCATCGAGCGGCCGGAAAGCTCCCGGCAGTTTTTTCGAGAAGGCCGCGCAGGGCAATGGCGTGAGGTGCTGTCCGGGAAGCAGATCGAGGAGATCTGCACCGTTCATGCATCCATAATGCAGCGTTGCGGTTATCTGCAGCCCGATTGCGGCAGGCCGGTGCTTCTCGCGACGCCGGCGGCGCAGCAGAAATAGGTCGCCGGAATTGCAGGCGTCATTCGCCGGTCTGCAGCAGCGTACCGTTACGTCGGGCCGCGTCCATCAACTTCGCAAATCCCTTTGCCCCGGCGATGAACAGAACCAGGTTCAACGCGAAAGCCTCGATCATGAGGTCGGCCCGAAACTGATGGTCAATCAACAGCGCCCGCATGCCTTCGAAAACATATGTCGGCGGCAGCATCCAGGCCGCAGTCTGGAGCCAGGAGGGCAATACCGCCACGGGATAGAAGACGCATGCCAATGGCATGAACAGGGTCATGACAGTCCAGGCAAGACTTTCCGCGCCGAGGCCGTTGCGCAGGATGGCGCCGGACACAAGGATGCCGACCGCCCACCCGGTCAGGATAAGATTCATGAAGAATGCCGCCAGCGCGATCCCCATTCCATAGACGTTGAAACCAAAGAAGACGTTCGCGACGATGCTGACCGGCACGATGCCGATGGCAAGCCGGATGAGACTCATGATCATCATGGCGATGGCGAGCTCGACCGGCCTGAGCGGGCTGATCAGCAGATTGGCGAGATTGCGGGACCACGTCTCCTCGAGGAATGAGATGGAGAAGCCGAGTTGCCCGCGAAACAGGATGTCCCACAACAGCATCGCACCGATGAACGTTCCGCCGGCCTGAGCGAAGTACCCGGCCTTTTGGCCGATGTAGGTCTGCACGAAGCCCCACATCAGCATATTGACGGCCGGCCAGTACACCAGTTCGGCCAATCGGGGCCACGATCCGCGCATGACGTAGGAGTACCGACCGACCATCGCGGCAATCCGGCGCAGAGAATCGGTGAAATCGGAGAGGGCGGTTTGCATGCTGTCTCTCATGGCTGTCTCTCGGTCAAAGAACGGGTTCACGTATGCCCGAATTGCCGCGGGCAACATCGAGGAAGACCTGTTCGAGCGTCAGGCGGCCGTAGCGCTGCAGCAGCCGGGCCGGCGTCCCGTCATCCTCGATCTGACCTTTCTTCATGATGATGACGCGCTCGCAGAGGCGCTCGACCTCGTTCATGTTGTGAGATGCGAGCAGGATGGTTGCGCCTGACTCCGAGCGGTACCGTTCCAGCCTTGCGCGTACCCAGTCGGCGATGTCGGGATCGAGCGAGGCCGTCGGTTCGTCGAGCAGCAACACCTTCGGCTGATTGATGAGGGCCTTGGCCAGCGATACCCGTGTCTTCTGCCCGGAGGATAGTCTGCCTGTCGGTCGATCGAGCAGGTCGTGAATGTCGAACTCCCGCACCAACACGCCGATCCGATCGGCGAGGTCGTCGACGCAATAGAGGCGACCGAACACCATGAGGTTCTGGCGAACGGTGAGCCGCATGGGCAAGTCGATATAGGGGCTGACGAAGTTCATGTGCTTCAGCGCGCTGAATCGTTCGCGCTGCATATCGGCTCCTAGCACGCGTACCGCGCCGGAAGTGGGCGCGAGAAGGCCCATGATCATGGCTATGGTGGTGGTTTTTCCTGCGCCGTTGCCGCCCAGAAGGCCAGTGAGCGAATCGGCCGGTAGCGTGAAGCTGATGCCGTCGACAGCCGGGCGGCCCTGGTAGACTTTCACAAGCCGCTCGGCGGCAATGGCAGGTTGGGTCATTGCGGTACCAATTCAAGAGCGCTGATCATGCGCCGCAGCCATGTTGCGCCCGGACGCATGGCGGCTCGGCGCGGTGAGTTACTGATGCTACGAAACGTTAACTGGCGGCCTTGATGCGCTGGGGTTCAACGAGGGTGTGAAGCAGCGGCTCCTCGAACTCACCTCCGCTGGCTGCAATGATGGACATCAAGGACGCCTTCGCTTTGAGCAGCATTTCGGCGAATTCGCTTTCGGGAGTCGATAGCGCGACGATGCCTCCGCCGACGCCCATCGAAAGCTGGTTATTCTCGGCGACGATGGTCCGGATCACGATGCTCAGATCCGTCGACCCGTTCTCGCCGATCCAACCAAGGGCTCCAGAGTAGATCCCTCTTGGACGTTGTTCCAGCGCGTCGATCAGCTCCATCGTCCGTATTTTCGGTGCGCCGGTCATGGATCCGCCAGGGAAGCTGGCGCGGATCAGCTCGATGACGGAGAGGCCGGGGCGCAGCACACCACGAACCGTGCTGACGAGTTGATGCACGGTCGCGTAACTCTCGACGGCGCAGAGTTTCGGTACGACGACCGAGCCCGGTTCGCAAACCCGTGACAAGTCGTTGCGCAGCAGATCGACTATCATGACGTTTTCTGCCTGGTCCTTCTTACTTTGACGTAACTGTTCGGCGAGTTCGGTGTCCCGCGCGCTATCCTTGAGGCGGCCGATGGTCCCCTTGATCGGCTTCGTTTCCACCGACCCTTCCGGGTCGACCGTTAGGAAGCGTTCCGGAGACGCGCTGAGTACGGCGCCGCCGGGCCATTTCAGGAACGCGGCATAGGGCGCCGGGTTGATACGACGCATCGTTCGGTACAGGGACAATGAATCCAGGCTAGACCGACAGCGCACCTCGTTCGTCAGGCAGACCTGATAGGTCTCTCCTTCGCCGATCCAGGCAAGACACTGCTTGATGTCGGAAAGATAGGTCTGGCGATCGTGGGTCAGGATGAATTCCAGCGGTTCGCTCAGCGTTTTCGGGCTGGACGGTTGCGGAAGCGGGGCCAGATCGCTGATCCGATCGAAGGTCTCCGAGATCCATTGTTCCGCGCGTTCGGCCTGGCCAGAATCGTCGATTGAAACCAGATAGCTGACGTTGGTCTCGTGATCGACGGCTATGAAGCGATCGGCGCGGATGAAGAATGCGTCGGGGGTCGTTGCCGTTCGCCCCGTAGGCGATCCGCATTCGTGGCGCAGCTCATAACCAAACCAGCCGACATAGCCGCCGACGAATGGGCAGGGCGGAGGAGGGGACGGTGGCTCGGTCAGCGTGTGGTCGAGGTAGTCGAAAATATTCATTGTGTCGGTTCGCGAGCCATTCCGATCCGAGATCGTCAGCGATTTGTCCTTGCATCGATACTGAATTACTGCAGCATTCGGTCCGGATGCGTCGCCAAGATAAGACCATCGGGATCGCCCCTGCTCGACCAGACTGCTATCGAGCCAGAAGGCGGTCGGAGAGTCTGCGAACAAGGTGACAAATGCGGCCTCGGCGTCGACACGCGCCGGTAGCTGCCGCCAAAAGGTCCGCCGGCCCTTCCGTTCGTCCGTCGAATTGCAGCACGTGTTGTTGCAGACGCGGCTTCCTCGTCGGCGGCTCCGCATGTGCTCGCGCGTCAATTCCTTGAAGTTTTCCAGAAGGTGGCGACCGGAGTCGGTGATGATGGATTCGGGGTGAAATTGAACGCCCCATTGCGGCCTATCTCGGTGAGACAGGCCCATGATCAATCCGTCCTGGGTCCAGGCTGTCTCAAGAAGCGCCGGCGGCAGCGGGCGGGCTGCAAGCAATGAATGATATCGTGCCGCCTTGAACGGAACGGGCATTCCGTAAAACAGGGGGTCGGTTCCTGTGTGATGGATCTCGGAAGTCCGTCCATGATACGGCGTCGGCGCCCGCATAATCGTTCCGCCGGCCAGTGCGGCGATTCCCTGATGACCGAGGCAGACCCCGAGCAAAGGTACGTCCGAGAACAGGATCGCGTCTCTCGAGACTCCGAAGTCGGCCTTGCGATCAGGTCGTCCCGGGCCAGGCGATATGACGATGTTGTCGAAGTGGTGTCTGCGCAGCTCCTCCCACGTGACCTCGTCGTTCTTCACGACCATCGGAAGCTCGTCAGAGATCTGCGCGAGAATATGGACGAGGTTGTAGGTAAAGGAATCATAGTTGTCGATCACAAGAGTCTTCATGGATATCGCTCCTGATGCACGCGCGAGACGCTCGACGGGACAGCTTCGCAATGTTGTGCCAGAAAACCGGAAGCATACAATACACTCGCAATCGAGATGTCTCACGCGCTGAACGCCACGTATCATAACGGCGACTGATCGCGGTTAGACGAGCTGCGAGTGATTGGAGATGATGGATATGAGCGCGCGCGGATGCAGACGACAAAAGCGCAATGGTTGCGCTTTTGTCGTCTGCGGCAATAGCGATGCGACGCTTGGGAGGTGGCGCATGTCTCAACGGAGCGTGACGTCAGAAACAACCGGAGGAAATCGTGTCATCAGAATCGCCCCCCATCTCGGACCAGCTGTGCGAACAGGTCCTGAGCCGTCTCGGAGTGGAAAGGCCGGTGCCGGTTACGCTCGAGGGGCTGAGACGATTGTTTCGCGCCTGGTGTCACGGCACCGGGTGGGATACGATTGCGCTTTCTCTCCGCTCCGTTGAGCTGAGTGATGGTCCCATCACGGGGTTTCCAGCGCCGAGTTATTTTCGGCGATGGCTTGCATACGGGATTAGCGACGTATGCTTTGCGAATTCGGAGGCGTTGCTGGTCTTGCTACGAACGCTTGGCTTTGCCACAGAGCGAGTGCTTGGGACCGGCGGCTCGAACTCGTTTCATGGCAGCGTAATCGTCCGGATCGACGGGCAGCGCTATCTCGTGGACCCGACCTTTCTGGCCGAGGAGCCTCTGGCGTTGCTGTCCAGCGAGCGAAGCACGGCGGGTGCCGGACCGCTCAAAGTGTGGGCCGACACCGACGGGACGATCCGCTGGCAGCCGCCACAATGCAGGTTTCATGCGGTGTTCCGGATCGACGAGTTCGATTGCAGTTTCGAGACATTTCGGGAGCATCATCAGCTGGTCGAGGCCGGAGATGATGAGCATCCATTGGCGCGGCTCTATCACGACAAGCTCTTCATACGCCGAAATGCCGATGGAGGCGTTCGCACATACGACAACGGGATCGTTGTCCGAAAAACGGAGCGCCGCAGCAATATCGCCAAGGCGACCGGTGACCACCGTGATCTGCTCACGGGGGAGTTCGGTGTCGCGGCCGGGCTGGTAGCGCAGATTCCAGCACGGTTTTTCCCGCAGCATGAGATGCAAGGTGCCCGTTAGCCAAGCGGCATCCCAGATATGACACGGAGGAAATGATGACGATAACCCTGGAGCAACTGACCAACGGGATGCGCAGGCGTGTGGCGACGCGCTCCGGCCTCGATGGAACGGTCAAGTATGATTTCGGCGCCGATGGCGTCATTTTCGTCGATAATTCGACGGTGCCGTTCTCGGTCTCCAACGAGAACCGGGAGGCTGACTGTGTGGTCAGCGTGTCGCTCGCTGATTACGTCGCGATCGTGCGCGGTGAGCTCGACGACAATCTGGCTTTTGTGATGGGGCGGTTGCAAGTCACGGGTAATACGGCCATCGCCATGAGCCTGCCGTCGGTACTGGGGAGCATGGGCGGGTCTCTTGAAGGTGCAAACGGCCTAGCGTTACCTTCCGCGGAGATACTCCAGGTGGCGCGAACGGAGCAACGTTAGCGGTGGGTATGGCCGCATGATGTGCCCATGATCGATCGGGAGGTCGGACCAAAAGGGGTGAGCCAAGGAAAATGACGACGGTTTGGTTGGACGGTCGCCTGGTGAAGGAGGAAACAGCACGGCTCGCACCATCCGATCGCGGGTTCACGCTCGCGGACGGGGTGTTCGAGACCATTCGGGCTGTTGGGACGCTGCCGCTATGGTGGCCGGACCATTTGCTTCGGTTGAAGGCCGGCGCGGCTTGTCTTGGAATTGATCTTCCGTACGAAGACAAGATCATTGAGGACGCGATGTCGAGCTTGTTGTTAGCGGAAGGCCATCAAGAGGCCGCCATAAGGGTCACGTTAAGCCGGGGCCCGGCCAAACGGCGCGGCCTCTGGCCGCCGGGGGATGCACGGCCGACGCTTCTCGTTACGGTGGCGCCATCGCCGCTCGCAAGGGCGTCGCAGACAGTCGTGATCGCGCGCAGCACCAGGCGCAACGAGCTGTCGCCGCTGTCTCGGATCAAATCGCTCGCCTATGGCGATAACATCATCGCGCGCCGGGAGGCACTGGAGCGCGGGGCGGGTGACGCGTTGCTGCTCAATACACGCGGCAATCTCGCATGTGCGACCGTTGGAAACATCTTTCTACGCTTCGGCCGCAACTGGTTGACCCCTCCGCCGACCGACGGTGCGCTTGCCGGCATCGCGCGAAGCCGATTGATTTCCTTCCTTGGCGCGCGCGAGGAAATGATTGTTGCTGCAAGTGTCGAGCGTGCCGATGCAGGTCTCATCAGCAACAGTCTTGGCTGGAGCAGCATCGTGCGGCTGGACGAGCGTGAGCTGCCGCCGGCGGGCGAGGTGCTCGATCTCGCCCCGCTTTATTCGTGCTGACGGTTCATCGGCTCGCCACTTGTCGCGGCCGCGGAAGGACGTGGAGACCATGATATGGATAATGCGGCGTTCTCTTGCTGCTCGGACTTGAACGTTGCCCTTCGCGAGCGATCCGTCTCGGCGGTTGAGCTGTTTGAAGCGGCTGTCGCCCGGATCGAGCGGCTGGATCCGGAGCTCAATGCCGTCGTCGTGCGCGACTTCGAGCGAGCTCGCGCAGCGTCTCGCGAAGCCGATCGTGCCTTGGCCGCAGATGATCGGCGTCCGCTCCTCGGCATACCGATCACGGTGAAGGAATCATTCAATGTGAAGGGGCTGCTCACGAATTGGGGGATGCCTGATTATCGTGACTGGCGGCCGCGATATGATGCCGAGGCCGTCACGCGACTGAGGGCCGCCGGCGCGGTCGTGCTCGGAAAGACCAACGTTCCCTATGCGCTCGCTGATTGGCAGACCTCGAACCAGATCTACGGCCGCACCGCGAACCCCTGGAATTTGGAGTGTACGCCAGGTGGCTCATCCGGCGGGGGCGCTGCGGCTCTGGCGGCTGGACTGGTGCCGCTGGAGCTGGGATCTGATTTCGCGGGATCGCTGCGAGCGCCCGCGCATTTTTGTGGAATCGTCTCCCATCGGCCGA
>Ga0070665_100002038_pt1 | contig 22746 bp, 28 predicted proteins | sample KBSS13metaG_FD_65862 | JGI IMG/M metagenome (GOLD analysis project Ga0070665, IMG submission 65862) | Switchgrass rhizosphere microbial communities from Kellogg Biological Station, Michigan, USA - KBS S1-3 metaG | ecosystem: Host-associated > Plants > Roots > Rhizosphere > Soil ... | reverse complement strand
GTCAGGCGGTGTATCGTTGCTACTGGCGTTTTCGCGAGTCTCGATTCCGCTGGGGCGATCCGGCGACGGAGTCGACCACTCCGTTTTGGCCGGGCAGAGAGCGATATGGTTGGGAAGGCGGGGCGTGCGGGGCGGACGCTTTGCCGCAAGTCAGCGGACGGCTACGCTGAGTGTATGGGCGGGCGAGGAATGATACCGGAGCCATGGAACCGACTGCTCAGAGCAGTCGCGCTGTGCGCGTATGCCATGCTGTTCCTTTGCACCTCCGCGTGCGATGTCCTCTATGGCGTGGGTCGGTCCGCGACAATTTACAACGATCCGTCCCCGCAGTGCGTCGAACGAGTGCTCCATAGTATGCCGGAGATCGCCACCGTGAGACACGAGCAAGTCCTGGGCGGTCGACCCCTCACAGGGTCGGGCCTCCACGAGCGCGACGTCATCCAGAATTTCTTTTACCAGGGCCCCGATCATATTATCGGCGTTCTTCAGTACAACAAGGATTACAGGGGAAGGATGTCACTGTCGCAATCCAACCTCGAAATGAATCGAGTTCCTCCACAAGAAGACATAACCGCCACGCGACCGGTGATGAAGCACATCGAAATCGCGTTGGAAGCTCAGTGCGGCCTGCGCAATCTCACCTCGACAATGACCGAGTGGTGTCACCAAGAGGAATGTCCTCCAATACCCTAGTCACATCCGCATGGGCCGGATCGGCATGTCGAGCGTGAGCGGCTAGAGGGTCCGGTCACACGGTACCAGCTTGCGGCCGCTCGCCCAATGCGGACATCCCTCAATGTTGCCTTAGGTCGTGGGCGGTCCGTCGGTCGAGGCGATCGGGGAGTCGATCCGCATTCGGCGCAGTGCGCCCGGAGGCGGATTGTTGGGCGAGGTGAAGAGCGGTTCCGCGGCGGTGGTCGAGTTTGGATCGGAGGGCATAGTTGAGTGTGTCGTTCTCACTGGCGTGTGCCCGAGTCTCGATCCGCTGGGGCGATCCGATCGGAGAGGGTGGCGAGCGTCGCGAGATACGACCAATGAGGATTGCGGCAGTCGTCTGGACCGGAATAGGCTACCAGTAGATTGTCAGGAAGCTCGGTGTCGCGGGTCAGAGAGGACCCGGACAGGTAGCTCCTTCTCATGCCCTGATAAATACCCCACGCCGACAACGATCCTCCCCTCGAGCGCCATGGCGCGACCAGATCCGCCGGTCCATCAACCTGTCAGCATGACGGCGTGGTGCAAGTCCCCCAAATCGGTTGTCCAGACGGCCGAGCACGCGTATGAGATTCATTCGTGGAAATTCGGTTGAAGTGTGCTCCATCAGGTACTCACAGAGACGCTTTCCTGGACCATCGCTGTCGTGGTGCAGGTTTTGCAGGCCATGACGGTTTCGCCCTCGGTGTCAGACCTGGATTGGATTCCACTCCTCTCATTAATCAGCTTCACTTGGTGGACGAGCTCCTCGCTGCGGTGGCAAGAAGAGTAATAGCGGCGAGCCGTTGAGACGATCATCGCGCACGTTTGCATCATTGGTGCGGAACCTGACGGGATGCGAAGGCACACGATGCCAGCCGTCGGCCGTTTAAACCCTCCAGTGGCCAGCGCTATCCTAAACACGCGGGTCTGCCTTTATACAGGAGCACCTTATGTATCGCTCAATGGCACGAGATTTCCGCCTGGCAGGGATTGGTTGGGCAACGGTGTTAATTTGCGCCTTCGCATCTCACACGAGCTTTTCAGCGCAGCGCGCGCATGCGAATACTGCTGAGCGCATCGAACGCGTGGAAAACGGAATTCCACTCTTCAAGCGACGCGACGATGAGGCGCCGATGCAGCTAAATCTCACTGACTTGATGCGGCTGCACGACGTGCCGGGCCTCAGCATCGCCGTCATCGACAATTTCAAAATTGCCTGGGCGCGCGGCTATGGTGTGAAGGAGCCTGGCTTCAGCGCGCCGGTCACGACGCACACGTTGTTTCAGGCTGGGTCCGTCAGCAAGCCGGTGGCGGCCTGGGGAGCGCTCACGCTGGTGCAATCGGGCAAGCTCTCCCTCGATGAGCCTGTCAACCGACACCTGAAGAGCTGGCGGATACCTGAAAACAAGTTCACCGCGCTGCGCCTAGTTACCCTGCGGCACCTCCTGAGCCACAGCTCTGGATTGACTGCACATGGTTTCAACGGGTACGCGCTCGACTCACCGGTTCCCACTGTGGTTCAACTTCTAAACGGCGAGCCACCGGCAAACTCGGTGCCGGTTCGTGTGACACTGGTACCTGGCACGGAGTTCCAGTACTCGGGCGGCGGATATGTCGTGGCACAACTGTTGGTGTCGGACGTTACCGGCGAGTCCTTCTCCCAATTCATGCGCACAGCAGTGCTGGACGAGGCAGGCATGGCCGATAGCACATACGAGCAACCGCTTCCGCAAGCTCGCGCCGGCGAAGCGGCCACAGGCACGCGCGCCGGAGGTAATCCGGTCTCCGGCCGTTGGCACGTCTACCCAGAAGTGGCGGCCGGCGGACTCTGGACGACCGCCAGCGATCTGGCGAAGTTCGCCATTGAGGTTGCTTTGTCAAAGCGAGGTAAGGCCAATCATGTCTTGTCGGAAAGCATGACACGAGAGGCACTGACGCCCCAGATCGCCCACCGCAGCCTCGGCTTTGATGTCGGAGATTATGGCGCGATGGACGAGTTCGGGCACGAGGGCGACGATGCGGGCTTCAACGCCATCCTCATCATGTTCGCCGATACCGGAAAAGGAGTCGCCATCATGACCAATTCCGATAATGGCTACTTGGTATACCAACAGTTGGTGCGGAGCGTGGCTACTGAATACGACTGGCCCTCGGCGCCGTAAGGGCGCCGGCCGGCGAGCGATCCGCGACCAGCGTGACGCGCAGCCGGCCGGATGTCGGGCGAGTGGCGGTGTTCCGCCCAGAAACAAGGGAGCACAGAGCAGATCGAGGATTCAGGTGCTGGTCGCGAGGATTCGGATCTTCGGGCTGGCAATGACAAGGACTGACATCGGTGACACTATAATCGAAGTGTCCGCCGAGTCTGCGCGATCATTTCAGATATTCAAGCCGACACCTGATGGGTAGCTGGGCAAATGGGACTTTCTTGGCCTCACAGTTTGATTTGCGTCCGGCACTGCGCGCCCAGGATCAGAGGCTTCGGCGAGGTGAGAACGGGTGGGATCGGATCCGGGGCAGGAAACGGGTGGAGACGCGCCGGCTGTAATTGAGTTCGTGCTTGCTGTTGCGGACCGGTTACTGTTCTACGGTCGATGTGCTCGAGTCTCGATCCGCTGGGGCGATCCGGTCGAAGAGAGCGGCGGCGGGAGGGCGACCAGGGCGTAAGCGAGCTCGAAACGCCCAGTGCGTTGAGATGAGAGTCTATGCTACGCGCATCCGTGATGGGCACCACGCTCTAACATCCGCAGGCATCGAACTTTGGATGCTGGCCTCCGCACAGCCGGCTGGCGGAGCATCGGATCACGGCCCAGGGGGACCGTCGACGCTACGCACCGACACTCGCCTGGGTGTTGCAGTCGCACTTCGGCGTGTTGGCGACGGTGAAGGATTGTGTGGATCCGAACTTGCTTGCGAGGATTCGTACCGTGTTGAACGAGGCGGGACTGAAGTACATCCCGCACGACTACGTAGCTCACACCACCTACCAGGGCCTGTGCAAGGCGCTCGTCGGATTCAGCTGGCAGAATCGGTATTTTGAACTGTGCGTTAATTTCAACGACGAGGAACTCGAGGGATCATCGGGGCCGGCTGACTGACTCACGGCCTCCTCTACAGTTCGCTTGCGCTTAGTCCCTCCGGAACCGCCGGCGGATCGCGAGGAGGAAGAGGGCGAGGAGGGTGATGGAGAGGACGCTTTGGGTAGCCGTGAGGAAGAGCCACCAGCCGCTGGCGCCGTCCGGAAGAATCGCGTACGCAGTGGCTGCGGATGCTTTCACATTAAAAGGCTTGAAAGTTTCGATTAGTTGACAGTTTTGAGGAGTGGCGGCATTCGATGCTTGGCGCTCAGAGTCAGACGGTTTGGCGAGGTGAGGATCGGCGGTTAGGTCTCGATCCGCTGGGGCGATGCGGTCGGGGAGGGCGGCGGTGGACGTCGAGAAATTCGATCACGTTGGATAGGTGTGTTGCTGTGCGTGGGTGATCGACTGCAGCCGCCCAGAGGACAAATGGTAATCTAGTCAAATTGCGCACCGGTTAGCGGACAGACCCCACCTGCTATAGCATGCTGGCAAACTCAACGTCGCAATATCGCGAGACTGCCAAACTGCAGGTCGCAATACCTTATGTTCCAACGTTACTTCACGCTCAAGGACGAACCATGGCCCACAGGTGCAGCATGCCTGTTGTTCACGTCGGCGGCGCTGACGCCGCTGGTGGTGCCACGTCGACTCGTAAGCACTTTAGGTCCCACTTGGATGTGGATGTGTGTGCCATTCTTTCTCGTGGTTGCAGGAATTCTCGCGCTCATGAAACTCAAGGCGCTTGATACCCTCAGGCAGATTCTAGTCGTCAGCTTGATGGCAGCGGCCTTCTTCCTGGCGTGGGCCGGTATCACGCTGGTAACGGGCTATACCGTCGCACGGGGTGCGTTATATCGAATCCCTTCGTTGGTTTCTCTAAACTACTTTTACACCGCGATTGTCTTCGGCGCGATTAGTGTGGCCGCTGCGTCCCGATATCAAAAGCGACTGCGGGAGATCAGTAGACCGTGAATTCCCGACTGACACCTGAGCGGATCGCGGAACGCGGGGTGCCTGCTTCGGGTGTTGGGCGGTCCTTCGGTAGAGGCGATCGGGGAGTTGATCCGCGTTCGGCGCTCGGCGCCCAGAGTGGGAGGTGGGGCAAGGGTAAAGTACGCAGGCTCTTGACATAACCGGTCGAGTGAGGCCTATCTCATCGCACATTGACAAGCCAATATACTGACCGGGAATGCCCGTGCATTCTGTTATGTCGTATGAGGTCCCGTCGCAATGACAGACGAATTCAGTCCCGATGGACCCTTGGGTTCCGACGAAGCTCGCGTAGCTGCCTCGCTCGGTGAAGAGTTTATTGCCCGGATTGACGCTGAACTACTCAAACACGCTCGTAGCCAACCGCGGAAAGTAGCGATGCTCGTGGGTCTCGCAATGAGCAATCCGTCCGTGCGCGTGGCCGGGCTTCCGGATGTCTACTACGCTCAGCGAGTTCGATCGTTGGTGGCCAAAGGTGTGCTACTTTCAGAAGGGAATCTCGATTTCATGAGATACAGCGAGGTGCGCCTTCCGTGAAAGACACGCTCGAAAGAGGCGCTGATGGTCCGACTCTTCGGTGCTGACCTGCTCAACGACCACGAGGTACTGCTTTGGGCCAACCCCGGATTCCCGCAGTATGTTTGCACACGGCCTAGATCGTCAGCGGTCCGTCGGTCGAGGCGATCGGGGAGTCGATCCGCGTCCGGCGCTGCGCGCCCGGACGGGAAGGTTGGGCGGTGCGCTAGACGACAGATCGGTCCTCGGGAGTTGGATGCCACTTTCGGTTTGAGCCTCCCGCCTGGGGTAGACTGTTGTGATTGGGGCCAAGGCGGGAGACTTCCTCGATGGTCGACGGATTTATGTCGCATCTGTGTGACCGCGTGCGGCGATGGTGGCGAGCACCGATTACCACGATGGACCGAATCGGGGGTGCGGTGTTCGGCTTATTCGGTTTCTTTTTCATCGGTGCCATTGGTCGCGCTCTGCTGGGAGCTCGTCCGGTCGGCTTTGATACCCTGGCGATGTGGGGTGCCTGGTCCTCAGGGCCGGGATTGCTCATCGGGATCCGATTTCCGAGGGTGATCACCTGCTTGTTAGCATCGTTAATGTTGAGCGGCAGTTAGATGCTCGCTGTCGGGCCGACGTGTTAGATGCAAGCGGTAGGTTGAAAACGCAATTGATGCGGGGTTCGCTGCTCAAGCTCGTCTCGATCCGCTGGGGCATGCGCTCGGCGAGGGCGGCGGCGCAAATCATTCCAAGCCGTTTGCAATCGGGTGATGATTCTGAGATGCGCTATCCATTGCATTGAAACTTGGGGACTCCGACTTTGACCGCAAGCAACCAATCCACAGTAGCACTGTACGAGAAGGGCGGAGTGGTATCCGAGTCGATGATCTTGTTGACACCGGAGTCCGCGCGATGCCTTTCCGATGCGCTTCGATCGGCGCTCGATTCTCCGGAGCGGGCGGCGCAGTCTGCATGGCCGGGGACACTTTGTGTGTTCGCTGTTTCCCCTCAGTTTCGCGGGAAAGAGCAATACCTCTCATTCCATTTCGACGCGGGTCCGAAGCCCTTGTCGCCAATGGGCGTGCATTGGCGGCGCGCGAAAGACACGGTCACATTTGTTTTCATGGTCCTGGGATTTGTGTGTTTCGCTCGCTGGTTATTCAGCACACTGGGTCTGTGGCAATCCGGGTGACGAGTATGCCTTCGAGGCGACGGCGGGTCGATCCGAGACCGTCGCTGGGGCGACCCCGGAGGGAATGTTGGGGGGAGGGGAGGATTGAGATCGCATCCGTGACGGGGGCGTGTGGTGGAGGGAGCACATGCGCGCCGGGCGCGATCAATCAGTCATGGTTGTTGCGGGCGGGTTGCTGTTCTAACATACCGAGTGCCGGAGTCTCGATCCTCTGGGGCTATCCGGTCTGATGGAGCGGCGGAGGTCGAGCGGGCGATCTCGGGCGCAGGCGCGGGAGAGGAGTCCGGGAGGCGGAGTAGGCGAAGGAGGGACCACGCTATCTACTGCGCATGAGCCGCTTCCGACGCAATTGGATGTTCGCCAGCGAATCAGGGGCAGGTGTTGCCACCGGCCTCAGAGCCACAGTTGGCAAAACCGGACAATTGGATATTGGATGTACAGACAAGAAGGCTAATGCCTGCAGCCGTTCTTTCCCATTCGCTTATGATGCGTCGATGAACGACCGTCACTATGAATGTTGCTTCTGTAAAAAGGGCATGGAGGCCGTCGGCGAGCATTCCCATCGGATGGATCCGTGTGCGCTCGTCATCATCGGGTATTGGAGCTCGGCACCTGAACAGCAACTGTCGCAGCAGTACTTCTGTGACCTCGAATGCTTCAAGGCGCAGATAGGCGAAAAGCATCCCCTGTACATCGCGAGGCGGTGGGGGTGTAGTTGGGATCGGATGGCGTCGCTGGGTCGGTGGCAGTTGCTGCCCCCGGGTACGCTTCTACCGCGCTGATGCCCGAGTCTAGATCCGCTGGGGCGTCTGGTCGGGGAGGGTGGCGGCTGAAGTCGCAAATCTGATCAATCTGCAAGGTTTGTTGAACTGCGGTGATTGTTTGCTGCCGGCAGGAACAAGGATACGCCACTTGCGGCGAGCGTGCGCAGAGCCCAGACTGAATGAAAACTAGGGGTCTCCGGTCATCATGGGTGTTGGGTACAGCGTATCGGCGCTTCACCGCATAACTTATCTCGACACCTCCGCGTTGCGTCCGCGGCCGTGGGTGAGGGGCCGCAATCCGGCCATCGATGCGATGGGCGGGGCGCCTTTGGGCGCCGCGATCAGCAATGCGCCTGCATCTTTTCGCTCGCCCAATCCGCAGGACATACGGGCTTGGCGCGGGCGCGTGGCCCGGAAATACCGCGAAGAGTTAGGGGAAGAATTAACGTGGGATGAGGGCAGCCGCTTCGAGGCGTCCGACGACGTCGCCACACACGATGATGTCATGCTCCATTACCTGGCCGCCGTCCTCGATCAACACGGACCCACTGAGGTGAGGCGATTAATGGAGATCGGTGAGCCCCCTTCAGAAATCATCGAAGCGGTGTTTGCTGAGGCCGAGCGGCGTGGATTTGGGGGCCAGTTTCCCCACCTTCTGTTAGGGGCGAATGCGTGGCTGCCGTATAAGAGCCCGCTGATGATCGAGGAACCCGATTGGGAGGGCCATCGGAATCGATTCGGATCAACCCTGCATCTGTTGGACGAGGTGACGGCAGTTCGATCCACGATTGCGGAGGCGGAACCCTCCGTTCTCCATTGTTCCCCCAGTGAGTCATCTGGCTCCGCCCTAGTAGCGGCTTGGCAGGCGTCCAACACCGTTGTGCGCCTCGCGAGAATCGCGGTCGCTCGGCATCTGCCGCTGTGGGCAACCGGGTAGATGGGGTCCCCTTGGAGTATCCGACGGTCGGGTCATGATCCGTCCTTCGGTCGAGGCAATCGGGGATCGATCTGCTTCCGGCGCTGCGCGCCGGAGGGGGAGGTTTTGCGAGCGCACGGGCCCGGTTGGACCGGATTCGCGGAGAAGCCGTTGGTGTTGCGGTGTTGCTGTCAGCCGCTTACCTCATAACCTCCGTGCGCGCGGTTTCGATCCGCTGGGGCGATTCGGTCGGAGAGGGCGGCGGCCGGAGGCGGGCAGAGGAGCGGCGCGATCAACCGCGCAGGGCCGCATGGCCGTGAATGACTCGACGCAGCTCCGTACGGGTTGTCAGGTTCCGCCGTCGCGCATAAGACGGTTTGATCTGCTGTGATTTGTGGGAGAATAGCGGGCGTTCGCACCACCATTATTCCCGTGCGAATGCGGAGAATGGCAGATGCACATCGTCAATCTTTTTCGCCGCGATCTTCTGCTGGGATTCGTCATTGTGTCCTCTGTGTGGACCTACCCCGTGCGTGCCATCAACATTGCTGGATTGCAGCAGATGTACGATGGCGCGGTATCACCCGACGTGTCCGTTGCGACGTTGTCGCATTCGGATAGATTGCTCCCATCCTGTCCGGTTCACCGTGGCGGAACGGTCCAGTCGCTAGCGAGGAGTTCCAAACGGTTTCCGAGCCTTCATTTCAGTGATCATGGATACGCCTTCGATCTCTACGACTACTTGGCCATCAACCGGGTGGCCGGTCTTCTGATCCTCAAAGACGGGCAGATCGCTCTCGAGGACTATGAGCTCGGGGTCGGACCCGACACGCATTGGGCGTCCTTTTCGATGGCGAAATCGGTCGCCTCAACATTGGTCGGCGCTGCGCTGTTGGATGGTTCGATTGGGAGTTTGGATGATGCAGTCGTCCAATATGTCCCCGCATTACTTGGCGGTGCCTACCAGGGTGTCAGTGTCCGACAGGTTCTAACCATGCGTTCCGGTGTGCGTTGGAATGAGACGTACACGGATCCGACGTCAGACCGTCGCAAGGTTCTCGCGTTGCAGCTCGCCGGCAAAGATGACGAGGTGCTTCCATACATGAGTTCCTTGCCGCGTGCAGGGGAGCCAGGTTCAATCTGGAACTACAGTACCGGTGAGACCTATGTACTCGGCGCGGTGATTGAGGGCGCCACGCATCGAACTCTGGCCAAATATCTTACGGATAAGATTTGGTCCAAGGCAGGCATGGAGCAGGATGCGACGTGGTGGACGCTCGGATCCGGTTGCAAAGGATGGGCGGGGAGTGGCATCGGGGCCACGCTTCGTGACTATGGTCGATTTGGATTGATTGCGGTCAATGAAGGTCGCCTGCACGGCGAGCTCATCGTCCCGGAGGGCTGGTTCGATGACGCGGGTGTGCCCCAACGCATCGGAGACAAAGCGATCGACTACGGATACATGTGGTGGATTCCAACTCAGAGCGATCCGGTGCATGCGGGTGCCTTTGAGGCGGCAGGCATCTTCGGTCAATACGTCTACGTGAATCCGCGCGAAAGGTTGGTGATTGTTGTACTCAGTGCGCGATCCAAACCCGAGCCACAAATGCAGTTGGATGACGATGCGTTTTTTGCAGCAGTCGCTACTGCCCTTCGCTAGTGCGGTGCGCCGTGCGCATCCAGGAAGGCGCGACGGTATCGGGAAGGTCGGCTGACTTGTCCGGACTGGATGACGGGGCTATGCTCGAGATCATGCTACCATGGAGCGCCCTGCATTCGCTGCTCGCAGCACTCGTTGTGCTGATTTCCGGTTGTTCTGGGTCCGAACCTCCACAGCCAACGCAATTAGAGGGTGCCACGCAGTCCTCCGCTCGCCAGATCCTGAATATCTATAATTGGGCGGACTATATCGATCCGTCTGTGATTGCGGCGTTCGAGCACGAGTATGGAATCAAGGTTCACTACGACGTATTCAACTCGAGCGAAGTATTAGAGACGAAGCTGCTGACCGGACACTCAAACTACGATGTCGTCGTACCGTCGGATTACTTTCTACAACGGCAGATCGGCGCCGGTGTCTACCAAAAGCTCGATAAGAGTCTGCTGCCGAATTTGCCGAACGTGGATGTCGAAGTCGCGCAAAGGTTGGCTGCCTACGATCCAGGCAATCAGTATGGAATTAGTTATACCTGGCTGATTACGACGGGGCTCGGCTACAACGTTGACAAAATCCGCGCACGCATGTCGGATGCACCGGTAGGCAGCTGGCGCTTGATCTACGATCCCGGGGTGGTGTCCCGATTCGCGGACTGCGGAGTGTCACTCCTGGACTCCCCCGATGAAGTTGTCGGCACGGTACTCATATTCCTCGGCAGGAATCCCAACAGTGAGTCGGTCGAGGACCTGAAAGCAGCAGAACAAGCACTTCGGGCGATTCGTCCCTATGTTCGCTACTTGGATTCGAGGCGATACATCGACGATTTGGCCAGCGGTGAAACCTGCCTCGCCTTGGGTTGGTCGATGGATGTAATGAGGTCGCGCGATCGGGCAAAGGAGGCATCCAGTGATCAAAGCGTCGCTTTTGCAATCCCGTCCGAAGGGTCCCTGACAAGCATGGATGTGTTTGCGATTCCCGTTGATGCTCCTCATGTTCGAAATGCCCATTTATTTCTCAACTTCATGTTACGCTCTGAAGTTGCAGCACAGACCTCCACGTACTTACGCATTGCGAACAGTGTTCCTGGATCGGCGTCGATGATGCCTGAATCGCTCCGCAATGACCCCGGTGTTTATCCTCCGCCTGAAGTGCGCGCCAAACTCCTTCTAGGCAAAGTCAAATCGCAGGAGTACATGCGCCGTCTTACTCGCGCATGGACACGAGTGAAAACAGGCACCTGAGCTCAGAAGTCGTGACGCTCCGTGCGCTGCGCAAATGTCCGTGTGACGCATGCCTGGCGCTCGCGGTCGATGCCTGAGCAAACCCGGGTGCCGAACCAGACCGTTCGGCGAGGTGAGGATCTGGGTCGAGTTCGCGGCCAGCCGGCGATGGGTTCGCATCGATGCGCAGGGCGCGATGGGAGTCAGTCGCAGTCTGTGCCAGTAGTGGCTGTTCTTACTCGCCGATGGCTGGGTCTCGATCCGCTGGGGCGCGATTCGGTCTGAGAGGTCTGAGACAGCGGCGGCGGAGGTCGAGGAGGCGATGTCGGGCGCCTGCGGTAACGAGCGGGCGGGTTTGCACGCGTCGGGCGATGGGATCGGAATACGTGACAGAGCGCAGCAAAGAACGGAACGCCGACGAGCTGATGAGCGGTTTCATGAGGATAACAATTCAACATGGATACTGATTACAACTCATACGCGCCCCCCAGCGCGCCGTTGGGTGGCGAGAACAGATCCGGACCTCCGCGTCCGGTGGTGATTGCGCTCAATCTGTTGGGAACTGCGTTCGGAGTCGCTTTGGTCCGTTCCAGCTTGATGAAGGATTGGTCACGCCCACATCCTGCCGCGCTCGGCGTGCTGTTGCTGGCGCTGGTCTGTTGGCTCTGGTGGTATGGCCTTTGGCGGCGACGCAAGTGGGTTTGGTGGATTACCGTGATCGGGGGCCTCAGCGGCATCGTCATGGCCCCTTTGAGCATGGCCCGTCTGAGTGATCCCGTGCAGCGCGGTCTCTACTGGTTGCAATTCGCCCTCAGCCTTCCGGTCATCATCCTGCTGGTGCTCCCGGCGGCCCGACAGTGGTACCGCAAAAATCCGAGCCACGCAGTGACATGCCGGGACGGCAATCAGTCTCGATCCGCTGGGGCGATCCGGTCGCAGTGACCGGCGGTGGAGGTCGAGGCGTCCATTTCAGATGCAGGCGGTGAGCAGGTGATGATTCAGGAGGCGGAGTGGAAACGAGAAGATGAAGGCTGCGTTGTTAGGGCGAACAACTGCGTGAGTGCAATGGACGAGTACACTCGCTCGGAGTGACCAGGAGGCAGGGATCATGGTGCTGTTCGCAGTAGGCGCGGCGCGGCTCTCGAAGCCTAGTTGATCTCATAACCGACATCTGCCTTGCATCTGGCCTTCCAGTTGTTAGTAACAGATTCCATCAGAGCCATATCTAACCCGGGCGGCGGGGGGCCGGGAAATGAGTTCAGAAACCAATAGTTGTCATGGCCGCTCATGGGTCTTCGCGCCTCGAACGTGATTGGATAGACACCGTCTCTCCACGCAGCGAGATAGGCCAGGACTGGATGATTCCAGCCATCTGCATTTTCGTACCGTAGGGTAGGTTGATTCACACCCGGAATTGCCTTTAATACCTGGTACATACAATCGGCGCTCTGTCGTAAATTCAATGGAACCTCCGCTTTTGCGGAGTCCAGTTGATGCGTGAGCGTTAAAATTCGTGAAACGAGCGACCAAGCTGCGGCCGCTGCAATGGACACACCGATCGTAACCACCCACACTCGCTTCATGGCTCATAATAACAAAGTCGAGATGACGCCCAGGCGCTTCCGGCACAGCGCGCCCCTGGAGTCGGAGGCTGGGGCGAGGGGTGGATCGGTCGGATGGAATTTCATGGCGGGCCAGCGTGTCGATTCGCAGGGCACTATTGAATCCGTCAGTCGTTGCCGGCGAGTGCCGGGTTTCACTCGCCGGTGCCCGAGTCTCGATCCGCTGGGGCCATCCAGTTTGAAACCGTTGCAGATACGGGATTCATTCATTTGCAGGACAGTGCCATCTCTCCGTCACCGAGAGTCAGCACACATCCCCGCAGCGCATCCATCCCGAGTATCCCCTTCGCATTGCAGGGTGGGGAAACACCCCCCAAGGACGGGTCCAACGCGATGCTCTGGCCGCCGCGGAAGAGTCTCACACCGTGCACCACCCGCCGTGCGTCGACGTCCCCGCCGACACTCTCCGAGGCGGTGCCCGCCTCGCTGTGACTTTCAATCACCTGAGCGGTCGCTGACCCTCGAGAGAAAATCGTCTTGGTCGCACCCGTATCCACCAACATGAGATCCGTCGTGTTGCCCACCGACACGGGTGTCACATATTGGCGATTCTCGAATATTGAATTCCGATTACGACAGGCCGGTGTGTGCGACGCCCTCGACGCAGACAGATCAGACATGGCGTGTGTGAAGGGCGCAAAATGAAGTGAAGGGGTCTTCAGATCCAACACGGCCGCGGTTTCGGGCGGGGCGAGAAGTTGCGGTGAGATGAGGCCGCCGATGTGTAGCGACTCAAAAGAGGGCGGAAAAGAGACGACGACAGCCTGATTCAGATGGAAGGGCTGACCATCACCCCAGTGACCCGCTAATGAGCGCGCCACTCGCTCACGCGTGGTCTTGCCACTCGAACCCTGGGCGGTCGAATCCGTCTCTGAGGTGGGGATGGCCGCGGCTGTTACAAACCAATCGGCCAGTACATGCGTACTCGCGCCGGAGTCCACCAGAAACGTCGCCTCGTGCCCGTTAATCTGCATGTGCAGGAGCGGACTGGGGAATCCCTGTGCGGTGAGAGCCGAGTCATAGAAGACCGGCACGCTCTGCGTCGTGCTGGGTGAAGCGGGTTCGTGGGCGTCGCCTGACCTGACCCCCAGCCCACCGCCAAGGCGCACAGGGCGGCCATTTGCGCCGGGTCGAAGATTCGGCATGTCAGACTCGACTGCATGCCCCATTGTAAATGAGATCCGGCAGCCGACACGATTCCTGATCAGAGGTCGCCGTACCAAGGGTGGCGTGCCGTCGAGGCGGTTTCCTCGGTGATTGCGGGCCGTACGGCCGCGCTGCACCTCGAGTGTTGTGTTGGTCCACGATGTCCGCCGATCGAGCAGCGCGGGGCAACCAGTCACGGGGCTATTGATGCGTAGTGAAGATCAGTGCGGATTCTTGGAAACCCCGCGCAGGCGGGGGGCGGAAATGGCGCGCACCGTAAGTCCCTTCTGGCCGCAGGCGGTGCAGCGCAAGCGCGATTGCAGTCCGGCGAGGGTGAGATCCCAACCGGCCTGATCGGCGACGCGCTCCGGCGGGACCCAGCCCGAGTGGCCGCAGGGGCAGTGGATGTCGATGAGCCAGCCGCGGCCGCCGTCGTCGGACAGTCGCTGGATGTGGGGGAGAACGCGGCGCATTCGCAAGAGCCTAGCGCGAGGCGGGGAGTCCTCAGCAAACGGCCGCGTGCAGCACTGTACAGGCGGGCGGTTCGGTGTGTGCCCAAGCGCTTGGAATCCATGGGCGCGCGCGTTCGGGATCCATTCGGGTCGTGTCCGATCCGCAGCCGGCGCGGTCCGCCCGGATCTAAGACGGATGGGCGAGGTGCGGATCGCATGGAGGGGAGCCGCGGTCGGTTGCCGCGAGACGCTGTTGCTACGCCGGTCGCCATGCGAGGATGGGCGATGATGACGAGTCCATCGAGCACCGCAGGTACTGTGTACTGGCTTCGCGCCATCGATCCCGCACTCGCGAGCATCGTGCACGAAGCGCGGATCGACACCGATCGGGAAACCCTGTGCGCGCTGCTCGACATGCCGCTCGCGGAACTGCAACCGGGTGCGTACTTCGGGTTAGAGCCGGAGGATGTGCGCGCGCTCGTTCAATCTTTCCAACTCGACTTTCCGGTGGGCGATTGGCCCGTCGAGCTGCATCCGGGGCACCCGAATGATGACCTGCCGTATCGAGTCCATACCGGTCGCGAGCTGGCGTTGATGTTGGCGGGGAAGAAGCCCTTGGCGGTGTTCGTGGACGAACATCCATCTTCTGCGGACGAGCGGGTCATTCCCGAACGGGCGTTCGAGCCGCATGTGGCCTCCGGACGGTTGGTTAAACGAGAGAACCTCACAACGCAGCTCGTGCGAGGGCAGGCCGTGGGGGTGCGACGTGTGTTGTATGCGGTGAGTCAGGAGGCGTGGCGTATCGAGGCGTATCTGCTGCTGTGGGCCACCGCCGAGAAGGCGGGTTGGAATGCCGGCTTTGAACGCCTGCAAGGGAGTCTCTTGGGGTATGAGGACTGGCAGAACGATATTCATATCCAACGGTGTTATCTGCCCGGGTCAGGTGATCGCGGGCGCGATTGAGTTGCCTCGGTGGCCGTGGGATCGGTGCCGGAGGGCGCCCTCACTCAGGCCACGAGTATTCGGCGGACGCGGTGCGCTGGGAGTGAATATCTGCGCACCCCGTAGGGGCCGCGCACCGTGGCCCATCCCAGGGGAATGCATTCGCTCGAATCGATGCGCGCGGGGCCGTGGAGTTTCCGTGAGGCGGATGCGTAGGCGCGATCGTTGGAGGATACTGTTGACAGGATGTCGAGGTCGGATCGGATCTGCCGTGAATGGGGGAGAGATCATGAATACCCGGTGGCTGAGCTCGATGGGACTGCTGTGGGTGATGGCGGGATGTGTGTCGTGTTCCGCACTCGGGACCCGATCGGTCGAACGCTCCGTTGTGCTGCCATCGCCCAACACGGCCGAGACCCCGCGTGAATTTCACATCCCCGCCGCGGATGCGCCGACGGCCTTGAATGTGTTCTCGAGACAGGCGGGCACGCAGGTGCTGTTTGACTACATCGTCTTGCGCTTGCGGCAGACGCGGGCGGTTGACGGGACGCTGATCCCCTCGGAGGCGCTCCAGGCGATGTTGAAGGGGAGCGGGTTGGTCGCCGAAGCGGTCAACGAGCGGACACTCGCGATCACTCCGAATCGATCCGGTCACGGGATACACCCTGAGTCGTTCTGACGACCCTGCCCCGGATGCGAGCGAATGATTACTCACTTCGAGCGTCCGCGCGGGCATTTCCGCCGCCTCGATTTTTCCGGGCTACGATGGCGCTGCGAGGGCGGTGCTCGAGTCCATACGCGCTTATCATTCAAGGAGACCTTTGGGAAGTGAGAATTCGCCTTTCGCGGCACTCGGTCCACTCGGGGGTACCGCGGGCGGCCTACTTCCGGGAAGCGGTCGAGGGGTTCTTCTAGAGAAATATGAAGAGCCGAAGAAGAAGGCGGGGAAGTAAGCAAGGCCAGTGTTCATCCAGTCCGCATGTCAGTTGTTTCAGGAATTTCTAAACTTCCGTGATCGTGGCGGAGTGTCTTCGACGATGTGGAATGCTGATGGAGAAATCAGGTTAGGGTGATTGATATGTTTCGGAGGCTCTTAGGTAACGGTTTGGGAGCACAGTCAGGGAATCGCAGATACAGAAGCAATAAGAGCGTTTGTGGGTCATTGCTTTTTGCCAGAAGACGAAGAGGTTGTCAGAAAATTCCTTCAGGCGGCGCGACCTCATGTGCGTTCGCAAGAGCATCTGACCCGATCACCTGCACTTTGCGCAGGGGAATCCGATCATGAGGCGGAACCGTTGTTGCAAGTCGTTGAAGCTCAGTTACGGGAAGAGGCAACAGTTTTTCTCCGATCCCTTTACGGTGTTTGTATCGCTCGTACAACACTTGGCCAGGACCGTTGAATATCTCCTGGTGCTGCCCATCGGGAAATAGCTTAAAACCGAGGTAGTAGTCTGGTATGAATCTGAGGGTGAGAGAGTCCTTGAATGTCGCCTTGATCTGAACGCGGCGTCCATCAGATGTGTCTGCGTCATGGTTGGGCTGCGAAGTTTCGTGCAGAACGACATCATATTCGAGGGCGGCGATGATCTCGCCGATGTCACCGACCAGCCGCCCGTCTATTGTGAACTGGCGATTTGGGAACGCTGCTTTGAGGTCGTCAATCCCGGCGAAAATCAGCGCAAGGGCTTTTGTGATGGCATCGTGGGTGGACATAAAATCTCCGGGCTTCTCGGCGCATAATCGATCAGTAGACGGGACGCTTCGAATTGGCTTCGTACTTGATGCCCGTCATTGAAGATCCCAAGTAGGCGTCATCCAATAGGTTCAATATCGCCCAACGATTCTTGGGATCGAACACGAGCTTCTCAGCTCCGTCCACATTAACCACTTCAACCTTGAGATTGAAGTTCTGTATCGTCTTCTTGAGATCGTCAATCGTGACCTGCTGCATGTCTGGCTTTTGTGAGATGTTACGGAGTGAGAATGTTGAGTGCTGGATTGATGTGAATCATGTTTGAACTGACATTCAATACCATGAGGACCACGAAGAAGATCGCGAGTCCGATGGCGTTGCCGACGTCGTCCAGCTTGAGACCCAAGAATGGAAACACGTAGGCGAATATGTACGCGATTACTTCTGCATCTTTCCGCTCGACGCTCTGCACGATCAAGGAACGCCGTGCGCCGTGGTTGACCCATCGCAGGAAGATTAGGAGCCAAAGGATCGCGAAGAGTCCAATGGCTAATGGGATGAGTGCCCAGCCGCGGTAATGCGGGTCGAACTGAATCGAGAATATGAGAAAGAGCGGTGCATAACCGCTCAGAAACAGCATCGCCCTGCACAGTGCGGATGGCATGGAGCCCTTTTTGACGAACCGCATTGATCGGAATTCGAGGAGTAGGGGGCCGGCGGATGTCTTCTACTTGTGCGATGTACCGTTTAGGCCAAAATCCGCGAGGGCTATTCCGAAATAGGGCTTGAGGATATGTTCCTCAAACATCGGAACCTCGACGTCCGGAACGGCCGTAAACGTTGAGTTCTCGTTGGGTGCCCACCACTTTCGGGGGCCTTCATACGGCGCGATGGAGAGCGACGATCGGATGTGCCTGAACGGCCGATCCAGCCATCCGTCACCGTGAATGGAGAAAAGGTTTGCCGGACCTGAGAATTGCCCCAGTGCGTAGATGCCGGCGTTGCCATGTGTGAGATAAAAGTAATCTCCGATGGGGGCGTCGATGAAGTTTTCGCCCTGCGACTTTGAGGATGTTGCTTTGGCATGGGTGTCCTGGTGAACATAGACATATCCAAGCTTTATGGAGTCGAGGATTGCGTCAAGATTGAACTGAGTTGCACCCTGTGACAGCTTCCAAAAGTTAGGTTTCATAGAGGTGACCTGTTGTCAATTTGGGGGTAGACCGGGAATGCCGGGCGATTGCGCCGGTTCGGCCGATTCGGTCCGGTGGCCCGCAGCGATTCCATCCGCATCGGCTGCCGCGGGCTAGCAGGGACTGTTGGGCACGGCGAAAGCCGGGTACGAGTGAGGTCCGCGCTCGATCTGCGTCGAGCCGGTAGCTTGAGGCCGGGTCGAGGCGGGTACATTTAGGTATTGCCGCAAGCCTTGCCGACGGTGAGGGTGCCCGGAGTGAGGGGCCCGGATCCGCGGGGCCTCACTGATCGCAAAAGCGCGCTCTCTGGACGCATGTGGTCAAACAGCGCTGCATGCGCGTCCGCCGTCGGATTCGGCGGCCTGTCCGAGAAGGCCGTGGCGGTCAGCCACAGCAGCGCCAGGGAAGCGAGCAGAAGTCGAATCATCCGCGGTGTTCCGATGTTGTGTTGTGTACGCATATCCGTGCATTGACGATAGCGTGAACCGGTTATGTTGAGGCAGCCTAGACCAAAGTCACAATTTGACTGTCAGGGTGACGCTGTGGATCCCAACGATGGATGTAGCGGGGTGATTCGCACTGCAGCATCGATCTTGCGTTGCCCGTGGATACCTGGAATTCGCTCGACTCGCAGGGTGGAGTTGAATCGGTGCGTTCCCGATCGGACGGGCGGACTCAAGGAGTCTCGAGGCGGGAGGTCGAGCCGGGGTCGGCGCTGCGCGCCCGGAGTGGGCGGGGCAAGAGGGCGGGATGGATCGAGTGTTCTTCACGAGACGCCTGACTGGATAGGACTACCGATCAATGAAGACGACTCCCGTGTGGAATTGCGACGCCAATCCGGCGTTCCGGATCGTCGGTGCCAAGCGGCGTCGCTGTCGGACGGGAGACGGCGGTGGGACTTCCGAGGGCGCGGAGCGCCGGTGGCGGATCCATCGGCTCTGCCGCTCGCTTGCTAATCTCGAGGGACCGCCCATGGCAGTGACGCGAGTTCTCCTGCCGCTGTTGGCGGTCTTTGTGCGGCACCGTGCCTGCGGCGTTAAGATTCGCTCGGCGGGTATTCATCAAGGGAGATGTGTATGGCTGCGGCATTCATTGAGCATCGACCGCTGGCGTCCGATCCGAAGGCTGCCGTCGCGCATCACGCGGTGGTCTCCGGCGGAAAGGAGATCAAGACGTTCAAGACCCAACGCGAAGCGGCCGAGTGGGCCAAGGCGCAGGGCTACCAGGCGGTCCACGTGGCGCGGGAACGGCACCTCCAGGATCGCGACAAGCCGGATCACTGGCGGCATTATCCGTAGGTCCCGGCGGACCGCCGGCTGACGACAGCACCCACTTGGATCGAACGTCTTTCGTCGGCTCCCAACGTCGCCGATTCCCGTCCGGCGCGGCGCGCCCCGGATCGGCTGTTGTGAAGCGAGATGTATCTGCGTTGTTCATTCGTTCCGCCAACCAAAGCGCCGTCTCGGGCAAATGGTGCCGGCGCTGCGAAACGTGAGAGTGCAAGTCCACCTCAGGCTCGCGATGCTTGTGCTGCTCGTGGCGTGCTCGCCCGAATCGCGGTGGGTCCCCGTTCCAAATGGGAAGGCGGGTGAGTATATCGACGTCAGCCGTATTGCCACTGCGGGCCCCGTGAGGCGCGTGTCAATCAAGGTGGTGTTTACGACACCTCCATCGGAGGATGCCTCTCAAGGGAACAGGCGTGTCGTCCAGATCGTGGTGCGCCAAGCCTTTAATTGCGCGGAGAATACGCAAAGAATCGAGGCGATGACGTTCCAATATGCTAACGGCGTGGTGTTTGATGTACCGGCCGACCAGTTGCCGTCGCATGATTGGAAGCCTGTCGAGTCTGACGACGGAAAGCCCGAGCTCGACTTCACGTGCCGGCAGCAAACAGAATAGTCTGCGATCAGGAAATGGTTTTGAAGAACTCCCGACGCTCTCGGGCGTCTATGGGCTCGCCGGTGGCGAGATCGTCGTGTGGGCGGAAGGATCTCGAGCGATCATGCTGAACGTGCGTCAGCCCTTTGCTGATCCGGTCGAACTGGGCGCGGCGGAGGCGCTCGAGTTGGGTGAGCTGCTGGTTTGTTTGGCCCGGGAGGGGTCATGATCGCGCATGCGCCGATTTCCCCTGTCGTCCTCGGTCGGATCGACTCCGGCGAGCGGCGGCGAGGGGATGTGATCGAGTTCGCGGCCGTGGCGGAGGCGTGGAAGGTAATGCCGTGGACTTACCATGGAATATGGCCTTCGTTTTCGACTCCAGAGCGCGCAGAATGGAGCAGGCGCCACTGGACAACAATCGCTGCGAGAATGCGATCCGTCCGTTTGTTGTTGGGAGAAAGGGCTAGTTGTTCAGCGACACCGTGAAGGCGCTCTCGCCAGCGCAAACCTCTTCTCATTGGTGGAGACGGCAAAAGCGAACGGTGTTGAGCCGCACGCGTATCTGTCCGCGGTATTCGAACGTCTTCCGCACGCCAAAACTGTCGAAGACTTTGAGGCCCTTCTACCATGGAACACAAGGCGAGAATGATGTCAGTGAAGTCCGTGAGACACAGGATGCTGGACATGTTGCCTGCACCGGCCACCGTCATTTTTGGATGGCTTTACGTTACCAGCGCTGTCGCATGCAATGGATCGCCGCCGCCTAGCGTCGAAGGCGCACTGAAGGGAGCCACTCTGGTTATCGTCGCTGAGCTGATTTCGACCGAGCAGCATCCGGTTTCCGGCGACACGACAGCTCGAGTTATAACAGAGCATGCGACGTTCAGGATCCTGGAAGTATTCAAGGGGCCGCACCGGAAAGGAGAAATAATCCATATCGTCTCGGAGATCGGGCCAGGTCCTTGCGGTATGAGCGCCAAGAACAACCCCGTCGCAATTGAGAGCGTCGGGAAAGATAACAAGACATATGCTCCGGTGCTCTCCGGAAAATGGCTGATCTATGGCTACGGACCGGAGCCCCACGATCTAGACATGATGACGCGAACGAAGCCAATGGAGTTCGGTGGAGAGGCTGAGGTCGGCGAACTGAGACGCTTGGTCGGACGCGGCACACGACAGCGGAAAACCGGTTGATCTCGTCGTCGCGAGTCGGCGCCTCGATACGTTCTATTGGGTCAAGGACGGGGTACCTGATCGCTTACCTTCATTGTGCTCAATTTCATCGTGAATCGCTCGTTGCGTCATGGGCATTCTCTATGCCTATCCAGCGATGCTGGTCGTGGGCGTGTCTGCAGGCGGCCATACAGTAGCGCGTGGCGGTACTCGTTGCATGCGCAATCTGAGTGCCCGCTTGGGTCCGAAAGCGGTCGTTCGGGGCTTGATGCTGGCGATTTCGATCTGCGACCGGCGCTGCGCGCCAGCAGATTCGATCGTTTGGCGAGGGAGGATCGGCTCCGCGGGAAGGCGTGGGTGCAGTTGGATTGGATGGCGCGACCGAGTATATCGTTCCCACTGGCGTACGCCCGAGTCTCGGTCCTGTGGGGCGATCCGGTCGGAGAGGGCCGCGGCGGATCTCGAACAGAGATCACAGGCGATGAGCGTCACGATCTGCCATTTTCTCATCAGCGAGCCGTCGGAATCCTTGTTGAGAATCGCGGCCTTCCGTAGCAAGTGTTTGAGCGGGTCAGTTGCGCACACTAACATTTCGGGTATGGGCGGGCGTCCATTTCATAGCAATTGCCGTGTGGGTGAGGCTCGCCAGCCCCTTGTGGCATTTCGCGCGTGAGCAACGCTGTTCGGACATCGGAGACTCACTGTACCTTCTGATTTGGGTACTGCCGTCACTGGCTCTGGGCGTGATCTGTGCGGTCTGGGGTCTCGCCTACACCTGTCTGACACGCAAGCGAGGCGAAGGTCATACCCGAATTGTTTTTTGGTGCTCGATGGTGATCGCGTGGTGCGTCGCTGCTCTCGGGGTCTACCTGTTGATTGGGCGTGAATTGGCAATCCCTTGTTAACTGCACCGCCCCAGTGAATCGACGAATGGATGCACGCTGTTAGTCGCTGTCGACGTCCGGACGGAACGGCGGGCTCGAGGAATCTCGAGGCGGGGAGATCGAGCCGGGGTCGGCGCGGCGCGCGCCCGGGGTGGGCGGGGCAAAGCGGTGGGATGTTGGGCGAGATGAGGAGCGGTCGGATTCGCGGCGAGGCAGTTGGTGTCGTTGTCAGCCATTGATACGTCCGTTTGTCCGCGTCTCGATCCTCCAGGTCGATCCGGTCGGAGAAAGCGGTCGCGGAGATCGGGCGGAGCGGTGGAAAGAGCCTACGGCGACGGTTGTCGGTCGATGCCCGGCGTCGGGTCGTAGTCGGCTGTCGTTCAGCGCCTGAGCTAATATGTCGGCGCGGGAGTCACCTCAAAGAGAGGGGCGATGCGACGCATCATCTTCATTGCTACTTGGATGGAATTCTGGTCATGGGCGCTGCACATGCAGACGAGCCGACGCTGTGGGACCACTCGCGGGCGAAGGCGTTTACATTCAAAGACCCGCGAACCTCCATCACCTTCTATGTCGAAAGTGATGGACAACATGTGGCCGCCATCGACGGCCAAGGAAAGCTTCTGTGGGTTCGCAGCCCATTAAAGGAGCATGGTCCCTTTGAAACTCGGATTCCGGTGATTGACGGAATCGAGGTGCCCGAAGCACCGCCTCCGCAGTATGTGAAATGGCTTCAGCGACTCG
>Ga0070665_100002036_pt1 | contig 22749 bp, 20 predicted proteins | sample KBSS13metaG_FD_65862 | JGI IMG/M metagenome (GOLD analysis project Ga0070665, IMG submission 65862) | Switchgrass rhizosphere microbial communities from Kellogg Biological Station, Michigan, USA - KBS S1-3 metaG | ecosystem: Host-associated > Plants > Roots > Rhizosphere > Soil ... | reverse complement strand
GACACCCCCGACCCGCGGCTGCCGGGCACCGTGCACACCGCGGTGGAGGAGATCGAGGCCGCGGGTGGGCAGGCCGTCGCCGTGGTCGGGGACGTGCGGCGGGAGGAGGACGTGGCGCGGGCCGTCACCACCGCCGTCGACACGTTCGGCGGCGTGGACGTCTGCGTCAACAACGCCAGCGCGATCAACCTGACCGGCACCGAGGAACTGCCGCCCAAGCGGTTCGACCTCATGCAGCAGATCAACGTGCGGGGCACGTTCGTGCTCACCCAGGCCTGCCTGCCGCACCTGCGGCGCTCGGACCAGGCGCACATCCTCACGCTGTCGCCGCCGCTGAACATGGCGCCGCACTGGCTCGGCAGACACCCGGCGTACACGCTGTCCAAGTACGGGATGTCGCTGCTCACCCTGGGCTGGGCGGCCGAGTTCGCGGACGTGCCGATCGCCGCGAACTGCCTGTGGCCGCAGACCACCATCGCGACGGCCGCCGTGGTCAACCTGCTCGGCGGTGAGGAGATGGCGGCCCGCTCGCGCAGGCCGGAGATCATGGCGGACGCCGCCGTCGAGATCCTCTCCGGCGCGCCCACCGCGCGGACCGGGCAGACCCTGGTCGACGTGGACGTGCTGCGGGCCGCGGGGATCACCGACATCGCCGCGTACGGCGGCGGGGACGATCCGGAGCTGGACCTCTTCGTCGACCCCGCGTGAGCAGAGGACGACGACGTCACACGGCCGGGACGGGTGTCCCGGCGGGAAGGAGACTCGGATGATCGAGGCCGAGCCGCGCGAGACGCGGATCCTGGGCCGCCTGGAGGGCGCCACCAACCCCGAGAGCGCCGAGCTGCTGGACGACGGCGAGACGCTGATCTTCGGCAACTGCACGATGGTCATGGGCAACCCGCACCACCGCGCGGGCAAGAGCCTGGTCTACCTCGAGGGCCGGGCCTTCATGAGCCAGGCGAAGATCACCGGCGAGGGGCGGACCGAGGTCACCCAGCGGCACCTCGTCCAGGGGCTCACGGGCACCCTCGGCACCGAGGTGCACCGCAAGGGCACGAAGCTCTGGCCCGCGGGCACCGGCCTGACGGCGTGCGGCGGCCGGCCGTACGCCACCGACCTGGACGCCCCGCTGGGCACGATCGAGCAGGCCCGCCAGCAGGTCTACGCCTTCGACCCGCTGACCGGCGAGCCGCGCGGCCGGATCGCCCTGTGGGCGGGCTCGGTCGTCGCCGAGGCCCTGGGCCACCACGTCGAGATGCCCAACGGCATCGCGGTCGCCCCGAACGGCGACCTCTACCTGGCGGACAACCCGAACACGAACCCGCAGGCGGCCGAGCCGCCGCCGGTGCCGTCGTGTGTCTACCGGATCCCGTACGAGAGCATCGACGGGCTGCTGGAGGACGACCCCGAGGCCGCGAAGGCGGTCCGCGCGGTCGAGTGGGTCGGCTGGTTCAACGGTGTCGCCGCGTCCCCTGTGGACGGCAGCGCGTGGGTCGTCACGTCGTCCTACCACGACCCGCTGAACGGGGCCGTGATCCGGCTGGACGCGGACGACTTCGAGGCGGGCAGGCTGCCCGAGCCGTTCGTGCGGGACCTGGGGATCTGCGACGGCGCGGCGGTCACCAAGCGCGGCACCGTGTTCGCCACCAACCCCATCGCCAAGGAGATCTTCGTCTTCCCGACGGACGGCTCCCGGCAGCGCCTGGTGATCGACGGGCAGCAGCTGCCCGTCAAGAACCCGGCGGACATCAACGTCATCTACCCCGCGTTCCTGGACGGCGAGCCCGCGCTCACCGTCGGGGACATCTGCGTGGGGTCGGAACCCGGCACCGCGCAGGTGCTGATCCTGGAGATCGAGGGACTGTGACCACCACGTCGGAGGGCACGGCCGAGGCGCTCGTCGAGCGCCGCGGCGCGGTCCAGGTCATCACGATCAACCGCCCGACCCAGCGGAACGCGCTGACCCGCGCGGCCTCGCTGATCATCGCCGCCGCCGTGGACGAGCTCGACGCGGACGACGACCTGGCCGTGGGGGTGCTGACCGGGGCGGGCGGCACGTTCTGCTCCGGGATGGACCTCGCCGGGTTCCTGAGGGGGGAGACCCCGTCGCTGCCCGGCCGCGGGATGGCGGGCATCGCCCGGACGCCGCCGCGCAAGCCGCTGATCGCGGCGGTCGAGGGCTGGGCAGTGGCGGGCGGCTTCGAGCTGACCCTGTCCTGCGACCTCATCGTCGCCGGGCGCACGGCCCGCTTCGGGATCCCCGAGGTCAAGCGCGGGCTGGTGGCGGGGGCGGGCGCCGCGGTGAAGCTGCCCTCCCGCATCCCGTACGCCGTGGCCCTGGAGATGCTGCTGACCGGCGACCCGATCTCGGCGGAGAAGGCCGAGGCCGTCGGGCTGGTCAACCGGATCGTCGACGAGGGCGGAGCGCTGGACGAGGCGGTCCGGCTGGCCGAGTCCATCGCGGCCAACGGCCCGCTGGCGGTCGCCGCGACCAAGGAGATCGCCACGCAGAGCCGGCACTGGGGTCCCGACGAGGTCTGGGCCCGCCAGGACGAGATCATGATGCCGGTCTTCGCCTCCGAGGACGCCAAGGAGGGCGCGCGGGCCTTCAAGGAGAAGCGCGCGCCCGAGTGGCGCGGCCGCTAGTGACCCGCACCGGACGTTCGGCACGGTTCGGCGGATCCGGGGTGGACGAGTCGTCCCGGTCTCAGGAGACAAGCCTGGCTTAGGATACTAATCTCGCCTGCGTTCGGGTAGCATCGCCAGGCAACCGGTGGCAGCCAGGATCCGTGCGTGGTGGGGGAAGTCAGACCCAGACGTGCTCCCTGTCGACTCGGCGCTCAGGCCGCGACCGACCACCCTGATGTCCCGGCGATCCACATAGCATCCTCAATTCGATACCCAACGAAGGGTGACTGTCGATCATGAAGCCGCGTGTCGGAACGACCCTTTCCAGCACCACCGACGACACCACGGTCGTCGTGGTCCGGTGGGGAGCCGCCGATCTGGACCTCACCTGCGGCGGGGCGCCGATGGTCGTGGGGCGCCCGGCGCCCGAGGACCGGCGTGAGCCGGCCGCTGCGGCGGGGGAGGGCACCCGGCTGGGCAAGCGCTACACAGACGACGGCGCCGGCGTCGAGCTGCTGTGCACCAAGGCGGGCACGGGGGACCTCGTGCTGGACGGGGTCGTCCTGCGGACCAAGGACGCCAAGCCCCTGCCGGCGTCGGACTGACCTGCGGCCCATCCGGTCGACGAGAGGCGAGAAGACCAAGCCGATGAACGTGACCACGTTGTTGGACATGGCCGTCGAGGGTTTCGGCGACCGGATCGTGGTGGGCACGCGCGAGGCGGGCCTCACCGCGGCCCGGCTGCGTGAGCTCGCCGCCGCGGGCGCCCGCGTCGTCGCGGACACCGGTGCGGACTCGGTGGTCTACCTCGCCGTGAACGGCCCGGCCTTCCCCGTGGCGCTGTTCGCCGCGGCGCACGCGGGGGTGCCCCTGGTGCCGGTGAACTACCGGCTGGGCGCCGAGCAGCTGGCGAGGCTGGTCGGCAACCACCCCAAGGCGCTCGTCGTAGCGGACGAGGGGCAGTCGGGCGCGATCGAGCGGGCCGGGCTGAGCTCGCGCACGCCGGCGCGCTTCCTGGCCGACCTCGCGGAGGTCGCGGACGGGGGCGGCGCGGCGCAGGCCCCGGAGCCGCCCGCCGCGCCGGAGTCCGCCGCCGTGGTCATCTACACCTCGGGGACCACGTCCGCGCCCAAGGGCGTGCTGCTCAAGCACCTCAACCTGGCCGCCTACGTGCTGGGCACCGTGGAGTTCGCCGGTGCCGAGGCGGAGGAGGCGGCGCTGATGAGCGTGCCGCCCTACCACATCGCAGCCGTGTCGAACACGCTGACGAACCTGTACGCAGGCCGCCGGGTGATCGTGCTGGAGAACTTCGACCCGCGCACCTGGGTCGAGACCGTGCGCGACCAGGAGATCACCAACGCGATGGTCGTCCCGACCATGCTGGCGCGGATCATGGACGAGCCCGGGCTCGACCGGTCGGTGCCGTCGCTGCGGTCGCTGGCCTACGGCGGCGCTGCCATGCCGCGGCGGATCATCGAGCAGGCCCTGGTCGAGTGGCCTGCGGTCGGGTTCGTCAACGCCTACGGGCTCACCGAGACCAGCTCCACGGTCAGCGTGCTCGGGCCGGAGGAGCACCGCGCGGCCATCGCCTCGTCGGACGAGGTGTTGCGGGCGCGGCTGTCGTCGGCGGGCAGGCCGGTCCCCGGGATCGAGATCGAGATCCGCGGGGAGGACGGCGAGGCGTTGCCCGCGGGCGAGTCCGGCCGGATCTGGATCCGCGGGGAGCAGGTGTCCACCGAGTACGCGGGCACCGGTTCGTCGGTCGGCGCGGAGGGCTGGTTCGACACCCGCGACCACGGCCGCATGGACGCCGAGGGCTTCCTGTTCATCGAGGGCCGGGTGGACGACACGATCATCCGCGGCGCGGAGAACATCGCCCCCGCCGAGATCGAGGACGTCCTGCTGCGGCACCCGGACGTTGCGGACGCCGTGGTCGTCGGTGTCCCGGACGAGGAGTGGGGCCAGCGGATCGAGGCCGTCGTCGTGCCCCGCCCGGGTGTCACCCTCGACGAGGCGGCGCTCGTGGATCTCCGCGTGCAGGTGCGCCGCTCGCTGCGCGGGTCCAAGACGCCGGACCGGATCGTCTGCTGGCCGGAGCTGCCCCGCACCGCCACCGGCAAGATCCTGCGCCGAGACGTGCGCGGTCGCCTGAATCCCGCGGAGTAGCGGACCGGGTCCGCCCCGCTGCACGAGAAGGAGACACCCGATGCCCGGTCCGCTCCAGGACCTGACCGTCGTCGACCTGACGACCGGCACCGCCGGTCCCCGAGCGACCGGGATGCTGGCCGACTACGGGGCCGACGTGACCTGGGTCGAGCCGCCCGGGGGTGACCGGTTCCGGGAGCAGCTCGCCGTGCCCTACTCGGTGTTCAACCGGGGCAAGCGCAGCGTCGAGCTGGACCTGCGCTCCGGCGCGGGACGGGAGTCGCTGTTCGCGCTGCTCCGCGGCGCGGACGTGCTCGTCGAGAGCAGGCGGCCGGGGTCGCTGGAGCGCCTCGGGCTGGGCTACGAGGCGCTGCACGAGCGGTTCCCCGCGCTGGTCTACTGCTCGATCTCCGGTTTCGGCCGCACCGGCCCGTACCGGGACGTGCCCGGGTACGAGTCGCTGGTGCACGCGCTCGTCGGGACGATGGGGGAGCAGGTCGGCGTCCGCGAGGGACCGATCTTCGAGGGCGTCCCGTTCGCGAGCGTCGGCGCGGCCCACCTGGCGGACGTCGGCGTCGTCGCGGCGCTGCTGCGGCGCCGGGAGGACGGCGTCGGCCGGTGGGTGGAGACGTCGCTGTACGACGGCGCGCTGGCCTACCTCTCGATGCTGTGGGGGGACGCGGACGTCCCGCCGCCGCCGCGGGACCCGGGTAGCAGGCGGCTGGTCGCCCGCAACTTCCGCTGCGCGGACGACGAGATCATCGGCGTGCACACCGGGGCCGTCGGCGCGTTCGGCAGGCTGATGGTCGAGGTGGGGATGGACGACCTCCTCCCGCCCAGCGAGCACGGCCTGGACATGGCGACCCCGCTGACCCCGGAGCAGCGCCGCGCGCTCACCGACCGGCTCCCGGAGATCTTCGCGACGAAGCCGAGGGACGCCTGGCTCGAGCGGCTCACCGAGGTGGACGTCTGCGCCGTGCCGATCCTGACCCCGGCCGAGGCGATGGCCCAGCCGCAGGTCGCGCACAACGGCATGGTCACCACCGTCGAGGACCCGGTGCTCGGCCCGGTGCGCCAGGTGGCGCCGGGCGCCCGGTTCCAGCGCACGCCCGAGGGCGTCGCGGGGCCCGCGCCCACCGTCGGACAGCACAACGGTCTGTCCGTCGGCGCCACCGCGGAGGTCGGGCACGCGGGTGCCGAGACCGGCCGTCCGCTCCTGGACGGTCTGCGCGTCGTGGACTTCGGCGCCTACTACGCGGGCCCCTACGGCTCGCGGCTGCTCGCCGACCTCGGCGCGTCGGTGACGCGCGTGGAGACCCTCGCGGGGGACCCCAACCGCGGGTCGGTGGTCATCTTCCAGAGCAGCCACGCCGGCATGCGCTCGATCGCGCTGAACCTGAAGTCCGACGAGGCGAAGGAGATCGCCCGGCGGCTCGTCGAGGCCGCGGACGTGGTGCACCACAGCATGCGTCCCGGCGCGGCCGAGCGGCTCGGGATCGGGGCCGCGGACGTCGCGCGGATCAACCCGCGGGCCGTGTACGCGTACGCGCCGGGCTGGGGATCGAGCGGCCCGTGGGCCCAGCGGCAGAGCTTCGCTCCGCTGATGTCGGGCTTCGTCGGGGCCACGGCCGAGGCGTCCGGGCTGTTCAACGAGCCCGTCTACCCCGCGGGCAACGAGGACCCGGGCAACGGTCTGCTGGGCGCCTTCGCGATGCTCGCCGGGGCGCTGCACGCCGCCGGGTCGGGGGAGGGCCAGTACGTCGAGCACCCGCAGCTCAACGCGGCGATGGCCCATGTCGCCCACATCGTCACCACGCCCGACGGCGAGCCCCTCGGCGCCGGGCTGCTGGACCCGCTGCAGATGGGCTTCGGCCCGCTCGACCGGCTTTACCAGACCGCGGACGGCTGGGTCTGTCTCGTCGCCACCTCGGACGCGGAGATCGCAGCGCTGGGACAGGTGCTCGGCGTGGACATCCTCGGGGACGAGCTGTTCCGGGACCACGCGAGCCGTGCCGAGAACAGCTTCGCGCTCGAGGCGGTGATCGGGGCGGCCGTCGAGACACGCAAGTCGGCGGAGCTGGTGGCCGACCTGGTCGCGGCCGGTGCGCCCGCCGTGGAACCGGTGCCGCACAACATGAAGGCCTTCCTCGGCGACCCACAGAACCGGGCGAGCGGCCGGGTGGGCGCGGGGGTGGACCCGGTGCGCGGCGAGGTCCGCGGCGTCGGGCGGCTCGTCCGGGTCTCGGGACTCGAACCCGCGCCGCGGTGGCTGGCCCCGGGTCTGGGCGAGCACACCGACGAGATCCTGACGGAGTCGGGCTACGACACCGCTGAGATCGCGGCACTCCGAGAGCGGGGCGTGATCGGCTGAGCGAGCCTGCTCGGCGCCGATGCCGTTCTCCGCGCTCGCCGGCCATCGGTCGATCATCGTCCACCGGCGTCCGACCATTACGGATCCTCCACTGTCGACAGAGCGCCGGGCCGCGTGCTCATCGTCGAGCGGCCCGTCGGACCATGTCCCGCACTCCCGCCGACCGACCCTTCGTTTACGCGAGCGTTGATGGTTGACACTCGCGTTGATAGCGTCGGAGGTGCATCGTCGCACTGAGGAGGAACGAGCGTGGGAGTACTCGAGGGCAAGGTCGCACTGGTCACCGGCGCGGCACGTGGGCAGGGCCGCAGTCACGCCGTGCGGTTGGCCGAGGAGGGCGCGGACATCATCGCCCTCGACATCTGCAGTCAGATCGCCACGGTCGAGGTCCCCATGGGGACAGAGGAGGACCTCGACGAGACGGCGCGTCTCGTCGAGGCACTGGACCGGCGCATCGTGGCGAGCGTGGCGGACGTCCGGGACGGAGTCCGGTTGCGTGAGGTCGTCGAAGCCGGGGTCGCCGAGCTCGGCAGGCTCGACATCGTCTGTGCGAACGCGGGCATCTTCTCGCTGACGCTCGACGAGCCGACCGATCCGGCTGCCCGCCGCCGGTTCTGGCAGGACACCATCGACGTCAACCTGACCGGGGTGTGGAACACGGTCGACGCGGCGGCGCCGATCATGGTCGAGGCGGGCAACGGGGGAGCGATCGTGCTCACCGCATCGACGGCCGCGTCGAAGTCCGCCGCGAACAGGAGCCTGGCGATGGACGCGTACACGGCGGCCAAGCACGGAGTCGTCGGACTCATGCGCAACCTCGCCGTGGACCTCGCAGCGCACTCGATCCGGGTGAACACCGTCCACCCCACCGGCGTGCACACCCCGATGGTGGAGAACGCGGTCGTCGAGGGCTACATGGCGGAGAACCCCGAGTTCGCGAAGCTGATGCTCAACTCGCTCCCGGTGGATGCGGTCGACCCGGTGGACATCAGCAACGCGATCGTCTACCTCGTCTCCGACGCGGGTCGCTACGTGACCGGTGTACAACTCCCCGTCGACGCCGGCTTCCTCGTCAAGTGAGCCGCCGGGCGCGGTCGTCCGGCCGACCGCGCCCGTCTGCTCGGTCCGCAGCGGCGACACCCGGGTGCGACGGTGCGGCGGCAGCGATCTGGAGGGTCTTACGGATCGCGGCCGCTCCGGCGCCGAGTCGCACCGCATTCGCCAGGTGCAGGCGCATCCCCGGAAGATATCGGTGGGTCGGGGTCGCGTCGCACGCCATCGCGATGAGCTCCTTGGTCCGGCCGCAGACAGTGCCGGTCCTCCAGGGGACGGCGCAGTAGGTGAAGAACGCCTCGTAGGCCTGCGGAGAGAGGTCGAGCAGGGCGTCGAGGAAGCCGGGGATCTCCCGCTCGAACTCCTTCCAGTAGGGATCGTCGCCCTGGAGGCGGTCCCGCAGTGACCTCCTGTTCTCGTCATCGGGACGCACTGGGACCCCGCGTGTCCGCAGGGCTTCCGACAGCCGGCGTGAACCCTCCATCAGGGTGTGGACCCCGAGGGCTGAGACGAGGACGAGGGTCTCCTGGACCTGCTCGGGTGTGGCGCCGATGTCCAAGGCGCGAGTGATGGCGATGTCGGTACCGGTCGAGTCCAGAGTGCAGACCGAGGCGTTGACGGCTACGCGCACGAGCGCGGCGGACAGGTCGTCGAGAGGGTCGCCGTCCCCGACGGGAGCCAGCAACTCCTCCGCCTCCTCGTGGACGTCCTCGACGCGGACCAGGCGGCGGTTCATCCCGGGACACTCGCGAGCGAGGCGACCCGTGCGCGGAGCTCATTCTTATTGATCTTGGTAGCGGACCGTGGCCACTCGTCCGCGGTGAGGAAGTGAATCGCTCGCGGGACCTTGTAGCGGGCGATCCGCCCGGCGCAGAAACCCAGCAGCTCGGCCTCGGTGACGACGTGACCGGCCTTGACCTCGACGAAGGCGACGGGAACCTCGTCGAGTCGGGGGTCGGGACGGCCGACGACCTCGACCCACTCGACGGCCGGGTGTCGGGCGACGTACGACTCGATCTCGACCGCGGCGACGTTCTCCCCGCCCACCTTGAGCATGTCCTTGAGTCTGCCGTGGAAGGCGACCTGGCCCTCGGGGGTGAAGCTGTAGAGGTCTCCGGTGTGGAGCCAGCCGTCGGCGTCGAGGGCTTCGGCGGTCTTCTCCGGCGCGCGGTAGTAGCCCTCCATGACGGAGTAGCCCCGCAGGAGGATCTCCCCGATCACCCCCGGTCCGACGTCGGCGCCGGACTCCACGTCGACGATCCGGATCTCCATCCCGGCGCAGGCCTTGCCCTGGGCGCGGGCGCGCAGGTCCACGTCGTCGTCGGGGTCGCTGACCGCGTAGATGCCCGCTGCCTCCGTCATCCCGCAGGCCGCCACGAGCTCGCACTCGGGCAGCAGGGACTGCACCCGTTCGAGCAGCACGCTGGGTCCGATCAACAGCAGCGTGCGCAGGGCGGAGAGTGTGGCAGGGTCGAACCGCGGGTGGTCGAGCAGCGGCTGGACGAGCGCGGGAAACCAGGGGAAGGCGACCGTGACGTGCTCTCGGGTGAGCAGCTCCAAGGCGCGGTCCTCGTCGAAGTGGACGTCGGTCACGAACGTGCCTGCCGAGCCGATCACCCCGAGGAACGGGGCCAGGGTCCCGATGTGGAACAGCGGGCCGGGGGACCAGGTGACGTCGCGGTCCCCGCCGCCGAACCGGTGCCGGGCGCGCTCGACCGGACCGCGGGTCATCGCTTCGTGGGTGAGGACGCAGCCCTTCGGGTTCGCCGTCGTGCCGGAGGTGTACATGATCGCGCCGACGTCGCGGAGCCGGACCCGGGCCCGCAGGTCGTCCACCTCGGCCTCGTCCACTGTCTCGGCGAGCGCGTCGAGTCGGGAACGGGGGAGGAAGCCCGGGCTGGACTCCCCCGCGAGGAGGACTGCGGCGCGGAGTCGAGGGGCTTCCGGCAGGCGCAGCTCCCCGGCGTCGGCGGCCGTGCCGAGGGATGGCAGGCCCTGCCGTAGCGCGCCGGCCAGGTCGCTGTGCTGTCCGTCGGTATCCGTGGTGAGGAGGGCGACGATGTCGCCGTCGTCGATCACGTGGCCCAGCTCCTCCGCACGGTGTCGCGCGTTGAGCGGCACGACCACGCCGCCGACGAGGCTCACCGCGAAGAAGGCCTCCACGTACTCGACGCCGTTCGGAGCGAGCAGTGCGACGTGCTCCCCGGGGCGCACCCCGAGTGCGAGCAGCCCGCGGGCGACGTGGCGCGCACCCGCCAGCAACTCGGCATAGGTCACCCGCTGCGCCGGGAAGACCAGGGCGTCCCGGTCCGGGTGCTCGGCGGCGGAACGGACGAGCAGGTCGCCGATGGGCGACGCCTCCGTCCACCGGGTGCGGTCGACCGACGCTCTCATGGATCCTCCTACAGTCCTACGCCGTCGTACGGCTGCACGAATTGCGCCCATTCTTGCATTACCACGGGCGCCTGGTGAACATTTCCGGCAAACGCGGTGGTATCGTCCGCGGCATGGCATCTCCCACTCGCCGCCCGCCGCAGTCCGCGGGCGGCAGTGGGTTGTCGAAGCGGCGGCGCAGTGCTCAGGTCGAGGGCGGCGCCACCTACCAGGCGAAGCGCAACGAGCTGCTGCAGATCGCCGGGGACGTCTTCAAGGAGAAGGGCTTCGAGGCCGCCACCCTCAACGACATCGCCGCTCGGTTCGGCACCGACCGCGCCGCGATCTACTACTACTTCGCAGGCAAGGACGAGATCTTCCAGGAGGTCTTCCAGGCCACGGCGAAGAAGGTCCTCGACGAGAACCTCGCCGAGGCCATCCGGATCTCGGCCCTGGAGATCAGCTCGCTGGAGAAGATCCGGCTGCTGATCGACCTCCAGATCACCTCGTACGAGGCGAACTACCCCTACGTCTACGTCTACATCCAGGAAGACATGGGCAAGGTCGCGTTCCAGTCCACGCCGTGGGCGAAGGAGATGGTTCGCAAGACCAGGCGATTCGAGGGAATCGTCACCGACATCATCGCGGCAGGCATCAAGAATGGTGAGATGCGCTCGGATCTCTCCATTCCTTTGGTGGCCCGAACCCTCTTCGGAATGGTCAACTGGACGCACCGCTGGTTCAAGCCGGGCGACCGGAAGTACACCGCCCGGCAGACGGTGGACACCTTCGCCGCGATCTTCTTCGACGGGCTGCGCCACCAGGGTTGACGGCCGGTGCAGCCAGGTCGCGGTCATCGCGGCCTCACCGCCCGGTCCAGACCGGCTTGCGCTTCTCCGCGAACGCGGCGAGCCCTTCGAGTTGGTCCTTCGTGCCCGCGTAGGCCTCGATGAGCTCATAGCGGGTGCCGAGGGCCTGGTCGAGCGGCATGTCGAGCCCCCGCAGCGCCGCGTCCTTGGCCGCCTGTACCGCGCCCGGCGCGCATGCCGTGATGTCCGTGGCCCAGCGATCGGCGGCGGCGGCGAGGTCGTCGACGGGGACGACCTCGTTGACCAGGCCGTACTGCTCCGCCTTCGCGGCGGGCAGTCGGCCGCCGGTCAGGATCATGCCCATCGCGACGTGGTGGGGCAGCCTGCGGACGGCGCGGTGCAGGATTCCCGACTCGCCGATGATCCCGGCCTTCACCTCGGGGATGAAGAACTGCGCGTCGTCCGCGGCGACGATGACGTCCGCGCACATCGCCAGCTCGAAGCCGCCGCCGATGACGTAGCCGTGCACCGCCGCGACCAGCGGCTTGCGCAGCACGTATCGCGGCCCTCCGACTCCGGTCAGGCCACCGCCGAGCGCCATGCGCCCGTCCCGGTCGGTGCCACCGGAGACGTCCGCGCCGGCGCAGAACGCCCTACCGGGTGTCGCGTCCAGGATGGCGACCCAGATGTCCGGGTCGCCGTCGATGTCGGTCCAGGCGGCCAGCAGCGCGTCGTCCATGGCGGGGGAGATGGCGTTGAGGGCTCTGGGGTTGTCGAGCGTGACCCGCGCGACGTGCCCGTCCTTGGTGAATCCGATGCTCACGTGCGTTCCTCCGGTGGTGTGTGGAACTCGGCGATGGCGCTCTTCAGCCCGACCTCGCCGATCCATTCGCGAAGCTGCAGCACCGACGGGGACAGGTGCAGCAGGGCGTCCATCTCGGGCACCTGGGCGGCGGCGGTGCGCACGCCCATGGCGTCCATCGTGCGGTTGATCGCGAGCTTCTTGATGCGCAGCACATCCGACGGGATCTTCGCCATCCGAGCGGCCAGCGCCTCGACGGTGCTGATGACCTCGTGGGCGGGCACTGCGTGGTTCGCCCACCCCCACTGCACCGCCGTGCGGCCGTCGATCGCGTTGCCCGGCAGGAAGGCGAGCTCCTTCGCGCGCTTCGGTCCGACGAGTGGTGCCCACAGCGGTGCGATGTACCCGCCGCCGAGGGGGAGGGCGGGCTCGCCGATCCGTGCGTCCTCGGCGACGATCGTCAGGTCGGTGAACACGCACAGCTGGGTCGCGCCCGCGATGCAGTAGCCGTGCACCGCTGCGATCACCGGTTTCGGGTGGTCCCAGATCGCCAGGTAGCGGTTCACGTTGCGGGCCAGTCGGTCCCGGTCCGCGACCGGGTCGGCGGCCTTCGGCTTGCCGACCTGGTCGACGTCGTAGCCCGCGCAGAAGCCCTTGCCCTCGCCGCGGATCCCGACGATCGGTCCGCCGGTGTCCGCGAGCCGTGCCAGCGCGTCGGAGAACTCGTCGAGCATGGCGGTGGACAGGGCGTTGGCCTTGTCCGGCCGGGCCAGCACGATCCACGAGATCGGTCCGGCGTGCTCGATGCGGATGTCGCGGTAGGCGGGCAGCTCGTGGCGGTCGGATCCGCTCACGCGCGGCCGATCGGGATCTGCTGCTTGACGTGGAAGTCCACCACGCCGGAGGCACGCAGCTCCCGGCGCGCGAACCGCCAGTGCCCGTCGACCTTGACCAGCTCGTCGTGGTACTGCCCGAAGAAGTGTCCGTCCGGGCGGTCCCGGGTGTACCTGTGCCAGGCGTAGAGCACGGAGCGCACAGTCGCCGTGGCCAGGTCCGGCCCGAAGTCCACCACGACGTTCGAGACATGGTGGCTGGTGGCGGCGAAGAAGCTCCCGATCCCGGACAACGTCTCGCGGTACGCGACGCGTCCCTCGGCGCCGAAGTCCGGCCCGTAGGCGACATAACAGTCCTCGGTGAACAGCTCCGCGATCTCGTCGGGGTGGTTCATGTCGAGGTGGAACGCGTAGTCGGACAGGAGGCGGTGGACCTGTTCGGTCTCGGCCAGCTCGGCGACGATCGCCTCGGTCGACTTCTGGGTGGTCGTCACAGGGACCCTCCGGATCTGGTGCGGGAGGGGCGTGCGGACATCTTTCTCCGATGTCGTGCGGCCGCCACCTCCCTGTGCGCGGTCGACGGTCACGGTATCTACATCAATGTAAACGTGCAATCGGCTCTGTGGCTCCAGTCGCGCCCAGGACGGCAGGAAGCGGCCTTCCGGGTTACATCGGCGTTGACAGTTTACGTCGGTGTAGATAGCTTCTGGTGCATCGTCGAGCGACGAGGCCGTACCTCGAAGGGGAGGAACCGCATGATCGAGCTCGAACAGGTGACCGGGGATCCGGCTCGGCTCCGCGAGGTCTACGGATGCTTCCCCAGCGGGGTCGCGGCGGTGTGCGCCATGGACGACGGAGTGCCGGTCGGGATGGCTGCCAGCTCCTTCACCTGCGTGTCGCTGGACCCGGCGCTGGTGTCTGTCTGCGTGCAGAACAGCTCGCGCACATGGCCGCGGTTGCGCGGTCTGCCGCGGCTGGGAGTGAGTGTGCTCGGGCAGGACCAACACGGTGCCGCGGGCAGGCTCGCGGCCAAGGAGGGTGATCGGTTCGCGGGTCTGGACTGGACCGAGACCACGGACGGCGGCCTTCTGGTCCATGGCGCCGTCGCCTGGTTGGACTGTTCGATCCACGCGGAGGTACCCGCAGGGGACCATGCCGTCGTGCTCCTCGCGGTCCATGGGATCCGGGCCGAGCCGAACGCCGCGCCGCTGGTGTTCCACGCCAGCCGGTTCCGGCAGCTCGTGGCGGTCTGACGTGGGTTCCATCGAGCAGGCCCTGGCCGAGATCGCCGCGGGTCGTCCGGTGGTCGTGGTCGACGGTGAGGACCGGGAGGACGAAGGCGACCTGATCGTCGCCGCCGAGCACATCGACGCTGCGACCATGGCGTTCGTGGTCCGGCACACCAGTGGCTTCGTCTGTGTGGCGCTGCCGGAGCACGACTGCCAGCGCCTCGCGCTGCCGCCACTGCACCCCACGAACTCCGACAGCTTCGGCACTGCGTACCGGGTGACCGTCGACGCCGCCGAGGGCGTCACCACGGGGATCTCGGCCCGGGACCGGGCCCACACCGCGCGCGTCCTCGCTTCGCAGACGGCGAGCGCGAACGATCTGGTTCGGCCGGGCCACGTGGTACCTCTCGCGGCGCGGCCGGGAGGGGTCCTGGAGAGGGCCGGGCACACCGAGGCCGCCGTGGATCTCACTCGCCTGGCCGGCCTGGCGCCGGCGGGAGTGCTGTGCGAGATCGTCAGCACCCGTGCGCCCGGACACATGGCCCGCCGCCCCGAGCTGGTGGACTTCGCCGCCGAGCACGGGCTGACGATGATCACGATCGCGGAGCTCGCCGCCCATCGCAGACGGACCGAGACCCGGGTGGAGCGGGTCACCGCGACGCGTCTGCCCACGATGGCGGGCACCGTCCGGGCCGTGGGCTACCGGGGCCTCCCGGACGGAGCGGAGCACATCGCGATGGTCGCGGGGGAGGTGGCGAGCGACGACGTGCCGGTGCACATCCACGTCGAGTGCCTGATCGGGGACGTGTTCCGGTCTCTGCGGTGCGGCTGTGCGCGCAGGCTGGACGTGGCGATGCGCGAGGTGTCCGCAACCGGGCGAGGGGTGGTCCTCTACCTGCGATCGGGCGCAGACCCACACCACGCGCTCCGAGAGCAGGGCGCCTGCGTCGGCAGGTTGGAGGCTCCGTGTGGGCCACTGGAGCCGGCAATCGTCGCCGCAGTCCTCGACGACCTGGGAGTCCGGTCCGTCCGGCACCTCCACAACGCCGCGGCGGTCCGAACCGCGGTCGACGAGCTGCTCGACATCACCGCGATCACCGACCCATCGGGCGCGGCGTCGGACGAGGTCGCCTGACGGCCCGACGTCGCAACCGGAGACGACCACCGAGGAGACGCTCTTGTGAAGTTCAGTCTGATGCAGACCGGCGTGATCGGACGCCGGCACGAGCTCGAGTCGGGCATGGCCGGCCAACGGGGTGAGCTCTACCAGCGGTTCCTCGAGGAGATGGTGGGCTACATCCGGCTCGCCGACGAGCTGGGCTACGACGCCTACTGCTCACCCGAGCACCACCTGCAGGTGGAGGGCTTCGAGATCACCAACCACCCCGGCATCCTGGCCGCCTACGTCGGCCTGCACGCCAAGCGGCTCAAGGCGGGGATCCTCGGCTACGTCCTGCCCACCCACAACCCGGTCCGGGTCGCCGAGGAGATCGCGACTCTGGACCACATGCTGCAGGGTCGGCTCATCGTCGGTTTCACCCGTGGCTACCACGCCCGGTGGGTCGACGCCTACGCCGCGATCCGAGGCGTCGGGGCGACCAACGTCGCTCATGCCAAGGCCAAGAACGAGCAGGACGCGATCAACCGCGAGATCTTCGAAGAGTCCGTGCAGGTCGTGAAGAAGGCCTGGGAGAACTCGATGTTCTCGTTCAAGGGCAAGTACTGGGAGTACCCGCCCGAGGGCGGTTCGGCAGGCCATCCCGCCTATGCGGAGTTCGGAGCCGGGCAGGACGAGAACGGGATCGTCCGAGAGATCGGGATCGCGCCACGTCCCTACACGAACCCATACCCGAAGCTCTACGGCGCGTTCGCCTACTCCATGCGCACGGTGGACATGTGGGCCCGCGAGGGCGGCAAGCAGATCGTGTTCGCCAACGACCTCGACTTCTGCGAGGCCCTGTGGAGCCGCTACACCGAGTCCGCCAGGAAGGTCGGCCGGGAGGTGGCGCGCGAGGACGTCGGTGCCTGGGGTGGGTTCCTCATCCTGACCGACTCCCGCGAGGAGGCGCAGGCGCTGGAAGCCGAACACCGGTGGTTCTGGGACAAGTGGTTCATCCCGCACGGCCAGCAGTTCCCGAACGTGCTCATCGGCACTCCGGACGACATCTCCCGGCAGATCGAGCAGGCCCACGACCGGCTCGGCTTCAACGAGTGCTTCCTGATGTTCGGCCAAGGCCACCTGGAGCCCGAGCGGCAGAACGCCGAGCTCGTTCGCTTCGCCGAAGAAGTCGCGCCACGATTCTCCAGCAAAGCCCCCGACGGAACCCTCGTGTAGGAGACACCGATGACCGACGTCGATGTGGATGTCAAAGCCGCCGTCCGCCGCTTTCTGGAGATCTTCTCCGAGGGCGTGCCGGAGAAGACCCTCGCCGCGCTCACCGACGATGTCACGTGGTGGGTGTCGGGAAAGCTCGAGGCCATGTCCGGCTCCTACGACAAGGCGGGCTTCGGCGCGCTGATCGGCGGTGTGGCGGACGTCTACACGGCGCCGCTGCGCATCACCCCGCGCTCGATGGTCGCCGAGGGCGACTCGGTGGCCGTCGAGGCCGACTCGTACGCGGAGCTCAAGGACGGCCGGGTCTACGACCCGCGCTGTCACTTCCTGTTCCGCGTCGCGCCCGACGGGCGCATCGCCGAGGTGCACGAGTACCTCGACACCCAGCACGCCAAGGACATCTTCTTCGGCGGCTGAACTCTCTGGAACCCCGCACCGCAAGCGACGACGTCCAGCAACGAGGAGAACAGAGGACCGATGGAATCCGGACTCATCCACATCCCGTACATGCGCCCGGAGCGCAGCTCTCGCGACACCTTCGACTGGGCTCTGGCGAACGCCCGGGAGGCCGACCAAGCCGGCTTCACCGAGTTCATGGTCGCCGAGCACGCGACCCAGAAGTGGGAATGCATCCCCACTCCCGAGCTCGTGATCGCCGCCGCCGCGGTCCAGACCGAGCGGATCAGGTTCGCGCCGATGGCGCACCTGCTCCCGCACCACCACCCCGCCGACCTCGCGATCCAGGTCGGCTGGCTGTCGCAGATCCTCGAGGGCCGCTACTTCCTCGGGGTCGGGGCGGGCGCCTACCCGCAGGCCTCGTACCTACACGGCATCACCGACCTGCAGAACAACCCCAAGAGGGTCCGCGAGTCGCTGGAGATCATGGAGAAGATCTGGAAGCGCGAGCCGTTCTTCCACGAGGGTGAGTACTGGTCCGCGGGCTACCCGGAGGAGGTCGACGACGGCGAGGGCCATGACGACCACAAGCTCGCCGACTACAGCCCGTGGGGCGGCAAGCTCGACATCGCCGTGACCGGTCTGTCGGTGAACTCGCCGTCGATCCGGTTCGCCGGTGAGCGCGGGTTCATGCCGGTCTCGATCTACTCCGGATCGTCGATCCTCAAGACCCACTGGGAGACCTACGAGCAGGCTGCCCTGGCCAACGGGCACACCCCGGACCGTTCCAAGTACCACGTCTCGCAGACGGTGTTCGTGGCCGACTCCGACAAGGAGGCCAAGAAGCTCGCCATGGAGGGCGGCATCGGGTACGCCTTCGAGCGCTACCTGTGGCCGATCTGGGAGCGCTTCGGGATGCTCGAGGGCTACATGAACGACGTCGGCGCCACCAAGGCCGACGTCGACCTCGAATGGATCTGCGACAACGTCTGGGTCGTCGGCTCACCCGAGACCGTGATCGACAAACTCAACAAGCTGTACGAGTTCACCGGCGGCTGGGGTGTCCTGCAGGTCGAGACCCACGACTACATGGACGACCCGTCCCCGTGGTTCCAGTCGCTCCAGCTCATCGCCCAGGAAGTCGCGCCGAAGATCCAGCTGCCGTTCAGCTCGGTCGGCGGTCGCTGACCTGCCCTTGCGACAGCGGGCAGGGCGGGACCCGGTCGGGGGTCCCGCCCTGCCCCTCGACGACGAAGGAGACATCAGCCGGTGAAGACCAGAGGCGCGATCCTGCGCGAGATCCCGGGCCGCTTCGAGGTGGTCGACCTCGACCTCGAGGGCCCGCGCCCCGGCGAGCTCATGGTGCGGATGGCCGCCTCGGGGATGTGTCATTCCGACGATCACGTCGCGACCGGAGACCTCCCGTCGGAGACCCTGCCGACCTGCGGCGGGCACGAGGGGGCCGGTGTCGTCGTCGAGGTCGGCCCGGGTACACCCGGGTGGGCGGTCGGGGATCACGTCGTCCTCTCCTGCCTCCCCAGCTGCGGGCGGTGCCGGTGGTGCGCGGTCGGGATGGGCAACCTGTGTGATCTCGGGGCGAGCCTGCTGCGCGGCGCCCGCTTCGAGGACCCGAACAGCTTCCGCATGTCCCTCGACGGCCGCCCGGTCGGACAGTGGTGCGGCATCTCCACCTTCTCGGAGTACACGACGGTCGGCGTGACCTCCGCGGTCAAGATCGACCCGTCGCTACCGTTGGAGTCGGCGTGCCTGGTGGGGTGCGGGGTCAACACCGGCTGGGGCTCGGCCGTCAACATCGCCCAGGTCCAACCTGCCGACACGGTGATCGTGATGGGCGTGGGGGGCATCGGGGCGTTCGCCGTGCAGGGCGCCGTGCACGCCGGGGCGGCGAACGTCATCGCGGTGGACCCGGTTCCGCTCAAGCGCGAGATGGCTCAGCAACTCGGGGCCACCCACCTCAGCGACGACATCGACGAGGCCGCCGAGCTCGCCCGGTCGCTGACTGACGGACAGGGCGCCGACAGCGCCATCATCACCGTCGGGGTACTCGACCCCGAGTACGTCCGGCAGGCGTTCGCCGCCATCCGCAAAGCGGGTGCCTGTGTGGTGACCTCCCTCGGACCGTCCACCGACTTCGGCGTACCGATCTCGCTGTTCGAGCTGACGCTGTACCAGAAGCGACTGCTCGGCTCGATGTTCGGCGGCGTGGCACCGATGCGGGACGTCGGCAGGATGCTGGAGCTCTACACCTCGGGTCGACTCAAGCTCGACGAGGTGATCACCACCCGCTACTCCCTCGACCAGGTCAACGAGGGCTACGCGGACATGCACGCCGGCCGCAACATCCGCGGCGTCATCACGTTCGACGCCGCCTGAGGCGACAGGAATCCTGCGATGGACGTGGGTACGGAAGGTGGAAGGACCCGAAAGGTCCTCGACGTCAGGGCGTCGCGGCGGGCGTTGGTCGCCGGCTCGCTGGGCAACCTCGTCGAGTGGTACGAGTACGCCCTCTACGGCTATATGGCACCGATCATCGCGGTGCTGTTCTTCCCGACCGGTGACGGCGTCGCCGGGCTGCTCGCGGCGTTCCTGCTGTTCGCCTTCGCCTTCTTCCTCCGCCCGGTCGGAGCGGCGGTGTTCGGCAGGTTCGCCGACCGGGCAGGCCGCAGACCCGTCCTCGTCTTGATCATCACGCTGATGTCGGGCGCCACGGCCCTCATCGGCGCGCTGCCCACCTACGCGGTGATCGGCATCTGGGCGCCGATCCTGCTCACCGCGCTGCGTGTGGTGCAGGGTCTGGCTGCGGGAGGAGAGTTCGGCGGAGCGGTCTCGCTCATGGTCGAGTACGCCCCGGAGGGTCGCCGCGGGGTGTACGGATCCTGGTCGTTCTTCACGACGGTGATGGGCTTCGTCGCCGGAGCGGGGATGGCGACGGTGCTCATCGTCGCCCTGAGTCCGGAGGCCATGCAGTCCTGGGGCTGGCGGGTCGGGTTCCTGCTGGCGGCGCCGCTCGGGTTGGTCGCGATGTACCTGCGCCTGAAGGTCGACGAGACGCCGGCCTTCACCCGACTGGCCGGGGAAGGATCGGAACCCCCGCCGTCCGCGCCGGCAGGCGGCCTGGTGAAACAGGTCGTCACGACGGTCGGCATCGTCGTGGTGTACTCCTGCACCGGCTACACCTTCATGGTTCTGATGCCGACGTACCTGTCCAAGACCCTCGGCATGCCGTTGGCCCAGTCCTACCTGCTCACCCTGATCAACGGATGCGTCGCGGGCCTCGTCGTACCCTTCGCCGGAGCCTGGTCGGACCGGGTCGGCAGGCGCACGGTCATGCTCGTGGGCACCGCGTCCACCATCGTGCTGTCGTACCCCCTGTTCGTACTGCTCGGTCACGGGTTCGGGCCTGCACTCCTCGCCCTGGTCGTCGCCGGGGTCCTGATCGGGCTGGTCGGGGGCCCGCTTCCCGCGCTGCTGTCCGAGCGCTTCCCCACCCGTCAGAGGGTCACCGGGGTGTCGCTGGCCTATGCACTCTCGGTGGCCCTCTTCGGAGGAACGGCCCCCTTCGTCATCACCGCGCTGGTGTCGGCGACCGGTACGTCGCTCGCTGCGGCGTACTACACCATCGGGTGTGGCTTGATCACCCTCGTCACGCTCCTGCAGCTGCGCGGGCGGACGACCCATCTCACCCCGCTCCGGGAGTGACCGTGTACGACGTCTCCACTGGTCGCACCCTGCACAGCCTGCTCGCCCACTGGGCGGGCGCCCGACCCACCGCGGACGCCGTCGTGTTCCTCCGGGATCCGGGGCGCCCCGACACACTCGGCACCGTGAGCTGGGAGCGACTGGCGACCGACGTCGAGGATCTGCGTGGCCGACTCGCCGCCCGCGGCGTCCGAGACGGCCGCCCGGTCCTGCTGGTTCTGCCCAACGCCCCGCTGACCCTCGCCCTGTGGCTCGCCGTTCCGGCGAACGGGGCGATCGTGCAGGCCATGGATCCCGACGCCGGTCTGCTCGCTCTTCAGCGCGCGGCCCACGCGACCGATCCGGTCCTGGCGATCACCACCGCCGACACGTCGGTGCCCGGTGGGGTAGAGGTCCTCCGGGTGGCCGACGACGAGCTCTGGACGACCACCGCCCCGAGGGAGCTGTCCGCTCGGTCGTGCGTCCCGCCCGCTCCCCATCCGGGACAGGTGGCCGGTCTGTTGCCGACCTCAGGCACGTCCGGACCACCCAAGCTGGTGCAGCTGACCCACCGCAACTACGTCACGTCCGCGGAGCGGCTGGCGCGCAACGGCGGCTACCTGGGCTCCGACCGGCACTACCTGTGCTCGCCCTTCTTCCACACCAACGCCCAGCTCTACATCTGTGCTCCGCCCTTCGTCACCGGCGGCTCCATCGCCGTCGTGCCGCGGTTCAGTGCGACCCGGTGGTTCGATGCCGCACGCTGGACCGGAGCGACCGTCGCGTCGATGGTCGCCCCGCCGTTGAGGATGGCCCTGCACCGCGCGATGGAGTCCGGCCGGCCGGTGGAGCCGGGTGCGCTGCGTGCGGTGCACTACGGCATGACGCTGAGCGCCGCGGACTGGGTCGAGTGGGACCGGTTGGTGCCCGGTGTCCATATGCGACAGATCTACGGTCAGACGGAGTCGGTCACCGGTGTGCTGGGCAGTGCGCCGTGGGAGGTGGACGACCGGGAGGTCATCGGACGTCCGTTCCTGGGTGTGGAGGCCGTGCGGGTGGTCCGGGAGGACGGGACCGAGGCCGCGGACGGCGAGCCGGGCGAGCTCTGGGTCCGCGGTGAGCCCGGGAACACTCTGATGCTCGGCTATCGCGACGCCCCGGAGGCGACCGCCGCCACGCTGGTCGACGGCCGGTGGTTGCGTACCGGGGATGTGATGGTGCGGCACTCGGACGGGCGGTTCGCCTTCCGTGGTCGGGGGATGCACATCATCCGCAGGGGCGGTGAGAACCTGTCGACCTACACGCTCGAGATCGACCTGCAGGCCTGCCCGCTGGTTCGCGACGTCGCCGTGACCTCCCGTGCCGACGACGTCCTCGACGCCGTCGTCATAGCCCACGTCCTCCCCGCGGACGGGTACGACGAGGCGAGCTTCCGAGCGTGGTGTCGGGAGAATCTCGGGAGACGCGGTGTGCCGGACGAGATCCGCACACACACCTCGTTTCCGCGCACGGGCAGCGGACGAGTGAAGGTCCAGGACCTTTGAGACGGCACCGACTGCGACGTACGGCGCTACTCGCTCGACGAGCGAGGCGGACCCGCGCTCGGTGGTCCCCCTGCGTTGAGCGCGAACCGCTCGCGTAGACGAAGTGAGTGCGAGGTGAACCCACGTCGCTGTCGTCAGCGCGGACGTACGGGGATCAGCGCTGCGGCCTTGCTGTTCATCAGTAGGTAGTCGCGCAGGGGCTCCGACAGCAGCCCGGCCACGGTCACGAGATCGTGCTGGCGGGCGTCGAGATCGTTTCGGAGCAGCGGCTCGTGGTGAGCCACCCGGTTTCGGAGATCGTGGAGGCGTCGGACGGGCTCGTCGACCGCGCGGCGGTCGGTTCCCGGGCGGAACGCGGTGTGGAGTCGAGGCACCCAGAGGTCGTCGTGGTGCCGCTTCGACGAGAGGTAGCGCCAGAAGCCGAAGCCGAGCTCGGCGATGACCTTGCCTGGCGGGACCGTCGGTCCTCGCCGGCCTCGGTGGGCGTCCTCGACCGCGGTGTCGAGGAGACGACGAGACGTCGCGTTGGCGT
>Ga0070665_100002035_pt1 | contig 22756 bp, 15 predicted proteins | sample KBSS13metaG_FD_65862 | JGI IMG/M metagenome (GOLD analysis project Ga0070665, IMG submission 65862) | Switchgrass rhizosphere microbial communities from Kellogg Biological Station, Michigan, USA - KBS S1-3 metaG | ecosystem: Host-associated > Plants > Roots > Rhizosphere > Soil ... | reverse complement strand
GCGTGTCCGGCCCCCAATTCTTCGGCGATGACGTCTCAGGACCTGGTCTAGAAAAGGCGTTCAAAATCCTTGCGGCGAGTCTGTCTCCGGCGACCGACAGTCGCGTAGATCTCCGGTTCGTCGCAATTGAGCTACCTCCGTGATAGCGCGCCCTTCCACATGGAACTCACGATCGCCGACGGCTGCGCCCGCTCGGTCGCTGTGACAGCGCGCCCGAACGAGTCAACACCGCAGGCGAAGAGATCAAATGACGGGCCGCAGAACTTGTGCGCACAAGTCCTGGAGCCGACGCAGGCAAGAACGAGCCGCTGCGCCGGACACATTCACAGCCACACTCGGCAAGACCAGCTCGCCGATATCACGCCTCAGTTCCCATGGCTGAGCGTGATTATCGTGATCCGCGCGGCCGATTTCTAGCGCAGTTTTCGTAGAAAACTGCGAGGCTTGGGGCTTGGGGCGTGAGGCTTGGGGAAAGAGCTGGCGCAACACTAACCCGAAGCGAGCGAGGGTTCTTCGCGTCGGTGGGGAAATACGAAGAACCCGCGGCTAGCGCCTAGCGGCTAACGAAGTAGATCAACGCGCGAGCGAGGGATTTTCGCCTTCTTCAAATTCTGTTCCCTCCGCGCCCTCTGCGGCTAACCTTCTTTGTTCTTCGTCGATAAACGAAGAGAATGAACCGCAGAGACGCAGAGGACGCAGAGAAGATCTCGTTGGACTGCTCGGCTGCTCGCGTCGGTGGTGTCCTGCCGTGGTGGTTTTCTTATCCCGCGCGATACGAAGAACCCTCGCTTGCGCTTCGCGCTTAGTGTGGAAGAACGAGGGACCGGAGGGCTCGCGCCCAGCCGCTGACAGAGACCGCCCATGTAGGGTACGCACTCCGTGCGTACCACAATGCGTCTCACATCGCGCGCGAAGTTTGAATGGAGCGCGTGGTTCCGGTACGCACGGAGTGCGTACCCTACGGTTCGTTACTCACGGAACGCGCCATCAATCCCGTGTTCGACAGCGACTAGGATCCGGTCGAGTTCTGCGAGCGTGATTGCCAGCGGGGGCATCACGACGACGATATTTCCCAAGGGGCGGACCATCACGCCCTCTTTGCGCGCGAGTTTGCAGGCCTTCGCGCCGCGTTGTTCTTCCCAGGGGGGCGCTTCCTTCGTCGCGCGGTCGCGGACCAGCTCGATCGCGCCGATCAGGCCGCACTGCCGCACGTCGCCGACATTGGGGTGATTCGCGATTCGCGCGAGGTGCTCCTGCATGCGCGCGATCTTGGGTTGCATCCGCGCGAGCGTTTCTTCTTCGTCGAATACGGCTAGCGAGGCGAGCGCCGCCGCGGCCGCCAGCGGATTGCCGCCGTAGGTGTGGCCGTGGAAGAATTGTTTTTGCTCGCCGGCCGTGCCTAGGAACGCCTGCCAGACGGCCGTGGTGGTGAGCGTGGCGGCCAGCGGCAGGTAACCGCCGGTGATCCCTTTGCCGAGGCAGAGAAAATCTGGCGAGACGTCTTCGTGCTCGCAGGCGAACATCCGGCCAGTGCGACCACAGCCGACGGCTACTTCGTCGGCGATCAGCAGCACGTCGTAGCGACGGGTCAGCTCGCGCAGGCCGCGCAGGTAGCCTGGCGGATGCACAAGCATGCCGGCCGCGGCTTGCACCATCGGCTCGACGACCAGCGCAGCGATCTCTTCGTGTTGCTCAGCCAGCACGCGCTCGACCGCGGCCAAATAATATTCGGCCAGCCGATCCGGCGGCGCGTCGGCCGGCGCGCGATAGACCTCGGGCGCTGGGACGCGGATCACATCAAACAATAGCGGCCGGAACATCGCGTGAAACCGCGCTACGCCCCCCAGGCTGACGCTGCCAATCGTGTCGCCGTGGTAGGCGTCAGCCAGCGCCACGTAGCGCGTCTTACGCGGCCGTGGATCCTGGCGCTGCTGCCAATACTGTAGCGCCATCTTCAGCGCCACTTCGACGCTCGACGAGCCATCGCCGGAAAAGAACACGTGGTTCAGGCCGACCGGCGTCAGTTCGACCAGTCGCCGGGCCAGGCGGATGGTTGTGGAATTCGACGCGCCGAGCGAAGTGGTGTGGGCGACCAGGTCCAACTGCGCGCGGATGGCGGCGTCGATCTTGGGATGCCGATGTCCGTGGACGTTGCACCACAGGCTGCTCGTGCCATCGAGATATTCGCGACCATCGATATCGACCAGCGTGCAACCGTGGGCCTGCTCGAACAGGAGCGGCTCGTACTCTTGCATCTGCGTGAATGCGTGCCAGACGTGGGCGATGTCCCAGAGGATCAGATCGTCGCGCGTGGGGTTCGCGGTCTGAGAGTAGGGCTGGGACGAGTCGACCGGGGCCGGCGCCCCCGGGGATGCCGCCGCGTGGGGCGCGGGTCTCTTTGCCGCGTCGCCGTCTACCATTTAATTGTCACCGGCGTGCCGACGCGGACGCCCAGCATGATGGCCGCGCTATCGCCGACGATGGAGATTTCCAGAAAGCCGCTCGAGCCGACCAGGGCCATCAGCGTCATCGGCGGCTGGTCTTCGTAGGTTTTGAAGATGCCCTGGGTTTCGTGCTCGTCGCAAATAATCGACGCCCGCTCGTCGGTCGGTACCCCTTTGAGCATTTCGGCGGTGATGTCGGTCACCAGGTTGCCGAAAGAGTCGATCGAGCGAATGCTGCCGTCAATCCGATTGGCCAAGATGCTCACCTCTGATCGCGGGAGTTGCCGCAGTTCCGCCAGCCTTGGCCCCAACTGGTCCGGTTCCAGTCCCAAGCTCAAATGGGCGGCGACCGGAGCCATGATGTCGCGACCGTGGAATGTCGCCGAAACGCTCGGCCGCCAGAACCGGGGCTCTGTCAGCGCGACTATTCTAGAGGGCGTCGCCCGAGACGCCAAGCGACCGAGCAGGCCGTTGTCTGGGGCAATGTACTGCCGCTCGGCGATCTCGGCATAGACAATTTGCCGGGCTCCGCCCACGCCGGGGTCGACCACGGCCACATGGATCGACCCCACGGGGAAGCTCTCGGCCACGTCGGCCAACGCCCAGGCCCCCTGCGAGATATCCTGCGGCGGAACGCCATGGGTGACGTCGATCACGCAGGCCTGTGGGTTGATGCCCAGGATCACCCCCTTCATTTGCGCTACGTACGGGCTGCCGACGCCGAAATCGGTGGTGAGCGTGATCAGCGGTGGCGGGTCAGGAGCCATGGTTTGATGATAACCACATTGCACTCACAATTTCAGAACACGGCCGCCCGGGAGCGCGAAGCTCCCGCTGAGCCGCGAAGCTCGGATAGACAACGCATTGGAAGAGATTTCACGCGGAGGCGCGGAGTGCGCGGAGAAATACAGACTCGTTCTTTGTCCTCCGCGCTCTCCGCGCCTCCGCGTGCGATAATCTTCGTTAAACCAACGCGCTCTGTGGCATGGCCGAAAGCGGCGCGCGGCTCGGCGGGAGCCTCGCTCACCCGGAACGTTTGTTCTCACTTCCACTAGTCCCACTTGAGCGCTGCCAAGTCTACATTCCCGCCGCTCAGGATAATGCCTATGTTCAAGCCGGCGAAGCGTTCGGCGTTGGCCAGCAGGGCTGCGACAGGGACGGCGCTAGATGGTTCGATGATGATCTTCATGCGCTCCCAGACCAGGCGCATGGCGGCCAGCGTTTGCGTGTCGTCGACGGTGAGGATCTCGGCGACCAGCTTTTGGATGATCGGGAAGTTCAGCTCGCCGAGCGACGTGCGCAGACCGTCGGCGACGGTCTGGGGATTCACGCTCGGCACGATCTCTCCGGCGGCGAGCGAGCGCTGAGCGTCGTCGGCCCCGGTTGGTTCGCCGGCGATCACGCGCGCGCGGGGCGAAACGGCGCTCGCGGTGATTGCCGTTCCGCAGAGCAGCCCGCCGCCGCCGACTGGGGTGAAGATCACGTCGAGGTCGGGCGCTTGTTCGAGCAGTTCGAGCGCCGCGGTTCCTTGCCCGGCAATGATTCGGGCGTCGTCGTACGGATGAACGAAAACGCCGCCGGTTCGGCGCACGGCCTCGGCCGCGGTTTCTTCGCGCGCGGCCAAGGTCGGAGCGCAGTCGATCACCGTGGCGCCATAGCCAATGACGGCGGCTCGCTTCACGGCGGCTGAACCAGCCGGCATGACGATCGTCGCCGGGGCGCCGCGCAGGCTGGCGGCGAGCGCCAGCGCCTGGGCGTGATTGCCGGACGAATGCGTGACGACCCCGCGCCGCGCTTCTTCGTCTGTGAGCGAAAGGACGGCATTGGCCGCGCCGCGGAATTTGAACGCCCCGGCCCTTTGAAAGTTCTCGCACTTAAAGGCGACGCGAGCGCCCGTGCGCTGGTCGAAAAACTTCGAGCGCAACACGGGCGTGCGATGGGCCCACGGCGCGATCCGGTGGGCTGCCTGGCGAACGGCGTCGATATTGAGAGCGGTAACAGTCATTCGCGACGCGCTCGCTGCACAATTTATTTCGTCCGTCGTGTCGTAGTGCCGTCGTGGTTTTCTATTTCTGCGGATCAAAAACGAACCACAACGACACGACGGCACAACGAAAACGGTTTGGATAACTAACGGTTCTCGCCGCGCGGTCCATTCTGGTCACCGGCGCGTGACTGCGCTTCGTAGCCCTCACCCCGGCCCTCTCCCAAGGGGAGAGGGAGAACACGTGGACTCCGACACTTCACGGAACCTTGACCTGGATCTCGTCTCCGATCACGCGTGTCTCGAAGGCGTCGATCTTGATCTTGGGATTGTCGCACCAGGTGCCGTCGCTGACGCGGAATCGCCAGGCGTGCCAGGGGCAGGCGACCGTTCCCTCGCGCACCGCGCCGGCGCCGAGCGAGGCGCCCATGTGCGGGCAGAGATCGTCGATCGCGTGGTACTCTCCGCCTGAGAAAAACACGGCGACCAGCCGCCCGCTGACGCTGAACGTGGCGCCCTGGCCCTCGGGTATGCTCCCCACCTTGGCGACGGTAACGAATTCGGACATACGGGCCTTACGAACAAAGAGGACGACGGGCAATTCCCATGAGCGTGCAGAACGCTTATTGTAGGCCCCTGGGGCCGAATGAAAAAGCCGGACCAATCTGGCCCAAACGAGATATCGTCCTGTAGGTCACTCACCCCGTGCGTGACATTTCGGGGCTTAGTATTCCGATCCGCACAAAGTTCGGGCGCCGCTGCACCCAACGGGTACCCGGCCAGCAGTGGCACACCACTCAACCTGCAATTGAAGTCTTGAAAATGACAATGAGAATCAATCCAGTAAAGCGTAAGCTCAAAGCCGGGCAGCCATCGTTTGGCACCTGGCTCTCCATCGGCGACTTGTTTGCCACGCGGATCATGGCTCGCGTTGGCTTTGACTGGCTGACGCTCGACTTGGAGCATTCGCCGATCGACTGGTCGCAGGCGGCGATGATTTTTGCCACGATCGCCGACGCCGGCGGCGTGCCGCTGGCGCGCGTGCCGAAGGGGAACCACGACTACATCAAGCGCGTGTTGGACGCCGGCGCGTGGGGGATCGTGGTGCCGATGGTCGATACGGTCGAGCAGGCGCAGATCGCCATTCGCGCGGCGAAGTATCCGCCCGTGGGCAACCGTAGCCTCGGCGGCGGTATGCACAACTTGAACTTCGACGCGCCGGTCGGCGAGTATTTTCAAAAAGCCAATGATGAAATTCTGGTCATCCTGCAGACCGAAAGCCCAACCGGCGTGGCGAACGCCGAGGCGATTTACTCGCTGCCCGGCGTCGACGCAATCTTTGTCGGCCCAGTCGATCTGCGGGCCCAGATGCGCAGCCCGGATGGCAAGGAAGCGACCGACGAGGAGTTCGAGGCGATGCTGGCCCGCGTGGTGGCCGCCGGCAAAAAGACCGGCACGCCCACCGGCATGCACGTGATGGAGACCGACGCGGCCCACGCCCGCGCAAAGCAAGGGATGCAGTTCATCGCCATCGGCAGTGAGCTACGGATGATGACGCAGAAAGCGCAAGAGATGGTGCGCGCGGTTTACCCGGACACGGCCGATAAGGGTTTGGCGAGGTACTAGAGGAAGGCTTTGAGGAGTTGAGGACTTGAGGCTTTGAGGGTGGACGGGCGGAGGGCGACGGCGGACGGCGCCATTGGTATCGGCATCCGGGAGGGCGAGGCTCCCGCCGAGCCGCGCAGCTCAATCGGCGATGCGACCACGTTAGGCCGTAGGGTACGCACCCCGTGCGTACCATCGCGAGATATTTTGGTACGCACGGAGTGCGTACCCTACAGACTCCAAAAAATGAGCGTCTATCTTTTCGCCACACTCGACACCAAGGGACGCGAGGCGCAATTCTTGCGCGAGCGTTTGCAGGCCGCCGGCGCTGCGGTCACGCTCGTTGATACCGGATCACTCGCGCCCCCATCTTGTCAGGCGGATATCTCTCGCGAAGAGCTGTTCGCGGCCGCCGGAAGCGATTTGGACTCACTAAACAGCGCGGGCGATCGTGGCGCAGCCGTGGCCGCCGCTGCTGCGGGAGCCGCGGCGCTGGTGAAACTGCATCATGCGCAAGGAAAAGTCAGCGGCGTGCTCGGCATTGGCGGGTCGGCGGGCAGCACGATCGGCTCGGCGGCCATGCGAGCGCTGCCAATCGGCGTTCCCAAACTGCTTGTCAGCACGCTCGCGTCGGGACAGGTGCGGCATTACGTCGGCGATAAAGACGTGATGATGCTCAATGCCGTGGTCGATATCGCCGGGCTGAATCGCGTCAGCCGCGCGGTGCTTGATCTGGCCGCCCGCGCGATGGCCGGTATGGTGACGCTCTCGCCGGCGCCCGAGGCGACCGAAGACCGGCCGCTGGTGGCCGCGACAATGTTCGGCGTGACGACCCCATGTGTCGAGCAAGCACGGCAAACGCTCGAAGCGGCCGGCTACGAAGTGTTGGTCTTCCACGCAACCGGCAGCGGCGGGCAGGCGATGGAGTCGCTCGTGGCCGATGGCCTGATCGCGGGCGTGCTCGATATCACGACGACCGAACTGGCCGACGAACTGGTTGGCGGCGCGCTCTCGGCCGGGCCAGATCGTCTTTCGGCCGCCGGTCGCGCCGGTGTTCCACAAGTCGTCTCGGTCGGCGCGACGGACATGGTCAATTTTCATGCGAGGCCGACGCTGCCGGCGAAGTTCGCTGATCGCAAGTTTCATCAGCACAACGCGAGCGTGACGTTGATGCGAACAACGGTCGACGAGAACGCGGCGATCGGGCGCGAGATCGGCCGCAAAGTGGCGGCGGCCCGCGGACCGGTTGCGGTTTATCTGCCCAGGCGTGGCGTCTCGGCGATCGATCGCGCTGGGCAATCGTTTGATGATCCAGCGGCGCGGGCGGCGCTGTTCGAAGGAGTCCGCGCCACGGCCGGCGCGACCGAGATTCACGAGCTCGATTGCCACATCAATGACCCAGAGTTCGCGAAAGCAGTGGCGGAGCGTTTGATTGAGATGATGAAACAGAAGCAAGCTGTATCGAACGACATTCCGGGAGGGCGAAGCTCCCGCTGAGCCGCGCGCCGCGTTCGACAACCCAAGAGAAGAAAAGAGTTCACGCGGAGGCGCGGAGACGCGGAGGAATGCAAAAAGTGAAATTCCTCCGCGTGGTCCGCGCCTCCGCGTGAGATTTGTTTCAATGGACGATCTAAACCAGTTCTCGGCTCGGCGGGAGCCTCGCCCTCCCGCACGCCATAACTCCGGAGCCCATCGCGTATGGCCCTGTTTTCTCGCTCAGATATTCTCGCTCGTTTGCGGCAAAAGGTCGCCGCCGGGCAGCCGATCATTGGCGGTGGCGCCGGGACCGGGCTGAGCGCCAAGCTCTCCGAGGCTGGCGGCATTGATCTGCTGGTGATTTACAACTCCGGCCGGTTTCGCATGGCGGGCCGGGGATCGCTCTCGGGCATGATGCCTTATGGTGACGCCAATGGCATCGTGATGGAGATGGCTCGCGAGGTGTTGCCGATCGTCAGCCACACGCCGGTGTTAGCGGGTGTGTGCGGGACCGATCCGTTTCGCGTGATGAAGCTGTTCTTGCGCGAGATCGACGCGGCCGGCTTCTCCGGCGTGCAGAATTTTCCGACGGTCGGCCTGATCGATGGGACGTTTCGGGCGAACCTCGAAGAGACCGGCATGGGCTTTGGTCTCGAAGTCGACATGATCCACACCGCGCACGAGCTGGGACTGTTGACGACGCCGTACGCGTTCAATCCCGAAGAGGCCGCAGCCATGGCGCAGGCCGGCGCAGATATTCTGATTCCGCACATGGGCCTGACGACCAAGGGCTCGATCGGCGCCCACACGGCGCTGACGCTCGAAGAATCCGCCCAGAGCGTGCAGGCGATGCACGACGCTGCTGTGCGCGTGAAGCCCGACATCCTGGTCCTCTGCCACGGCGGCCCCATCGCCGAGCCGGCCGACGCGCAGTTTATCCTCGATCACACCGAAGGCATCGTCGGCTTCTACGGCGCCAGCTCGATGGAACGCCTGCCCGTCGAACCGGCGATCACCGGAAGAGTGCAGGAGTTCACGCGGCTGAAGTTTCGCGGCGCGTAAGCGTTGTCATGCGCCGATGGCAACGACAACGGAAGGAAAGGTGTTGCCACAGAGGCCACAGAGATCACGGAGAGGAAGAACGACAAACGAAAGCATTGATCCGCAGATTTCGCAGATTGGAAGGATGAAGAACTAAGAGGGTTATCGGGACGCGTGTGCAATTGTGCGTGTAGATTCGACCACTGTATTTCTGTTGTGAAAATCTGCGGATAAAGCTTTCTTGCTTTCTCGGAGTCCTCTGCGACCTCTGTGGCAAATTCTTCTTTGTAACAATCGTGTTCCCGGCGTATCTACAACCATTTGCGCACGCTGTAACATCTCTCGCGACTCGCATCTGCAATTGCGAATTGCAGTTACGGCAATCCAACCAACTGGGTTATGTGCAGCGTTTTCGCACATTGTAAAATTACCGCCGTAACGCCTAATGCCGCGTCGCCAGACGTGGCTACGGGGGACCCAATAAGTGTTGTGACCGAGACTGCGGCAAAAACGCGGTAGAAGTCGCAACGCTTCGGGGCGCAGGACTGTCGGCAGTGTGCGAACACCGCATGGCCGGCAGCCGGGGTACTTTCAAGCCCTAGCCCGTCAGCTAACCTCGTCGGCCGGTCGCGATGTGTCGTCGCGGCCAAGAGTTGAAAGGGAACTCACGTCTGCTTGCGCATGACGATCGAGGACGCCCTAGCGTTCTGGCGTGTATCCAGTTTTGGCTGCGCGCTCCCAGCAAACGGCGGCAGAATCGTCTCGATGGGCTAACGCCTCACGGCGGCTTGCACAAATCGTGCGAAAGACAGTGGGTCGTAATGCGCGCATGCTTGCGCGCTCTCGGCCGGAGGATTGGCGCTCATCTGCGGGGCGCTAGCGCCGCGCTGGGTCGGCCCCGGGTCCTTGATCCTTGCTCCCAACAAGGCGCAAGGAATCTGCGCGAGGCGTGGCGGAAACCGTGCAAACGTGGCTCGTCCGAATTGACGTGGGCAGAATAGCCGCCGTTTGTTGGGGCGCCGCGTCCGGAAGGGCCTGTATGTCCTACGTTCCACTTATCGCAAAAGGTTCAGGTGTTAGTGTTCTGGCGGAATGGTTCAGTAGCGCGTGGGGAATGTCGCTGATTGGCGTGGTGATTTTCTTCGCGGCCGGCGCACTGCTGGCGTGGTTGACGCTGCGCTACATCCCCAACGAGTACGTCGGCGTTGTCGAGCGGCTCTGGAGCAGCGCCGGCTCAGTGGCTGAGGGCCGAATTGTCGCGATCCGAAACGAAGCCGGCTTTCACGCCGAGCTGCTGCGCGGTGGTATCCACTTCGGCTATTGGCGCTGGCAATACCACGTTCACAAGATGCGGTTGATCACGATCGCCCAGGGCAAGATCGGCTATGTCTATGCGCGCGATGGCGAACCGCTGCCATCGGGCCAGACGCTTGGTCGAATCGTCAGTTGCAATAACTTCCAGGACGCCCGCGCTTTTTTGGGTGATGACTCGTCGAAATCAACGGCGCCACGCGGACAGCGCGGCCGTCAGCGCGCGATCCTGCGCGAAGGTGTCTACGCCATCAACCCGGTGGTATTCGTCGTGATCGCCGAGAACCGCGTGCATGCGATGGCGTCGCTGTTGGATAAGCAGGAATTGCAACTGCTCGGCCAGTGGCGCGAAGAGCTCGCTTCGAAAGACGGCTTTGATCCGGTGATTGTCGGCGGACTAGTCGAATCAGTCGATCCGCTCAATCCGGAATGTGTGCACGAAGTCGACAGCATCGGGATTGTCACCGTGCAGGATGGTCCATCGCTTTCGCCGGGCGAGATCATTGCGCCGGCCGTGGGCGTGGAGCCTGCGGATGAGAACTATCACAACAACTACCAAGATCCCGAAGCGTTTTTGCGCGCCGGCGGCCGTCGCGGTCGGCAGTACGTCACGCTGACAGACGGCACGTACTTCATCAACCGTTGGTTTGCCTCGGTCGAACTGATGCCCAAGACCGTGGTGCCGATCGGCTACGTCGGCGTGGTCGTCAGCTATTACGGCCGCAAAGGCGAGGACCTCTCCGGCGAGGCGTTTCGTCACGGCGAGCGCGTGGCCGAGGGCAACCGCGGCGTGTGGCAGCGTCCGCTCGGTCCGGGCAAGTATCCGTTCAACACGTTCGCCGGCAGCATTGTGTTAGTGCCGACGACGAACTTTGTGCTGCACTGGATCACGGGCAAGACCGAATCGCACCGTTATGACGAAAGCCTGAAGTCGATCGACCTGGTCACGCGCGACGCGTACGAGCCGATGTTGCCACTCTCGGTCGTCGTGCATATCGACTATCAACGCGCGCCTGGCGTGATCCAACGCTTTGGCGATGTGAAGAAGCTGATTACGCAGACGCTCGATCCGATGCTCTCGGCGTACTTTCGTGACGTGGCTCACACCAAGACGATGCTCGAGCTGTTGCACGAGCGCGACAAGATCCAGGCGTTGGCCCGTGAGACCCTGCGCAACCGGTTCCATGACTTCGACATCGAATGCGTAGACGTCTTGATCGGCAAACCAGCGCCGCAGCCGGGGGACGACAAGATCGAGACGCTGCTCGAGCAGTTGCGGCTGCGACAGTTGTCGTTCGAACAGATCGAAACATTCGAGCGTCAGCGACTGGCCGCCGACAAGTTACGGATCCTCCACGAGGCCCAGGCGCAGGCCAACATGCAGACCGAGCTGACCAACGCGCGGGTGCAGGTGCATATTGCCGAAAGCCACGGTGAGGCCGACCTGGCGAGAGCGCGCAAGCAGGCGGATCAGTTGGTGGTGACGAGCGAAGGCGAGCTGGCCCGCGCGCGCCGTCAGGCAGAACAGATCGTCGTTACGGCCGAAGCGGATTCGAAGCAGCGCGAGCTGGCCGGCCGCGGCGAGGCACAGCGGATCGCACAGGTTGGTCTATCGGAAGCGTCGGTCTTGTATCGAAGGATCTCCTCGTATCAGGACCCGCGGCTGTACGCGATTTCGCTATTGGCGGAACACTTGTCAAAGAGCACGCAGCCGCTAGTGCCGGAGCGCGTCTTTATGGCCGGCGGCGCCGGAGGCAATAGCGGCGAGCCCGGTTCGCACGCCGATCCGACCGGCGGGCTGTTCGGCATGTTGATCAGTTTGCTGGTGGCCGAAAAGAGCGGCTTTCAGCACTCGGCCGACAACCCGGAGCTGGCGGATGTAAAGGCCTTCGCCGATCGCATGACAAAGCAAGTGATCGAATCGACGGAGCAAACGTAAACCGCGCGATACTAGCCGCGCGTGGGGCAGCGTGCGGCTAGCGCGTTTTGCGAAAGCACGAAGAGTGTTTGCCACAGAGGGCACAGAGGTCACGGAGAGGAAGAACGAGGAACGAAGAACGAAAGCATTGATCCGCAGATTTCGCAGATTAAAAGGATGAAGAACGAAGGGATCCGACGCGCCGTGGTCGTTTTGCCTCGACAGTGGTATGTACTGTTCATTTCATTCCTAGATCTGCGGTCATCTGCGAAATCGGCGGATCTACCTCTTCGTCCTCTCCAGATTCTCGGCGTCCTCTGTGCCCTCTGTGGCAAAAATTGTCTTCGCCTGAGCTGAGCTTGACGGCTACGCGAACGCTTTGCGGATTTCGTCGACGTACTTGGCGCAGTCGGCGATTGGTTGGCCAGGTTCTTCGTATTCCAGCACGATGTAGCCGCGGTAGCCGCTGTCTTTGAGAAGCCTGGCCACGCGATTCAGATCCGCCGGTTGGCGCTTGCCGCCGGCGGGCGTGACCGAAATCTTGATCTGCACGTTGACCGCGTAAGGCGCCAGTTGGGCGAGATCCGCGTAGACGTCTTCGCCGTGGAAATTGCCGGTGTCGAGGTTGAAGCCAAACCAGGGGCTCTTTACGTCGCGCACCAGCGCCAGCGCGCCGGCCGGCTTGGCTGTCAGGCCGCCGTGGTTCTCGAGCGCGAGCGTCACGCCGTGCTCGCCCGCGTATTGGCAACATTCTTCCATGCCGGCGACTGCCAGACGGTGCGCTTCTTCGACGCTCATCCCGCCCTGGGCGTTGCCGGAGAAGATACGGATGACCGGCGCGCCGAGGATGGCTGCGTGATCGATCCATTTTTTGACGCCGGCGATTTGCGCGTCGCGCTTGGCGCCAGGCGGAACGCAAAAATCATTACCGACCGCGGTGCCGGAGACGTCGAGGCCGTTATCGAAGGCCAGCTTCTTGAGCTTGCGCAGATATTCGGGCGTGGGGTCGGCTGGGAAGTAATACGACGTGAGCTCGGTCCCTTCCAAGTTCAGCTTGGCACAGTCGAGGATGAAGTCTTCGAGCGAGAGCTTCTTGCCGGTCTTGGCCTGCAACAGATCGCGATAGCTGTAGGCGGCCATGCTGTACTTGAACTTGTGGCCGGCCGAGCGCTGGATCGGCTCAATGGCGCTGGCCGAGCGCAGATCGGGCCGCGCCAAGCCGGCGACGCCAGCGGCAGCCAGCGCCGCGGCGCCCAAAAAATCTCGACGAGCAAGCGGCGAAGTCATCGTTGGGAAATCTCCAGCAGCAGGTGCGCGCCGCTCGAGCAGAGCCGGCGCTAGAATTGTCCTCGTGGCGGCAATTGTAATTGACGCGGGAGAGGATTGCGAACGGGCCCGATGCAAGGGCTTTCGTGTGCCACTGCTGGCCGGATGTCCTCTGGGCGCCGCAGTGGCGCGGCACTCAAGCCGATGGTCGAGGCACGACCGAATGCGATTCGCGGCTCGGCGGGAGCCTCGCCCTCCCGGGGCGTCGATGACGCGGCGCCGATCTTCAAAGCCGGAAGAACCCTCGCTTGCGCTTCGGGCTGGTTGGGGGGAGAAGAACCCTCGCTTGCGCTTCGGGTTGGTGTGGGCGCTGTTCAAACGGCCGGTTGTGATTGTTGCTTTAGGCCGATCGTTTCCAACATGGTGCGCATGCTGCTCGGTGTTAGGAACGCCAGGCCGGCGACGATCATGATTGCGGCAAATGGCAGCATGCCGGTGATCAGGCCGACTGAAACCCAAGCAAAGACCGAGAGCACAACCATCAGCGGCGCCAGAAGCTTGTTCCAGGCGAGCGCGCCAAAGCAGATCTCGAAGACGACGAAGCCGAGCGTCCAGAGATTGATCAGATACGGCACCGAATGCAGAAACGAGATGTCGATCATCGACGAGTCCTGCCGGCCGGCGAGCCACCAGACGGCGGTGCCATCCCACCAGGTGTCTTCGCGCAATTGCGCGACGACCATCATGAAGTAGACGATCGTCAGGTGGACCTGAATCAATCGCAGTGCGACCGTCGCGCTCCAATGTCCCACGGGCTGTTTCTTGGCCAATGTTACGCCGACGGTCGATGGCGGCGGCGAGCGGCGCTTGTGCAACAGTCGGTCGAGCGAAAAGTATTCGCCGGATGGTCCCAGGCAGAGATAGAACATCACGAACGCCAGCACGTGCTCCATTTCCGAGATCAACGGAAAGCCGCGATGGAAGTAGGCCAGCGTTACGATCAACGACAACACGCTGGTCACGCGCGTGAACAAGCCGAGCGTGAACATGCCCAGCACGGTCAGACCAATCCAATGCGCGATCTGCAATTGCGCGGGATCATCGAACAACCAGAAGTACGAAAAGCTGAAGTACGCCGGCTCCTGCATGCGGCTGATGTTTTCCAAACCCAGCAGTCCCTGCGGGCCAAACAGCGTGGTCAGATCCGCCGTGAATGTCAGCACCGTATAAAACGCAATCACGCCGGCCAGCACGCGGATCACGCTCAGTGTGAGCGGATCCGTTGGCAGAAACCAGAAGCGGTTCCAAGCCTTGCCGATGTGGTCGGTAACTGCACTGAAGTAATCGCTGACGGTGGCAAACATAGTGGGAGTGGCGGCGCCAATATTTGGGAGTTGGAAGCTTCGCGGGAACCCGGCGCAGGTGGAACGCGCTTGGCGGGCTGGCGAGATTTAGTTGTCGTTTGGCGGGGAAACGGTTCCTGCGGCTGCGGGCGCCGTGTCTTTCGAGGCTGCGTCTTTCGGCGGAGGCGCCGTATCGCGGGCCGGATCTTTCTTGATCAACTCGACCCGATCGTCGTCAGTGAGAAACGCGCTGCCGGTGTAGGCGTCTCGGTAGCGGACACGTTGCGATTCGTTGTCAGGATCGAACTCCGCCATCGCCGGCAGTGTCAGACGGCCGACGCAGCGAAGCTGCAGGCTTTGGCCATTGTTCTCGGACAGGATGCCCCGGCTGATGGCTTGGACCAGCAGACCCAGGTGTTCTGGCGAGCCCATCGCTTCGTCGGCGAAGATGGCCACGTTGCGAGCCAGCGTCTGGTATCGATGCAAGCGCTGGCTGGGCCATGTGCCTGGCTCTGGAACCTGCACGACGACTTCTTTGCCATCTTTCTGTTTGACCGTGGCGACCAGTTGATGGTCGATGTCGAGCTCGCCACCGACCATGCCGCGGGTCAGATAAAACGTGTAGGGGATGTTCATCATCAGTCCCTCGCGGTACTGCTTCACGCCGGGGACTTGGGCCAGGGCCGAGGTCAACTCCGACGGGCGCTCTGTGCCGACGACGCCAATCGCCAGCGCAAAGAAATGAACAAAGAGCAAAAAGCTGACCGCGGTGCGGATTTCGGACTTCGGCAGCGCCGCGTCTGGGTCATTGCTCGTAGCGCGACTGAACGGGGCTTGCGACATCATTATGCAATCATCGACAGAGTGGGCGCCGCGGTGCGCAGCGCAAGAGGGAGCGAGAGTAGCTAGCTTACTAGATTGATCGGACGCGCTCCGCACGGGGCTGGAAAAAATTCCGCGGTTTCGCGCATTTACCTGACCGGCGCTGCCGGCGCGCCTGCGCGATCGAACTTAGCGCCTCGCCGTTGGCGCCGATCGGCGGGTGATCGCTGTGCGGTCCTGGTCTTGTGGCACAGGCTGAGCGGGCTGAACTGAGCGCATAAAAAAACCGGACCTCCCGCTATGGGGAGGTCCGGCTTAAAAGCATCCGATCTCAAATTGCCTTGCCGTTGATTACTGGGTCAGCAAAGCCATTCGAGCCTCGGGCTTCGGACTAGGCGCCCGGAGCCGGAGGAGGGGTGGCAGCGTCAGCGGCCGGAGCGGCAGCTGGGGCAGCGCCCGAGCAAGGAGCTGGGCAGCAAGCCGGAGCGGCTGGAGCGCAGCAGGTCGGAGCCGGAGCGCAGCAGCTCGGAGCCGAGCAGCCGTGGCAACGACGAGCACGCAGCTTGGCCAACAGGCCGCAGCACTTCGGAGCACAGCAGCTAGGAGCGGCACAGCCGCAATCGCCACCGCCACACGAAGGGGCTGCACACGAGCAACCGCAACCACGGTGGAACAGACCGGCCGAAGCCTTCTTCTCAGCGCCCACGAGGGAAACGCCGACCAAAGCGACAAACGTCGCAATGCCAAAGAACAATGCACGATTCATACTAAAATCCTCCCACAAAACAGGTACCGTACCACAAAGGGAATAACCCAAACGATGCCGTCAACTCAGTTTCCATCCCCAATCGTGACGGCGTCGATGGGGCGGGACCTACGGTCATTAGTTTTTGAACGCTGTTGGCTGCTATCACGGGGGCCGTTTACTGGCCAGACCCGGATATTCAGTCACTCAGCGGGGGTCGTCTCTTTTTACAATCGCAATCGAATGGCCCGATAGCACAGTCTAGGCCGCTTAAGTTAACACTGACGATTTCGTTGTCAAGGACCAAAAGGGCAGGATGGACAGAGGCGGGGCTTTGGGCTGTATGGCCCGGTTTGTCTCTGAACTATAGACCATGATCAAAGCGGAGCTTGGTGAAACAGCGCAAAATTTAAGGGCGCTTGGCGAATGCGCCAAGTACCCCTAAGTGGTCTACAGGACGGAAGTGGTTACCGCTAAAGAAATTAGCGGCCAAGAGAATTGCCCCTAGCGCAGGGCGGATTTGCCCTGCGCACGGCCGTTTATACCGAGAATAGGACCGCGCAAACCCCGGTCAGGGCGCTGTCCAACGGCCTGAAAAAGCCACCGAAAACTACTGTCGAAGGACGTTCCGCTGCCCTGGCTTTTCGGCGTTCGCCGGCTGGGCGTTGTTCAGCGGATTCACTGGGGTTGTTCCGGCAGGAACCTGACCAGTTGTGGGAGCGCCCGGGGCACGAGCGGCCGGCGCCGCGGGCGCGCCTTTGGGCGCTGTGGCGGCATTTTGCGGCGTCGCGTTTTGTTGTGTTGGCGCGCCTTGCTTCGCAGCGGCTGGCATGGCCGCGCCCGGCGCGGCAGGGCCCGTAGCTCCTGGCGCGGCGGCGGCGGCTGTGTTCGGTGCGCCACCGGCAGCGCGGCGTTGTAGTTCGGCTTCCGCCATCTGTTGCTTGCGGATCATGTCTTCTGGATTTTCAAAGTCGAGCAGTAGTGGCAGCTCGTCCTTGAAGACCTTCATGGCCATGCCGGCGACACGCCAGCCGGTTGGATCGCGACGCAACATCCAGATGATGGGGTTGCCTTCCGGCTGACCATCTTCGCCGATGTCGGTCCAAACGCTTTCGACGTGCGCGACTTCGTTGACCGCGACGTATTCGACCTTGCCGACTTCGAACTTGGCCGTGTCACTACCCGGCGGGGCGAAGCTTAGATCGTGCTTGCGGGTTTCCGCGCGCGCCGTGTCTGTGAGCAACAGCTCGGCCACGCCATCTTCACCCTTGCGGACCGCGTCCAGGAACTCACGAACGACGGCGTCGGGAGTTGGGACGTTTTCGACCCATTGCTGGCCGCCCTCGACGGTGGTGCTCTTGGACGAGCAACCGGTTGCGAACGACGCGACAAGCGCGGCGACGACCAAGAAACAGCGACGATCCATGTCGACTCTCTCCATGCAATTCGATGACGTTCGTCTACGGCGCGATTCGTCCATTGTGCGCCGGTGGAATTCACGCAGTCCTGGCGATGACTTAGCCGCCGCAGGTGCGCGCGGGGAGAAGTCTCGCAGGAAGGTCTAAGTGGGTCAAGACGACAATCGCCGTCTGGGGCCCTGGAAGTTATCGACCGGTTTTGGGGTCAATCGATGAAGAAAACGTGGGGCGCCAGCAGCGCCACAACGTCGGCGTGGTGGGGCCGAATGAGCTGCGCGGCTCGGCGGGAGCCTCGCCCTCCCGGATAGCTTTGCTAGCTGTCGAATGCTGCTACTTCGGTGGGGCGAAGAGATTGACGTCGAGCGTCACTTCTTCCTTGCCGCGCTGGACGATCACTTTGACTTTGTCGCCCTGCTTGTACTTTCGCAGGGCGCTGTCGAAGTCTTCGAGGCCGCCGATCTTACTGTCGCCGAACTTGATGATCACGTCGCCTCCTTTGAGGCCTCCCTTTTCGGCAGGGCTGTCTTTGCTGACGCCGCTGATGGCGTAGCCTGGCCCGTCGCCGGCGAAGTCTGGGATGCTGCCGAAATAGGGGCGATCTCCGCCACCACCGAGCGCCGGCTCAGTGCTCTTTGTCTCGACATAGGTCGGGCGCGCCGGGGCGTCGGCCAGCAGGCTCGCCGTTTCGGCCACCATCTCGGCGATCCGCCGCATGCCTGGGACGTTGATCTTCTCGACGTCGTCGCTGGGGCGGTGATAGTCCTTATGCAGGCCCGTAAAGTAGTGCATCACCGGGATCTGCTTCGAGTAGAACGACGAGTGATCGCTCGGCCCAAAGCCGCCACTCTTGCGCGAGATCTCAAACCCGTAGCCCAGCTTGTCATTGAGCCCGTCCAAAAGCGGACCGAACTCCTTGGCGGTGTCGACTCCCTGGATGATCAGCTTTTCATTCTCCAGGCGACCCACCATGTCCATATTCAGCATGGCGACCGTCTTATCGAGCGGGAACAGCGGCTCCTTGCAGTAGCGGGCACTGCCGATCAGTCCGCGCTCCTCGCCAGTGAAGGCAATGAAGACGATCCGGCGGCCCGGCTTTTTGGGCTGCGCGGCCAGAATGCGGGCGACCTCGACCAGGGCCACCGTGCCGGAGCCGTTGTCGTCGGCGCCGTTGTGGATCTCGCGTTTGTCCTTCTCGGGGGCCAATGAGCCATCGCCGCCAAAGCCCAGATGATCATAGTGGGCGCCCACGATGACCGTTTCGTCCGCGTTAGGGCCTTCTCCTTCGAGCACGGCGATGACGTTCTTGACCTCGGTCTCGCGGCGATCAACGGTGATTTCGCCGGTCAGCTTCCAGCCAGGGATCTCGACGCTTTTTGGCGTGGGCCCTTTGTCGATCTGTTGTTCGAGGGCTCCCAGGTCGGTGTCGAGCGATTCTTTCAAGAGCCGATTGATCACCGCGCGCCGGAAGTGAACCACCGGGATTCGGCCTGGCTCGCCGCTGCCGCCGGCTGTTTGAAACTTCAACAGCGGGTCGATCTCTTCGGCCAGCTTGGCCGATTGCGATTGAATACCGCGGGCCAATTCGTCCATCCGGGCCCGATGTTTGTCGAGCTCGGTGAGCGAGGGCTTTTCTTTCTTGGCAAAATCGGCCTGCGTTTTGACCAGGATCTCGACCGACTCATCGAACAGTTTGCGGCGACGATCGAGCTGCTTGCGAATGTCGAACTCGTCGGTGCAGAAGATCACGCCCACGGCGCCATGCTCATAGGCGTTCGATACTTTTCGCCAGAACGGGGCCAGCGGCGAGTCCTTGGTTCCGTTGAATGCGCTGTGCGGGTTGTTTTGTTGCGGCTCGTGGCGAAGGACCACGACGACTTTTCCTTCGACATTGATCCCGGCGTAGTCGTCGTACTCTTCTTCCTTGCCGGTCAGGCCGTAGCCGACGAAGACCAGCGGCGCGTCGAGCTTGCCAGAGCCGCCGAGTGACATCGGCGTGAAGTCCTGGCCAAGTTTCAGCTCGATCGGCTTCTCGGCGTCCTTCGGGTCGATCAACGTCAGATGGTTTTGGTCTCCCATCTCGACGCCGACGGTCATTTTGAACTTCTGGAACGGGGTTCCATCGTAGAGCTTGGTGTTGAGCCCCATCGACGCGAACTGTTCGGCCAGGTAGTCGGCTACGAGGTCGATCCCCTTCGTGCCCACGCCGCGCCCTTCCTGATCGTCGGCGGCCAGGAACTCGATCGAGTCCTTCAGCCGCTTTTCGGCGGCTTCTACTTTGGCTTCGGCGGCGGCAAGACGCCCGGGCGATGCCGTGAAGGTCAGCAGCAACAGTCCCCAAACGCCCCAGAACGCGCACAACCGGGCGAGGCGGTTCGGCTTTTGGACGCTCGCTGGACCTTTGTCGAGTGAAGTCGGCCGATTGTGGACCGCCAGAACCTGGGAACTACGCATGGCGTGCTGCCTTTTCGGAGAGAAGATCAAATGAGGGTGGCTGGCGGACGAGGAACGTCGTAAGGCTATTTGGACTTACGAAGCGCGGGCGCCCCTGGTTTGGAGCGTTGGCGCAGGCGTGCTTAACTCTAACGATTCTTGGCAGTTACGCATGGCGCGTCAAGCAGCGGCGCCAGGGTTGCCTATTTCAAAAGTTCGCATGCCCACGGCGAGCGTGGGCATGGCACCGATCGTCTCAGGTAGGTGAAGGTGTATTCCGCGGCTGTCATCACGGCGGAGCGTGATGACTACGATGACTTTGAGAAGCTGCGTAGGCGCGGTTGTTCTCAGAACGTTGGATCACGTTACGATTTTGCAAAACTCTCGTGAAAAGCGGTTTTGACACCGGACCGGGACATCGCTATTCTTCCGCCCTTCACGCCGAGCACAGTGGATGCGTCCCGCCTGGGACGAGGAGGATCTGCTGGCTCAGACCGAGAAGGCGACTTACGCGGCCGGGGGGCCAATAGTCGCTTGCTTGCTTAAAAAACATGTGCTGTTCCCACCAAGCGCGGACACGGAGGTGCGTCCTTGGCCCCCCGCTACAGCGTCCTGATCGTTGATCCTCTCGAAGAAACCCGCGAAGTCTTGCGCACTGCGCTCGAATCGCGCGGGGTTCGCATTCTGGCGACCGATGAACCGGCGCAGGGCCTGGCCCTGGCGCGCGAGCATGGCCCGGACCTGATTGTGCTCGATGTTGAGCACCTGGCGACGGCTCCGCAGCGGCTCAGCGACGGTTTTGCCGCGCAAAGCCGGGCGCGCAGCACGCCGCTGGTTTTGCTCGGCAGTGCCCGCTTGCGGACCGGCCGGCAAATGGCCTCGCAGGGAGAGTTCGTGGCGAAACCCTACCACTACGCTCCGCTGATCCGTAAAATCGAGGAGCTATTGGCTTTGTGCCAGCAGCCGATCGCTCGACGCGCCGCCTGACCGTCGCGCCGCCCACCGTCTAAGTTGGCGGACGCGCACGCTTGGCGTGGCTCGCCCTGAGCGCTCGCCACTTGTCGTGGCCCGAGGGTTCTGCCGTGCCGTCCCTGTTTGTCTTTCGCGGCAACGACCAAGGGCTGCGCATTGAGCTGACCGAGGAGTTGCTCGGCCTGGGCCGTGACGTGGCCAACCAGGTTCAGCTCCACGACACCGAGGTCTCGCGCCGGCACGCCGTGCTGCGCCGCGCGGACAAGACCTATATGTTGTCGGATCTCGGCAGCTCGAATGGGACCTACGTCAACGGCAAGCGGGTCGACGCCCATCGGCTGACCAGTGGCGATCAGGTTCAGATCGGCAACACGCAGTTGCTATACACCCAGACGAGCGGCGACTCCGGCGTCGACCTGGCGCAGAAGATTGACATTATTACTGGCGCGCTCGGGAGCGATCGTTCGCGGATCGTCAGCGCCATCAGCCAGGCCGATGGCAGCCGGCTGTTCGACCCCGACAGTGACACGCCAGCCCACCTGCGGCTCAACCGGGGTGGCAGCAACCTGCAGATCATCTACCGCACGGCGCTCGCGGCCAGCCATACGCTGGATATCGACGAGCTGTTGGACCGGATCATGCGGCTGATCTTCGACTGGGTCGAAGCCGACCGTGGTTGCATCATGCTGATGGACCCGCAGACCAAGCAGTTGGTCCCGAAGGTCCGGCGGCACCGCCGGCCGGGCAGCCGGGACGATAACGAGCGGATCTCGATCAGCCAGACGATCCTCGATTATTGCATGCAGCACAACGAGGGGGTGCTGACCAGCGACGCCCAGGAAGACGAACGCTGGAATCCCGCGGCCAGCATCGTGCGGATGGGCGTCCGCGAGGCGCTCTGCGCCCCGATGACCGGCCGCTATGGCGTGGTCGGCGTGATCTACATCGATACGCTCTCTCCGCCGCAAGACATCGGCCAACGCCCGGCGGCCAACAAATTCAACGACGAGCACCTCAAGCTGCTGATTGCCATTGCGCATCAGGCGGCGCTGGCGGTCGAAGACACCCAGTATTATTCCGCCATGGTCGAGGCCGAGCGGCTGGCGGCCATCGGCCAGACGATCGCCACGCTCTCGCATCACATCAAGAACATCCTGCAAGGGATCCGCGGCGGCAGCTACCTGATCAAAGACGGTCTGGCCAAGCACGACGAGCACATGATCGGCAAGGGCTGGGAGTTCGTTGAGCGTAACCAGCAGCGCATCTCGACCCTGGTCATGGACATGCTCACGTTCAGCAAAGAGCGCGAGCCGGACCTGGAGCCGGGCAATCTGAACGACATTATCCAAGATGTGGTCGAACTGATGGTCATTCGCGCGGCCGAAAAGCAGGTCGAGCTGATCTGCGAGCCAAACCCGGCGGTGCCAGTGACGGTCTTCGACGCCGAAGGGATTCATCGCGCGGTGCTGAACGTGGTGACCAACGCGATCGACGCCTGCTACGACACGGGCGAAGAAGAGCCAACGCGCGCCGGCCGCGTCGTGGTCAGCACAGAGTACGCGCCGACGGAAAAGCTTGCGCGGATCATCGTCGCCGATAACGGCACCGGCATTTCGCCGGAGGACCTGAAGGAGATCTTCACGCTCTTCGTTTCACACAAAGGAAGCCGCGGCACCGGCCTGGGCCTGCCAGTGAGCGAAAAGATTCTGCGCGAACATGGCGGCCGCATCGTGGTCGAGAGCGAAGTAGGCAAGGGGAGCCAATTTATTCTGGAGATGCCCGCGAACTTGCCGGACGCGATCCGGGAGACGAATGTGGACGGCGGGCAGTAAGACTTGATGCGCTCGCGGTATCAGCCATCCCCTCTCCCGGCGCAGCATTATGCACTAGCTAGCTTTGGAAGTCGGGGATTGCGTGGGGCTGGTAAAAAAGAGAGTTCGCGCACATGGTTGTCTTGTACCCCTTTTTCAAGGAGACAGAC
>Ga0070665_100002033_pt1 | contig 22765 bp, 20 predicted proteins | sample KBSS13metaG_FD_65862 | JGI IMG/M metagenome (GOLD analysis project Ga0070665, IMG submission 65862) | Switchgrass rhizosphere microbial communities from Kellogg Biological Station, Michigan, USA - KBS S1-3 metaG | ecosystem: Host-associated > Plants > Roots > Rhizosphere > Soil ... | reverse complement strand
CGGCGGAGTGAGGTTAGACGAAACCGCCTGCTCGGTCGACGCCGTGTTTCCAGAAGCGCCGGCCGTAGCCCTCCGCTCAGCGCTCCGCGGTTGTGGCGTGCGCGACGGCGCCGAGCTCAGGACAGGCCGACGGACGGGGGCAGTCTGCGGCCGGGATGGGGTCACAACAGCGGGCTGGTCAGCCTGGCGCGTAACCGTGCCCTTGAGGTTGAAGTTCTGCAGCTCGCTCGGCCCGATGGCGACCGGCGACGTCGAATTGGTCGTCGCAGCGGGAGGCGGCGTGGGAGTTTGCGCAGGGGCGGTCTGGGCAGGCGCAATCGCCGGCGCAACTGCCAAAGCCGCCGCCAGAATTGCCGTACCCGCGCGCAAAATCGCCTTCATCCGCTCCCGCTTCTCAAGTGAACGCCGCTCTTTCCCCGACGGCGAGCAATGACAATTGCCCGCCGCGTGCCGAACATTCAAGCATTTGGCGGATGAACGGCGGCGGAACTTCGATCGGGGCCCGCCTTAGCGAGCGTCGACCAGCACCAGCTCGCTGTCGTCCTCCGCCTCGATCTCGACCTTGCTTTCGCCGGTGATGGCGACACCGTCGCGCGGACCCGCCTCGACCCCGTTCACGCGAACGCGACCGCTAGGAACCAGATAAAGGTGGCGATCGGGCTCGGCCTCGACGCTGATCGATTCGCCCGCGTTGATGGTCGCGCCGAGGATCCTTGCGTCGGCGTTGATCGTCAGCGCGCCATCCTCCTTTTCGCCGCTTGCGAGGAGCTGGAACTGGCCGGCACGCGAATCTTTCGGAAAGGGCTTGGCGCCCCAGCTCGGCCGGGCCGACGGCTTGTCGGTCTCAATCCAGATCTGGAACAACGTCGTATCCTCATCCTCCAGATTATATTCGGCGTGCGTGACGCCGGTCCCGGCGCTCATGACCTGGACGTCGCCCGCGCCCGTGCGGCCCTTGTTGCCCATCGAATCCTGGTGGGTGATCGCTCCGGTGCGGACGTAGGTCACGATTTCCATGTCGCGGTGCGGATGCGGCGGAAAGCCGCTCTGAGCGCCGATCTTGTCGTCGTTCCAGACGCGGATCCGGCCCCAGCCCATGCGCGACGGGTCGTAATAATTGGCGAAAGAAAAATGGTGCCGGGCATCGAGCCAGCCATGGTTGGCGTGGCCGAGACTGTCGAATTTGCGGACGTCGATCATCGCGAAATTACCCCCGAATGGTTGTGCTTGGTCATGAAGATGGCCGCTCAGTAAGTGCCTTCAAGTGTCATCGCTGTGACCAGCGCGGACAGGATATCACTCGGCATCGATGCTGATTGAACGGGTTTGCGACGGCCGTTAGCCTCAGGAACATGGGAGCGGGTGCGTACAAATGGATTGTGCTCGTTTCAGCGGCGGCGATTCCGTTCGCGAGCGCCGCTGCCGAAGCGCACGCCCGCGGCTGGCGTCCGTCCGAGCGGCATTATCCCTTCCAAGGCATCGACGTCTCACACCATCAGGGGCGCATCGCCTGGGAAAAGTTGCCACGCCAGGGCGTGGACTTCGCCTATATCAAGGCGACTGAAGGCGCCGACCACGCCGACACGCGATTCTCACATAATTGGCAGGCAGCCGACGCCGCGGGTGTGCGCCGGGGCGCCTATCATTTCTTCACTTTGTGCCGAAGCGGCCGGGAACAAGCGGCCCATTTCGTGCGCAATGTGCCGTACGAGGCCGCAGCATTGCCGCCGGCCGTGGACCTCGAATTTCCCGGCAACTGCAAAAGCCGTCCTTCAAGGGCGAAATTCCACAGAGAGCTGGGCGATTTCCTGCGGATCGTCGAAGCGCATTACGGCAAGCATGCCGTTCTCTACACGACCCCGCATTTCGACAAACGCTATCGGGTCAGCGCCACTTTCGAACGTCGGCTGTGGCTTCGCAGCCTCGGGTCAAAGCCCAGCTTCGGAGCTCGCGGCTGGACGATCTGGCAGTCGTCGAGCTCGCGCCGGCTGGATGGAGTGCGCGGACGCGTGGATTGGAACGTCGCTAGAAAGCCCGTTTGATTTTCAGCGATTGATCACAACTCGCTCATGACCTTCAGCACCTCCCCGGTCTAACCTCGCCGCACACAAGGGGAGAACAGACGTGCTGACATTCGACGGCGAACGCACACCGGCGTTCAAGCTATTGCTGGCGCTGGCGGTCGCCTTTGTCCTGACCGTGCCTTTGGTGTCGGTTTACCTGCTTGCCTACGACCGGCAATCGCAGATGCGCGAGGCCACGACATCGATTATCGGTGGCTGGGGCGGAGCCCAGGCGATGAACGGGCCGCTGCTGGTGATTCCCTATCGGGCCACGGCGAGCGAGACGGTGGTCGAGAACGGCCAGAGCGTCACGCGCAGCCGCGACGTGATGCGCGAGCTGACGCTTGCGCCCGAGGCCGCTGAGCTTTCAACCGACCTGTCGCCCAAGGTCCGCAAGCGCTCGATCTATGAAGCGGTCGTCTATGACGCGCGGGTGAGCGGCAAGGCGCGCTTCGCCTTTCCGCCCGACCTCGCCCGTACCGGCGTCGACCCGAGCCAGATGGACTTGAGCCGCGCCGAGCTTCGCTTCGGCCTCAGCGATCCGCGCGGGCTCGGCGCCAATCCGCGAGTCAACGCCGGCGGCAAAGCCTTGAGGATGCAGCCGGGCGGCGGCAGCGGCGGCGGACGCGGCTTCTTCGCCTGGGTCGACGCGACTGGCCTGCCGTCGCAGCCGCTTCTCGTCGACTTCGCGTACGACTTCCGCGGCAATGCGTCGCTGAGCCTGGCGCCGCAGGCGGGCGACACGCGCTGGACGGTCCATTCGTCTTGGCCGAGCCCGAGCTTCACCGGTGACTTCCTGCCCGAGCATCCGCCGGTCTCGGCCAAGGGCTTCGACGCCACCTACCGGATCGGCAATTTGGCCCTCGGACGGTCGCTGGTCAGCGCCGGTGACGCTGGTGCTGCGCCTTCACCACCGCAACCAGTGAGCCCGGATCAATCTGGTCCGCGGCCAGTCGCGGATGCAGGCTCGGCGCAGACCGCGCAGATCGACCTTATCCAGCCCGTCGACCTCTATTCGCAGGTCAACCGTGCGGTGAAATACGGCTTCCTGTTCATCGGCTTCACCTTCCTCGCCTTGCTGATGTTCGACGTCATCGGCGGCGTGCGTGTGTCGGCAGTCGAATATCTGCTGATGGGCGCGGCGCTGGTACTGTTCTTCGTGCTTCTGCTCGCCTTCGCCGAGGTCATCGGCTTCACGCCCGCCTATATCCTGGCGTCGGGCGCGACCGCGGGCCTGAATACCGCTTACTCTGCCGCGGTACTCGGCAGTTGGCGACGCGCGGGCTTCATCGGCGGGCTGCTCGCGGGACTCTATGCAGTGCTGTACATCCTGCTCAGCCTCGAGGCTTACTCGCTGCTGATCGGCTCGCTGCTGCTGTTCGCGGCGCTGGCCGGGGTCATGTACGGAACGCGGCGGATCGACTGGAGCGGACGCAAGGAAGCATCAACCGTGGCGTGACGCGACGAATCTTTGACGCTAGGCGGCAGTGATGACGTCACAACCACTGCCGCCAAAGCGTATCTTTCCAAGCTCCAAGGTCGACGCACGGTCGGCCGAGCATGTCCCCTCCGTCCCGCAGACGGAAAGCGTCGCCTACAAGCTCGCCTTCCAGGACAGCGAGTTCCTGCTGCGGGAGGATTTGCGGCCGGTGCGCTTCCAGCTCGAGCTCTTAAAGCCCGAGCTGCTGCTCAACGAAGCGAACATAGGATCGACCTTCGTCTTCTATGGCTCGGCGCGCATTCCGGCGCCCGACATGGCGGACGCGCTGATCGCGGCAGCGACCAATCCGGAGCAGGAGAGGATCGCCGAGCGGCTCAAGGCCAAGTCGCATTATTATGAGATCGCTCGCGAGCTCGCGAAGCTGGCCAGCGGCTGTGAGTGCGACGAGGAAGGCAAACGGCATTTCGTGGTCTGCTCGGGCGGAGGTCCGTCGATCATGGAGGCCGCCAACCGCGGCGCGGCCGAGGTCGGGCAGGATTCGATCGGGCTCAACATCGTGCTGCCGCACGAGCAGATGCCCAACCGCTACGTGACCCCGGACCTGAGCTTCCAGTTCCACTATTTCGCGCTGCGGAAGATGCACTTCCTGCTGCGAGCCCGGGCGGTTGCCGTGTTCCCCGGCGGTTTCGGGACGTTCGACGAGATGTTCGAGCTCTTGACCCTGATCCAGACCGGCAAGGTGCGCCCGCTACCGATCCTGCTGTTCGGCAAGGAGTTCTGGACGCGCGTGGTCGACTTCGAGGGGCTGGTCGAGGAAGGCGTGATTGCGCCGCACGACCTCGACCTCATTCACTGGACAGAGGACGCGAATGAAGCCTGGGAATTCGTGCGCACCTATTATGCGGACCACCCGGCCGCCCCGCTGATGCAGTCCGGCCCGCCCGAATGAGCGCGGGCTAGGCGCCCGGCTTTTTCTCGGCCGGCGCTGCGCCCGCCGGAGCCGGCGCAGCCGCATTATCTTCTGCAGTCTTGGCGCCTTCATCGGACTTGGCCGCAGTCGCGGCAGGCGCCGCCGGGAGCGGCTTGGGCGCGTCGCTATGCGAGTTGAGGAAGGCGATCACGTTGGCGCGATCCTCGGGGTTGCCGAGGCCCGCGAAGGTCATCTTGGTGCCGGGCGCGAAGCTCTTCGGACTCGACAGCCACTGGCTGAGATTGTCCCAATCCCAATTGCCGCCCTTCTTGGCCAGCGCGTCGGAGAAAGCGAAGCCCTTGCCCTGGCCGATCGGCTCGCCGAGCACCCCCCACAGGTTCGGGCCGAGCTGGTTGGCGCCGCCCTTGTCGGCGTTGTGGCAGGCCATGCACTTGTTGAAGACCTGCTGCCCCTTGGCGACGTCGGCCTTCGCGAGATAGGCTTCGATCGGCTGCTCGGCGGCTGCTCCGCCCTCACCTTCCTGAGCGACGCCCGCGATCGGGTAGCCCATCTTCTCGGGCCGCTCCGAATGGAACATCTCGCCCGCGACGATCGACGATCCGAGCGCCACGATACCTGCGAACAGCACCCAGCCGGCAATGGTGTTGAAGCGATCGTCCATGAGTTTCCCTGTGTTCGCGGATGCGAAAGATGAATGATTTGCGCCGCCTCTTACGGTCGTGGCGAGGCTAACTCAAGCGGCCTCCCGCGCAGCGAGAACGAGCTCCGCAGCGCGACGATAGAGGGTCGGCAATCCGGCCTCCGCGAGGCTCTCCAAAGGTTGCCACCAACCCTCGCCTTCGGGCTCGGCGCGTGGGACGATTGCGAGGTCGAGCGAGAAATGGGTGAAGACGTGGCGAACGCTAGCGATGGCGTTGACTTGGCTTGGCTTGGCTTCCGACCAGTCGCTTCCGGGCAACGCCGCCATGCCGCCGAGGAGTCCGCTTGCCGGCCGGCGGACGAGCCACACCGAACCGCCTCGCTCGATCCAGTAAGCTAGGCCGTTGCGGTGTGGGCGCGAGGCGCGGTTGCGGCGCTCGGGGAAGGCTTCGGGCGCGCCGCTGGCGAAGGCCGCGCAGTCCCGAGCCAGCGGGCACGCCTCGCAGCGCGGGTTCCTTGGACGGCAGATGGTCGCGCCAAGGTCCATCATCGCCTGGACGAAGTTGCCGGGCTTGTCGGCAGGCATCAACTCCAGCGTCAGGCGCTCGATCTCGGGCCGCGAGATTTGCCTGAGGCTGTGCAAGCGGGCGATCACCCTCTCGACATTGGTGTCGACGGCGGCAGCACGCTCGCCGAAGGCGATCGCGGCGATCGCCGCCGAGGTATAAGCGCCGATGCCGGGTAGCTTGCGAAGCTGGGCTGCGGTGGTCGGAAAGCCGCCACGACGAACGACCTCGCGAGCGCAGGCGATGAGGTTGCGGGCGCGGGCGTAATAGCCAAGCCCGGCCCACTCGGCGAGGATCGCCTCGTCACTTGCCGCCGCGAGCGCCTCCACCGTCGGCCAACGTTCGACGAACCGCTCGAACCGCGGCCACACCGTCGCCACCGTGGTCTGCTGCAACATCACTTCGCTCAACCACACGCGATAGGGATCGGGCGGCGGAGAGCCCGGCGGCGAGCGCCACGGCAGCGAGCGGAAGTTATCCACATAATGTTGGAGCAGGCGTGCTGCGGTGTTGGCGGTCACCAATCCGCTATGGCATGGTCAGAGCCTATGTCGAAGAGGCTGAACGACAACAAGGATTCGCCGCGGAGCGGAAGGGCGCGCGCGGCGGGCGAGCTGATCGGCGACGTCGGCGGCCAGTCGTTCCGGCGCTTCGGATTCGTCCAGCATTCGATCGTCAGCCGCTGGGGGGAGATCGTCGGCGAGCGCTACGCCAAGGTCTCGTGCCCGGAATCGATCAAGTTCCCTGCGGGCAAGAAGGCGGGTGGGGTCCTCACCTTGCTGGTCGATGGGGCGCACGCACCGCTGATCCAGCATTTGACGCCGATGATCGTCGATAAGGTCAACCGCTTCTTCGGCTATGCGGCGATCAACCGCATCGTCTTCCGCCAGGGCAAGCCGCCCCAAGCGGCACCCAAACCGGAGCGGCCGCAGCTCCGACCGGTGCCGAAAGAGCTCGGCGAAGGGCTGCGTGAGATCGCCGATCCGGAGCTTCGTCACTGTCTGGAGTCGCTAGCGGCGCAAATTGCGGCTAGCAGCGGCCCTCCGTCGCTCCCAGATGAGGACGACGATATTCCTGCGATCAACCGGAGCAATTGAATGAAGGTCCGCACTTTCCTGGCGTGCAGCATGGCAGCACTGGCGCTCGTCGCGTGCAACAAGAACAAGGAAGAAGGAACCGGCACCAGCACCGGCGCCGCTGAAGACAAGATCATCGTGACGACCGCGACCCCCCCTCAGGGCGGGACGTGGGCCGACGTGGTCAATGAGACTTCGGCCGGCGGGTTCGTCATGGGCAATCCCAACGCCAAGGTGAAGCTGCTGGAGATCGGCTCGCTGTTCTGCCCGTACTGCAAAAGGTTCGAGGATGAGGGCTCGCCGATCCTGGTCGAAAAATATGTGAAGCCAGGCAACGTCAGCTGGGAATTCCGGCCCTACGTGATCCACGGGCCGATCGACGTCGCCGCAAACATCGTCGCGCGCTGCGCCGGCCTGAAGACCTTCTTCCCGCTGACCAAGGCGCTCTACACGGACCAGCCGACCCTGGAGGCCAAGGTTCAGTCATTGCCGGCCGACAAGCAAAATGAGTTGCAAAACCTGCCCACCAACCAGGTGTTCGTGGCATGGGCCAACCTTCTCGGGCTTCAGGACTGGGCGGCGGCGCGAGGGCTGCCGCAAGCGAAGAGCAACCAGTGCCTTGCCGACCAGAAGATGATCGATCGCGAGGTGCAGATCACCAGCGACGTGAACAGCCAATATCCCGAGTTCTCTGGCACCCCGTCGTTCGTCCTGAACGGCAAGATGCTGGCGAAGACCGGCGATTGGAAAACGCTCCAGCCGCAGCTGGACGCCGCACTGAAGTGATGCGCCGAGGCGCGGCCCTCGCTCTGCTTTCGATGGCGATGCTGGCAGCGCCGGCATCGGCCAAGCCGCCTGCCCGCCCGGCCGCGCGCGTCGATTGGGCGCGCACCTTCAGCGTCACTCCGGAAGGCGGCTATCGGATGGGCAATCCAAAATCGAAGGTCGCTCTCGTCGAGTATGGCTCGCTGACCTGTCCCCACTGCCGGCATTTCGCGGAAACGGCGGTGAACCCACTGGTCGCGCAATATGTGCGCACGGGGAAGGCGAGCTATGAGTTCAGGCCCTTCATCCTCGACGGCGTCGATGTCGCGGCCTTCCTCGTTGCACGGTGCAACGGTCCAGCCACGTTTTTCCCGACGGCGGCGGACCTTTATGCGACTCAGCCGATGTGGCGCGCCAGGATCAGCGACGAGGACATGGAGAAATTCGGCGCACTTCCACAGGGGCAAATGATGGTCGGCATCGCGGAACAGGCCGGGCTGATCTTGACCGGCGCGGCACATGGGATCGCTCCGGCCAAAGCTCGCGCTTGTCTCAGCAACCAGGCGGCGGCCGAACGCCTTACCGCAATGCGGCAAGCGGCCAGCGCTGGCGGCGTCAAGGGAACACCGACCTTGCTCGTCAACGGCAAAGTCGTCCCCGCCTATGACTGGGAAAGCCTGCAACCATTCCTCAAGCGGGCCGGAGGCTGAGCTGGAGCGGCGGGAAGGTCAGTAAGTGCGGATCAGGCGGCTCAAGCTCAGCGGCTTCAAGAGCTTCGTCGAGCCGGCTGAGCTCCGGATTGAACGGGGGCTCACTGGGATCGTCGGACCAAACGGTTGCGGCAAGTCGAACCTGCTCGAAGCGATCCGCTGGGCGATGGGCGAATCCAGCCCCAAGTCGCTGCGCGGTGGCGGCATGGACGATGTCATTTTTGCGGGAACTGCGACGCGGCCGCCAAGAGATTTCGCAGAAGTTTCGATCCTGCTCGAGCGGGATGCGAGCGAGGAGAGTTCCGCCGGCGAAAGCGAGGTCACCCGCCGGATCGAGCGCGGTGCCGGCTCAGCCTACCGGATCGACGGCCGCGACGTCCGCGCCAAAGACGTCGCCTTGCTGTTCGCCGATGCCGCGACGGGTGCCCACTCACCGGCACTCGTCAGCCAGGGTAAGATTGGCGCGGTCATCGCCGCCAAGCCAGTCGAGCGTCGCCAGCTGCTCGAGGAAGCTGCGGGGATTTCCGGGCTTCATGCGCGGCGCAAGGACGCCGAGCAAAAGCTGCGCGCGGCCGAGGCCAACCTCACGCGGCTCGGCGAAATCCTTAGCGACCAGGAGCAGCGCGCCGCACAGCTCCGCCGCCAGGCCCGTGCCGCGGAACGCTATCGCAAGCTGACGGAGCAGATCCGCGGGGTCGAAGCGAAACTGCTGCACGCCCGCTGGGCGGAAGCCGAGCGCGCGGCGATAGAAGCGACCGAAGAGGCGAAAGCCGCAGCTGCGGAAGTCGAGCGAATCCAACAGGCGATCGTCGCTGCGCAAGCTGCGCACGAGCGCGCCACCCAGGAGCTCAATGCGAGGCGGACAGCGCTGAGCGAGCTGCGCGAGCAAGGGCATGAGCTGGCGCACCAGCTGGCGGCGGCGCGGGCGCGGCGGGACACGGTCGCACGGCGGCTCGGCGAACTTGAGCGGCTCGAGGCGTCGCTGGCAGCGGACATGCAGCGCGAGGAAGCCCTGAAAGGCGACGCTGCAAGCGCGATCGCCAATCTCGAGGCGGAACGCGAGACGATCGCGCGGCGGCTGGAGGACGCGGAAGCCCATTCATCGCGGATTGCTGCCGAGCTGAGCGAAGCTGAAACGGAGTCGCGAGAAGCCGAAGCGGCGCTCGCCGAGCTGCTTGCCCGCCAGGCGGCGATGCGCGCCGAGCGGCGGGTCGCGGAAGCCGCGCTGGAGGCGGCGCGGGCTCAGCTCGCGCGAACCGAACAAGAGCGCGCGAAGCTTGCCGAACAGGCGCTAGCGCTCGGCGATGGCAGCGACCAGGTCCGTGCGGGCGACGAGGCAGAAGCCAAGGCCGCAGCGGCAGCCAAGGCTTTAAGCGAAGCCGAAGTGCGCCGGGTCGAGGCCGAGCAGGGCCGCGCGGCGGCAGCCGAGGAACGCGACAAGGCGGAGAGTCGCCTTGCCTCGGCCCGTGCGGCTTTGTCGGCGGCGAAGTCGGAGCATGATGCGCTCGCCCGCGCCCTCGAGCATGGCGGCGGGGCGGCAATCGCGGCACTGAAGGCCGAGCCCGGTTACGAGCGGGCGCTTGCGGCCGCGCTGGGCGAGGATGCCGACGCGGCGGTCGGCGGCGATGGGCCGCGCCGCTGGCAGGGCAGCGATCCGATTCCCGGCGATCCGGCCCTGCCGCCGGGCAGCCAATGCTTGGCGGATTTTGCGACCGCGCCGAAAGAGCTGCTCCGTCGGCTGAAGCAGGTCGCAGTGGCGGATGAAGACACGGGCCAGCCGCTCGCGGTCGGCCAGCGGCTTGTGACCCGCGATGGCCGGCTGCGCCGCTGGGACGGGTTCGTGGCTATTGGATCCGGCGCAGCAGCAGCCGAGCGGCTGCTCCGCGCTAACCGGCACGCGCAACTGGCGGCCGAGCTTCTAGGGTTCGAACGTTCGGTCGAAGGCGCATCGTCGGATCGCGACCGGGTGCTCGGAGAGATGGACCGGTGCCGCAGGGAAGCGGAGGAAGCGCGAACGGCGGCTCTATCGGCGGAACGCGACGCGCGCGAGGCAACGCGGGCAATCGACGCCGCCGTGGCGGCGCTTGAACGGATCGAGGGCCAGCGCCAGAGCCTCGCCCAGCGACAGGCCGACCTGGAACCCGTACTGAGCGCGGCGACCGAAGCCGTGAGCGCGGCGGAACGCTCGCTCGGCGCATTGCCCGACCCCGCGGCGATCGAGCACCAAGTCGAAGCCGCGCGGAGCTCCGCAGCGGTGGCGGCCTCGGCGGTTGCTGACAAACGCGCCGAGGGTGCGACCAAGGCGCGCGAGACGGCCGCCGATCGCGAGCGGTCAAGCACTGCGGGACGCGAGCAATCCGAGTGGCGCAAGCGGGAGGCCGACGCCGAACAGCGTCTCGCTTCGGCACTCGATCGTAAGAACCAACAGGCGGCCGAACGGATTGAGCTTCAGAAGGAGCCAGCCGAGCTCGATGCAAAGATTGCGGAGCTAGAGCATGCCAACGACCTGAGCCAGGTGCAGGTCGGCGAGGCGACGGCCGCGGAGCGAGAGGCCGAGGAAGCCGTGGTCTTGGCCGGCCAGGCGGTTGCGTTTGCCAACGAAAGCTCGGCGGATACGCGCGAACGTCGAGCCGCAGCGGCGGCGCGGGCCGAAGGGCAGCAGGGGCGGAGTGCAGAATATGTGCGGGCGGCGGTCGACAAGTTCGAGTGCGTTCCGCAGCGCCTGCCGGAGAAGCTCGGCTTCGACGCCGACGAGCCGCGCAATGCCGACGAGGAGGCGGCAACGCTCGAACGGCTGACAGCCGAGCGCGAGCGGATCGGGCCGGTCAACCTGGTCGCGGAACAGGAGCTAGCCGAGCTCGACGCCCAGCGGACCAAGGGTGCAGAGGAAGCCGATGAACTGACCCAAGCAATAAACCGGTTGCGCGGGTCAATCGGCAATTTGAACCGCGAGGGCCGGGTTCGGCTGCTCGACGCTTATGAGAAGGTCGATGCCCATTTCCGGCGGTTGTTCACGACCCTGTTCGAAGGCGGCCAGGCCCATCTGGAGCTGGTCGAGAGCGACGATCCGCTGGAAGCGGGACTCGAAATCATGGCGCAGCCGCCCGGCAAGCGGCTGTCGACCCTAACCCTGCTGTCGGGCGGCGAGCAGGCACTGACCGCGGTGGCCCTGATTTTCGCGATCTTCCTCACCAACCCGGCGCCGATCTGCGTGCTCGACGAGGTCGACGCGCCGCTCGACGACGCGAATGTCGAACGCTTCTGCGAGCTACTCAACCGGATGACCGAGGAGACCGAAACACGCTACCTGATCGTCACCCACAATGCGGTGACAATGAGCCGGATGGACCGGCTCTACGGCGTCACGATGATCGAAAAAGGCGTTAGCCGGCTGGTATCGGTCGATCTGGGTGGTGCGGAGACTCTCCTCGCTGCTGAGTAACTCTGCTATTGCGAATGATTTGCAGTAACACTAGTTACGGCGGCGAATGGAACGCCGCCACCTCCCTTTTGCCCTCGTCATGGCCGCATCGGCCTCGCCCACATTTGCCGTTAAGCCGGCCGCCGTCGCTACCGATGCCGTAGTCACTGCCGACACCGGGCCCGACATCGTCGTCACCGGTGAGCGCATCCCTTATGGCGTGAAGGCGACTTCGACGGCGACCAAGACGCCAACCGACGTGCGCAACATTCCGCAGGCGCTGACCATCGTCTCGGGCAAGCAAATCCAGGACCAGCAGATCCGCTCCGTAGGTGAGTTACTGCTGTTCGTCCCGGGCGCTTCCTACAATTCGGGCGAGGGCAATCGCGACACCATCGTCCTGCGCGGCAATTCGAGCACCGCTGACTTCTTCGTCGATGGGGTGCGCGACGACGTCCAATATTTCCGCGATTTCTACAACGTCGACCGCGTCGAAGTCCTGAAAGGGCCGAACGCGATGATCTTCGGGCGCGGCGGCGGCGGAGGCGTGGTCAATCGCGTGCTCAAGCGGCCGACGTTCGCCCCCGGCAGAAGCGTTCTGGCATCAGGCGACAATTGGAGCGCGATGCGTTTGAGCGCTGACGTCGACCAGCCGCTGTCCGACAAAGTCGGCGTTCGCCTGAACGGCGTATTCGATGACAGCGACAGCTTCCGTCACCATGTCAAGCTGAAGCGTTACGGAATCAATCCGACGGTCGCGCTACTGGCGGGGCCGGACACGCACGTGGACCTCAGCTATGAATATTTCCACGATCGCCGCACCGCCGACCGCGGCGTTCCGGCGAACGGCAGCGAGCCGCTGCGTGGTCACACGCGTGATTTTTTCGGCGACCCGGGCAAGAGCTACGCCAATGCCGACGTCCACCTGGCGACGCTCAGTCTTGAGCATCACTTCGGCGGCGGCGTGACGCTCAAGAACCGGACCCTGTTCGGTGACTATGACAAGTTCTACCAGAACATCTATCCAAACAGCTTCAATCCGGTCACCGGCCGCGTCGCCTTGGCCGGCTACAACAATCGCAACGACCGCAGGAACATCTTCAGCCAGACCGACCTCATCTGGGAGAACCGGCTGGCGGGGATCGACCAGACTTTGCTCGCCGGGTTTGAGATCGGCCACGAGAGGTCGCGCAACAAAAGGCTGACCGCGACCTTCATCAGCCCGAGCAGCGTACCGGTCACCGATCCGACCGTCGATGCCACCGTCATCTTCACGCCGCTTCAAAGCGATGCCGACAATCGGGTCTCGGCCGACGTCGCGGCGATCTACCTCCAGGATCAGATCCGGCCGGCCGAATGGCTCGAGATCGTAGCCGGAATGCGGTTCGACAGCCTCAAGATTCACGTCGACGACGTGCGCGCCGTGGGGGGCGGGCAATTCGCGCGACGCGACAGCCTGTGGTCGCCGCGCCTCGGCCTGGTGCTCAAACCAACCAACCGTCTTTCAATCTACGCCAGCTACAGCCGTTCGTACCTACCGCAGTCGGGCGATCAGTTCAGCAGCCTGACCTCGGTGACCGAGGGTCTGAAGCCCGAACGGTTCGACAATTATGAAGTGGGTGCAAAGCTGCAGCTGCCGGGCGGGCTGTTGGCGACGGCCGCGATCTATCAGCTCGACCGCGCCAATACGCGCGCGACCGATCCGCTCAACTCCGCGCACACGGTCCTGACCGGCAAGCAGCGCAGCCGCGGCGTCGAGCTGGGCCTGGAACGCAGCGTGACCAGCCGCTGGCTGGTGTCGGGTGGCTATGCACTGCAGAAGGCCGAGATCACCGAGACGACGGCGGCGGCGCCGGAGGGGCGCGAAGTGCCGCTTGTGCCGCGGCACAGCTTCTCGCTGTGGAATCGCTACGACTTCAACAACCGAATCGGCGCCGGCCTGGGCGTCATCGCCCGCTCGAAGTCCTTCACCACGATCAGCAACCTGGTGACTCTGCCTGGATACGCGCGGGTCGACGCGGCGCTCTACTACAAGCTGCCGGATGGCGTCGAAGCGCAGGTCAATGTGGAGAATCTGCTGGGCGCGCATTATTTTGCGACGGCCAATGCCGACAATAATATCGCGCCGGGCGCGCCGCGCACCCTCAAGGCAAGCATAGGCTACCGCTTTTAACCCAGCTCCTCGGCGCGCGCCTTGATCCGCTTGAGGTCGCGCAGGAATAGCTTCTTCTCCTCGCGCTTGCGCTCCTCCTCGGGGATGCGGAGCAGGAAGCTCGGGTGGACCGTAATCCAGCATTCGCTGCCATCGGCGAGCTGCAGAGGCGCGCCACGGTTCTTGCCGATCGCCATCGACTTGCCGAACAGGCTGTTCGCCGCAGTCGCGCCGAGCGCCACAGTGACCGGCGGGCGGATCAGCTCGCGCTCGTGGCCGATCCACCAGCGGCATGCGTCGATCTCGCCGGCGTCGGGCTTGTTGTGGATGCGGCGCTTGCCACGGGGAATAAACTTGAAATGCTTGACCGCGTTGGTGACGTAGACTGTTGAGCGGTCGATTCCAGCCGCCTCCAGCGCCCTGTCGAAAAGCTGGCCCGCCGGCCCGACGAACGGACGCCCGGCAAGGTCTTCCTGGTCGCCGGGCTGTTCGCCGACGAACATGATTGGCGCATCGAGCGGGCCTTCGCCGAACACCGTCTGGGTCGCATGTTTGTATAGGTCGCAGCGCGTGCATTTGCGCGCATCGGCCAGCAGCGCCTCCCACGACCTGCGCAAATTGCCGCCAGGCTGAATCGCGCGCTCCGCCTCGAGGGCGTGCTTCAGGCCTTCTTTCACGAGGTCGGCCATGCCGATGCAACGAGCGACCACGGGCGATGTTGCGAGCCGCGCTTCTCCCCCTTAGGCATTCGCACCATGAACAAGCTCCTCCGCTCCACCGCCGCCCTCGCCCCACTCTTCGCTATCGCCGCCGCAGCGCCACCAGCGACGGTCACGCCGATGACGCCCGACGTCGTCGCCAAATATGAACCGGTCCTTCCGGAAGCCGACTATGTGAAGCGTGTGGCGATGGTGCCGATGCGCGACGGCACCAAGCTCTACACCGTCATCGTGATGAAGAAGGGCACACAGAACGGTCCGATCCTTCTTTCGCGGACGCCCTATGACGCGAAGGGCAGCACGAGCCGTCAGGACAGCCAGTCGGTCACCGACATCCTGCCCATCATGTACAAGGAGTTCGTCAACGACGGCTACATCATCGTGCAGCAGGACATTCGCGGACTGCACAACAGCGAAGGCCAGTTCGTGATGAACCGGCCGATCGTCGGACCGCTGAACAACACGGGCATCGATGAAAGCACCGACGCCTATGACGCGATCGACTGGCTGGTGAAGAACGTTCCGGAATCGAACGGCAAGGTCGGGACGATCGGATCGTCCTACCTCGGCTTCACTACGCTTGCGTCAGAGATCAATCCTCACCCCGCGCTGAAGGCCGCGGTTCCGCAAAGCCCGATGGTCGACGGGTGGATGGGCGATGACTGGTTCCACAACGGCGCGTTCCGCACCGGAAGCCTGGACTATGCGGTCTCACAAAGCACTGCCAAGGCGGAGGGCAAGGGCCTCGCGACCGGCCCGGGCGACGATTACACGCGCTACCTCGAAGCCGGATCAATGGCCGACTATGCGCGCCGGCTGAACATCGAGAATTATCCTTTCGTCCAGAAGCTGTTCCAGAATCCCGCCTACACTGATTTCTGGTCGCTGCAGGCCGTCGACAAATGGATGGCTGCGCATCCCCTGACAGTGCCGACGCTAATCGAAGTCGGGCAGTGGGACCAGGAGGACAGCTACGGCGGGCCGGCCGTCTACAAGGCGCTGAAGGACAAATATGAGAGCAGCGGCTTGCTGCATCTGGCCATCGGGCCGTGGCGGCACTCCGGCGCCAACCATTATGGCTATGACCTTGGCGACGTCATTTTCACCGGCGACACCGCCGACGAGTGGCGGGCGAAATGGGTGAAGCCGTTCTTTGACCATTATCTGAAGGGTGCGCCCGATCCGCACACTCCCACTGCGCTCACTTACGCCACAGGCATCAACGAGTGGCAAGCCAGCCCAAGCTGGCCGATGGGCACGCCGACGCCCCTTTACCTGAGCGGCAACGGCATGGCTGGATTCGACCGCCCGGCGGCCGCCGGGCATGATGATTATGTGTCCGACCCCGCGAAGCCGGTGCCCTATCTGCCGCGACCGATCACGGGGGCTCAGTGGCGCAGCTGGCTGGTCCAGGACCAGCGCTTCGTCAGCGATCGGACTGACGTCATCAATTACGCCACGGCGCCGCTGACCAAGGCAGTGCACATCATGGGCGCCCCGCAGGTCGATCTGTTCGCCGCGACCAGCGGGACCGACAGTGACTGGGTGGTGAAGCTGATCGACGTCTATCCCAACGAAGCGCCGGAGGGCGCGGCGCAAGGGTCCAAGCACGACATGTCGGGCTATGAGCTGGCGCTTGGGATCGAGATCTTCCGCGGGCGCTACGTCGACAGCTTCGCCAAGCCGCGGGCATTGCGAGCTGGGAAGGTCGAACATTATCGCTGGGGCCTGCCCAACGTGAATCACGTATTCCTGCCCGGCCACAAGATCATGGTGCAGGTCCAGTCGAGCCTTTTCCCGGTCTATGACCGCAATCCGCAGACGTTCGTTCCGAACATCTTCTACGCCAAGGCCGGAGACTATCGGAAAGCGACGCAGAGCGTTTATCGCGGGGGCGCGACTGCGAGTGCGATCCTGTTGCCAGTGGTGCCGAACTAGCTGAGTGCGGCGGCCTGATCCTGCGGGCTGCCCATCATCCTCTTGCCGATCGCCATCTTGAAGATCACGAAGGCGACGAGGCCGAAGACTGCGCTCGCGACGTGGATCAGCCAGAAGGTAGTCGTCGGCAGGCTGGAATAGAGGCCGCCGACGTAGCCGACGACCGCGTTGGCGATGAAGAAGGCCAAATAATAGAGGCCGATCACGGTCGCCGTGATCTGCTTGGGTGAGATCTTCGAGAACAATGCGAGGCTGACTGGGAGAACATGCGCGAAGCCGATGCTGTTCAGGATTTCGAACATCATCGGCCAGAAAAGGCTGATCTTGCCACCATGCGGCTGAGTCAGCGCGGCCATGAACAGGCACAGGCCTCCGGCCACAGTGAAGCCGCTGCCAATGATCATCTTACTGATCTCGTCGGGCTCGCGACGGCGAGAGCCATACCATTTCCAAAAAGCCGCCACCGCGACCAGCATGGTGAAGCTGACCGCGGCATCGACGGTGATCAGCCAGCTGCTGGTGTTGTTGAGCAGCCTCAAATCGAATTGCTGGTCGCCCCAAGTCAGATAGGCGTTGAAGATCTCCTGGTTGGTGAGGAGTGACACCGCGAGCACTGGGATGAGGATGATCAGATAGATGACGCAGATCCAATCGCTGCGCGAGAGCGGCTCGTGGTGGACCGGCTCATCCGCGCTGGCCCTGGCTGCTTCAGGAGCCAGGTAGCGGCGTCCTGCGAGGTAAATAAACAGCCCGAGGACCATGACGATGCCGGCGCAGCCGAAGCCGTAATGCCAGCCGACCTTCTGGCCGAGCGTGCCCGAGATCAACGGCGCGACGATCACGCTGACGTTGATGAAGATGTAGAAGATTTGGAACGCCATTGCGCGCCTGAGGTCATTGGGACCGTAGAGAGCGCCGACCTGGGTTGCGATATTGCCTTTGAAAGCGCCGACGCCGAGCACGAGCGCGACGAGGGCGAAGACGAAGGCCGACTGGATCGCCATAAGGAAATGGCCGATCGCCATCAGCACGCCGCCGAGGATCAGCGTCCGGTCGCGGCCCAGCCATTTGTCGGCAATGATCCCGCCGAGGATCGGCGTTCCGTAGACCAGCGAAGCATAAGTGCCGAAGATCGCCGAGGCGAGCGGCTGGCCGGAGATGCCGTGGTAGAGATGCTGTTGCACCCATTGCAAACCGATGACCTTCTCCATGCGCTCAGGCACGAGGAGGTAATTGACCATGTAGAGCACCAGCAGCGTCTGCATTGAGTAATAAGAGAAGCGCTCGCACGCCTCGGTGAAGCCGAGGAAGCCGAGGCCCTTGGGGTGGCCGAGGAACGCCCGATCGTTGCGATCGACCTGCTCAAGGTCGGGGGTCGCGTCGGCTATGGTCATCGCTGGACTGTCCCCTTCACAGCGCCGTTACCGGCGAGCCCGATTTAATTCATCGTTCGGGCGCTTGGTCCTGGCTCTGCTGTTCGCGCACCTCGCGCCGCGCCTGCTTGATTTCCTGCGTGAGACAGCCGGTGAACCCGCCAGGACCGACGGCCGAGCAGCTGCCGGTTCCGGTCGCGCCGACGGTCTTCAGCGCCTGCGACTGCCGCGACCAGGACTGGCGCTGCTGCCGAGTGCCCTGCGGGTTTTGAGAAGGTGCAAGCCGATAGCGCTGGCTTTCCGGATAATGCTTGCAGACCACGATCTGGCTTTCCGTCGACCGCGGGCAGGGATCGGTGCCGAAGACCGCTACCTCGACCTGCTGGGCGGACACGGGTGCCGGAAGGGCAGCGAGGCCCATCGCCATGGCTGCGCCGACGGCGGAAGTGATCACCAGCCTTCTCATCACAAACGTCCTTTCACGAGCATTCAGCGGCTGGGACCGCCGAGAAGTTCCTCAAATGCGTCTCGATAATCCGATAGCTACCCTGCAACCGGCACGGATGGCCGCCGTCAATAGGGGATAGCCTACCGCCTGCGCCGCGCCTGCCTCGCGGGCAGTGTCGCGATGCTCAAGCTCCTCGGCCTGGAATTCGGCGATATCGGCGGAAAACTCCGGATCCTCGTCCCCAATCGCAGAGAGCTGGCCTGCATAGTGGCGGTCGATCTCCGATTCGACTGCGTCAGTGCATGCCAGCGCGGCCTTTTCCGACATCAGAGCCGTGGCAGCACCGAGCGCAAAGCCGGCGACATTCCACAGCGGTTGAAGTGCGGTCGGACGGACGCGGCGCTCAGTCATAAGGGCATTGAAGCGCTTGAGGTGCCGTTCCTCCTGCGCGGCCATGCGGGCGATCAGTTTGGCTTCGGCGCCATTGCGGCGAAGCACCGCAAGCTGCCCTGCGTAGATCCGTGTCGCCCCATATTCGCCGGCCTGGTCGACGCGGAGCATCGAAGCGCGGTCGGCAAGTCGGTCGCCAGGCCGCCAGCTGCTCATGCCCGGCGCCCTCGAAGCGCGAGCAGAATGATCAGCGCGGCGCCGCCCAGGGAGAAGATCGCGTTCCAGCCGGCCAGCGTGATGCCAAGAAAGCGGAACTGAACCTCATCGCAGCGGACCAGCGGCGCGTGCGTGATCTGTTTCAACAGGTCGGCCGTACTGCTGCTCGTCGTCATGGCGGTGCACTGGGTGAAGCCTTCGAAGATCTTGGCCTCCACCCCCGCGTGGTAGACGCCGATTGCGCCCGACACTGCAATCGCCAGCGCCGCGAGCAATGTGAAAGCCCGGCTCCGCGTCAAATTCGCTGATCCACTGAAAGCGAGTACGGCGGGCGGAATCGCGGCGAAATGGGCGTAGCGCTGCCACCAGCACATTTCACAGGGATAAAGCCCGCCGAAATGTTGCGAGCCATAGGCCCCGGCGAGGAGGGCCAACGGGAGCAGCAAGGCGATGAGCCGCGCCGTGCCGGGCCCGTTGAAACGACGCGCCCCAGGATTCGCCACGAGAGCGGCTTCGCTCATGCGGACCTTAGCGCGTCTTCTTGACCGGAGCCGCGGACGCGATGTTCACCGGGAAGGCCAGCCGCTTGATCGTCTTGATCGCATAATCGAGCTGGAAATCCTTGATACCCTGCTTCTCGAGCGCGGCAGGAGTCATCATGAACCGCGGATCAGGGCTATCGTCCGCCTCGAGCAACTTGTCCTGGACCTTGGACTGCGCAAGCAGGTGGCGCCGGAGGTCGGCTTCGCGAACGACCTTGCGGTCCTTGTAGTCCGGATCGCTGAGCTGCGGCACCGGCACGTCCGGGTCGATTCCGCCGGCCTGAACCGAGCGGCCCGACGGCGTGTAATAGCGCGCCGTGGTCAGGCGGAGCGCGGTCTCCGGTCCGGTCTGGACAACGGTCTGCACCGAGCCCTTGCCGAAGCTGGTTTCACCCATGATCAGCGCGCGGCGATGGTCCTGCAGCGCGCCGGCGACGATCTCGGACGCCGAGGCCGTGCCGGCGTCGGTCAGGACGATGACCGGAAGGCCATGCGCCATGTCGCCGGGCCGCGCATAATAGCGCTCGATATCGTCCTTGGTGCGGCCACGCTGCGAAACGATCTCTCCGCTTTCGAGGAAGTCGTCGGCTACGTCGACCGCCTGGTCGAGCAACCCGCCCGGGTTGGAGCGAAGGTCGACGACATAGCCGAGCGGATGGCCCCCGGTTGCCTTGTCGATGCCAACCAGCGCCGCCTTGGTCTGCTCGGCGACGTTCCCCGTGAAGGTGTTGATGTTGATGTAGCCAACGCCTTCCTTGATCTCCCACTTGACGGGCCGGAGCTCGATCCGCTCGCGGTTCATGCCGACGTCGAACGGCTTGTCGCGGCCTGGGCGAACGATGGTCAGCTTGATCGGCGTGCCCGGCTCGCCGCGCATCTTGGTGACGGCTTCATCGAGCGTCAGGCCGTAGACAAGCTCGCCATTGATGTGAGTGATGTAGTCGCCAGCCTTGATTCCGGCGCGCCATGCCGGCGTGTCCTCGGTCGGGGCGATGACCTTGACCGCGCCGTCCTCGATCGAAACGCTGAGGCCGAGGCCGCCGTAATTGCCGTCGGTGGTCGCCTTGAGCTGATCGAAATCGCTCGCCTCGGCGTATGAGCTGTGTGGATCAAGCGCGGCCAGCATGCCGTCGATCGCGCCCTTGATCAGCGTATGGTCGTCGACCGGGTCGACATAATTGGCCTTCACGCGCTCGTAGACGCTCATGAACTTCTCGAGCTCTTGGTAATTGGTGGTGTCGGTCGCCGCGAAGGAGCTGGCTGTCACCGGCACCAATGCGAGCGCGCCGACGAGCGCGAGGGGCGGAAGCAGCTTCATGTTGGTTTTCATGGTCGAATCCTGGTCGGTCATTCGGGCTGGATCATCGCCTAGCGGTTTAACCGCCTTTGGTGCCCTTTGACAGAGAAACAGATGAACCTGCGATGAGGGCGGGCGAGATTTGACGCCCATTGTGGGACAGTTCAACCTGCAGCGGCCCCAGCGCGCGGCCGGCGGGGTCGCCAAGCCGAACGCGGTCCCCGGCTTGAAGCTCGCTCGCGACGTTGACGATCAGGCTCAGCCAGCCGCCCCCATGGTCGACAATCAGGACGCCATCATAGTCGCGAAAGGGCCCGGCAAATTTGACCACGCCATCGGCCGGAACCGTCACCGGCATTCCTCGGTAAGTAGCAAAGGTCAGGCCGCGCGAACGCACGCCGCTCGGGCTGACCGACGCCAGGCCATCGGTGACCGGTGAGGCAGCAGGGAGTTGATAGGCGAAGGGCGGGCGAGGGCCGCTGCCTTCGGGCGCGAACGGGCTAAGTGGTGCGGCGTCCTCTCCGGCGAGCTGGGCTGCGACGTTGCGGATCGACCGGTTATTGGCCTGCTCGCCGCGCAGCCGCTCGACGTCCTCGCCGGCGACCAGCGCGACGTCGCCGGCCCCCAGCGCCTGCCCTTCGGATGCGAGCGCCTGCTGAACCGCTTTTCGCTCGAGCGCCGCATAGGTTCGCTGCCGGAAGGCGAGATTGTCGCGGCTTCGGGCAAGCTCGGCCCGCGCGGCCAGTGCCGACTGCCGCAACCGCTCTCCCCACTGGACCTCGGCGGAAAGCCGGCTGGTCCGTGCGCGGATCACCGGCAGAGTTGCGTCGAGCAGCAGCCGGACCTTGACCAGTTCGTCGGTGCCGCCGCGATCGGCGAGAACCAGCAGCGGCGGCCGGCGCCCCATGGTTGCCAGCCCAGCGAGGAGCGAGGAGACCGGCTGCTGCTTCGCAGCGAGCTGCCGCCGATGCAGGGCGAGGTAGGCCGACGTCAATTGCAGACGCGCATTCGCCGCACCGATCCGCGCTTCGGCGGCCTCAATCCCTTGAGCGGCGGCGGCCTGCTCGGCATGAAGCCGGTCGGCTGCAGTCCGTGCTTTGGCGGCGTCCTGTTCCAGACGAGCGGTTTCAGAATCGGCAGTCGATTGCTCGGCGAGGGCGGCTTTGAGCGCCGCGTCGAGCGGCGGCCCGCCCTCCTGCGCCACGGCGCTCGCCGCCAGGAGCGGGCATAGGAACAAGACAAAGGCGGCAGCCCGCATGCGCTAACCATCGCGGTGATAGGGGTGCTTGGCAAGGATCGAGGTGGCCCGGAACAGCTGCTCCGCGAGCATCGCGCGGACGAGCAGGTGGGGCCAGGTCGCCGGCCCGAAGGACAGGAGCAAGTCGGCGGAGCGCCGCGCTTCCTCCTCATGGCCATCCGCTGCCCCGATCAGAAAGCGCGCCTCACGCTTGCCGGCATCGCGCCATGTTTCGAGCGCTTTGGCGAGCTCAGTCGAGCTCAGCGCCTTGCCCTTTTCGTCCAGGACCACCGTTGCGCTGTTGGCCGGCAGATGAGCAACCTTGCCACCTCGATCCGGAAGCTCGGTTAGCCGCGTCGGCCACTTGATGCGCTTCAGATACCGGTCGACTAGATCGGCCTCCGGTGAGCGGCCGATCTTCCCGCGGGCAATAATGTGGAGGAGCACCCTATTTCTGGAGTGCGGGTGCGCCGAAGGGCCAAGTGAAGATGGCCTTGAATCCGTCGTATATGACGCGGGTCGTCTCGGCGATGGTGCGCGGGCGATCAGTGCCGCCGCGGGTGAAGATCGCGACCGCGACACGGTGCCCGTCGGGCATGGTGATGAAACCGACGTCGTCGGCCAGACCATCCAGCGTGCCGGTCTTGTGCTCGATCGGAACACCCGGGAGCAGCGCCTTCATCCGGTTCCTGCCGGTCTGGCATTGGGCCATCAGGTCGAGCAGGAAATTGCGGCTTTCGGGCTTGATCAGCTCCGCCTTGTAGAGTCGCTTCAAGAGATCGACCATCGCCACCGGAGTGCTGGAATCGCGATGGTCCCACAGGTCGCGCTTGCTGCGCAG
>Ga0070665_100002032_pt1 | contig 22766 bp, 19 predicted proteins | sample KBSS13metaG_FD_65862 | JGI IMG/M metagenome (GOLD analysis project Ga0070665, IMG submission 65862) | Switchgrass rhizosphere microbial communities from Kellogg Biological Station, Michigan, USA - KBS S1-3 metaG | ecosystem: Host-associated > Plants > Roots > Rhizosphere > Soil ... | reverse complement strand
GGCCGCCAGCCGAGCTCGGCTGCGCGGCGTACGTCGGCGATGTAGTCGGGTGGATCGCCTGCCCGCGTGCTGCCGTCGAACAGCGGCGGCTCCGCGACGCCGAGCGCGCCGAATAACAGCTCGACCGCATCGACGACGCGCGTCCCCGTGCCGCTGCCGCCGTTGATCACCGGCGCGCTCGGTGCGGCCGCGTCGATCGCGGTGACGAGTAGCTTGCTCGCGTCGGTCACGTGCAGCCAATCGCGGCGCTCGCGGCCGGTGCCGGCGAACCTCGCGCGCCCGTCGCGCGCCCGACAGCATGCGTCCCACAGCAGCTGGCGCTCGAGTCCCGCGCCGTAGATCGAAAACAGCCGTACGATCGCCGCGGCGCGCGCACGCTCGCGCACCAGCTGCTCACACGCGAGCTTGTGCTCGCCGTAGGGCGAGATCGGCTGGGCCGGCGCATCCTCGGCGATCGGCTGAACCTCGCGGGCGCCGTACACCGCGGCGCTCGACACGAGCACGATTCGCGCCGCGGGCTGAGCGTCGAGCACGGCTTCGAGCGCGGGGACGGTCTTCGCGAAATCGAGCGCGGGCTCCGAAACCGACGCAGCGACCGAGCTGCCACCGGCGCAGTGCACCACGACGTCGTAGGGCTCGCGCGGCATCGTCTCGCGCGACAGCTCGGCCTCGCGCCAGGTCCGTACGCCCCACGCGGCGTGATCGGCGAACGCGTGGTGGCCGATGCCGTCGACCGTGTAACCGCAACGCGCGAGCTCGCGCGCGACGTGACGGCCGATGAAGCCCGCGGCCCCGGTCACCAGTGCGTTCACGCACTTCGGACGCTACCGCAAGTCGTCTACCGAGTCGACACGCCTTGACTTGCGTCGGGCCTCGTCGCACTTTCCCGCGCGGTGTACTCGCTGCGCGGCAAATCGTTGCTCATCACCGGAGGGACTGGTTCCTTCGGCAAGCGGTTCGTGGCGACGGCGCTCGAGCGCTTGCAGCTGAAGAAGCTGGTCGTGCTCAGCCGTGACGAGCTCAAGCAGTACGAGATGCAGCAGAAACTCGATTCCGAGGATCTGCGCTACTACCTCGGCGACGTCCGCGATCCGGACCGTCTGCATCGCGCGTTCGAAGGCATCGACGTGGTGGTCCACGCCGCGGCGCTCAAGCAGGTTCCCGCTGCCGAGCTCAACCCGTTCGAGGCGATCAAGACCAACGTCATCGGCGCCGAAAACATCATCAACGCGGCGATCGATCACGGCGTGCAGCGAGTGCTCGCGCTGTCGACCGACAAGGCGGCCAATCCGATCAACGTGTACGGCGCCACCAAGCTGTGCTCGGACAAGCTGTTCGTCGCGGGCAACGTGTACTCGGGCGCGCGCGCCACGCGGTTCGCCGTCGTGCGCTACGGCAACGTCGTCGGCAGCCGCGGCAGCGTGATCCCGTTCTTCCTGGCTCGCCGCAAGACCGGCCGCCTGCCGATCACGGATCCGCGGATGACCCGATTCTGGATCACGCTGCAGCAGGGCGTCGATTTCGTGATCGACTGCATCGAGCGCATGGTCGGCGGCGAGCTGTTCGTACCGAAGATCCCGTCGATGAACATCATGGATCTCGCGAGCGCGATCGCGCCGGAGTGCAAGCACGACATCGTCGGGATCCGGCCCGGCGAGAAGCTGCACGAGGTGATGGTCCCCGAGGACGACGCGCGGAACACCGTCATCATGGACGACCGCTACGTGATCCTGCCGTCGTTCGATTGGGCGTGGCTCGAACCGTACAAGCAGCTGCCGCGCTGCGCGGAGACGTTTCGCTATAGCTCCGAGACCAACGACCGCTGGCTCACGAAGGACCAGCTGCACGACCTGCTCGAGCACGTCTCCGTCGAGACGGGGCCGGCGGCGTGAAGCTTTTGCTCTGTGGCTTCGGCTCGATCGGCCGGCGCCACCTGGCAAATGCGCGAAGCCTGCGCGCGGATCTCGACGTCACGGTCGTCGAGCCCGATCGCGCGCGGTGGACGGACGGTCCGCGGTTCGTCGCGACGATCGCCGACGCCGGCGACGACTTCGATGTCGCGATGATCTGCTCGCCGACGGCGGCCCACGCCGCGGACATCGAGGCGATCGCCGGACGCGCGCGCGCGCTGTTCATCGAGAAGCCGCTCGCGCACGATCGCAGCGGCCTCGCCGCGATCCGCCGCGTGCTCTCGGATCGCGATGCGACGACGATGGTCGGCGCCAACTATCGCTTCGAAGCCGGGCTGCTTGCCGTGCGCGAGCTGCTCGCGACCGGCGCGATCGGCAAACCGCTGTCGTTTCGCGCCGAATTCGGGCAATGGCTGCCGTCGTGGCGGCCAACGACGGACTACCGCCAAGGCTATGCGGCCCGCCGTGCGACCGGCGGCGGGATCATCCTCGATCGCATCCACGAGCTCGATTACGTCACGTGGTTGTTCGGCGCGCCGGTGAAGCTGAGCGCGATGTCGGGCCGGCTGGGCCCGCTCGAGATCGAGACCGAGGACACCGCCGAGATCTTGCTCCGGTTCCCGACGGGCACGATCGGGTCGGTCCACGTCGATTATCTCCAGCGCGAGTACACGTGCGGGCTCAAGGTCGTCGGCGACCGCGGCTCGCTCGAGTGGCGATTCAAGCCGTCGTCGGTGCGCGTGCTCGACGAGGCCGGGTCGTGGCGAGTCGTGCACGACGATCCCGCGCCCGACGTCAACGCGATGTACGTGGCGGAGCTCCGCCATTTCTTCGACGCGATCGAGCACGGCCGCGCGCCGACGAACGGCGTGGTCGAAGCCGCGCGCACGCTCGAGCTCGCGCTCGGCGCACTGGAGCAGGGGTAGCATGCGCGTCCTGGTCACCGGCGCGTCGGGCATGCTCGGGTCGACGATCGTCGAGCGCTGGCGTAGCCGACACGACGTGTTCGCGACGGCTCGCACGCCGTTCGCGGCTCCCGGATGGAACTTTCGTGCGTTCGATCTCGCGGCGCCGGATCATCGCGAGCTGATCGACTGGGCGCGTCCCGACGCGATCGTGCACTGCGCCGCGTGGACGGCGCTGGACGCGTGCGAGGCCGAGCCGGAGCGCACGCTCGACATCAACGGCCGCTCGGTCGAGCGCTTGCTCGCCGCCGCGCCGAGCGCGCGCATGGTGTTCGTGTCGTCGGACGCGGTCCTCGGCGACCGCGACGCGGCGCTCGCCGAAGACGCTCCGGCGCATCCGCTCAACGCGTACGGCCGCAGCAAGCAGCTCGGCGAGGAGCTGCTCGGCCAGCGCGGCGCGAGCGTGCGCACCACGGTCGTCGGCTGGAACCTCGACCCGCGCAAGCAAAGCTTCGTCGAGTGGCTCGTCCGCGCGCTCGAGCGCGGCGAGCGCGTCACGCTGTTTCGCGATGCGACGTTCAACCCGATCGCGGCGTCGCAGCTCGCGGACGAGCTCGACAACGTGCTCCGCGACGAGCGGACCGGTGTGTGGCACGTCACGGGGCGCGAGGCGACCTCGAAGTTCGACTTCGGGATGGCGCTGGCCGCCAAGCTCGGCCTCGACCCGCGCAAGATCCACGAAGGCACCATCACTGCGATGCGGTTCGCGGCCCGGCGCTCCGCGGACCAGAGGCTGGATGTCTCGCGCTACGAAACCGCCGTAGCGCGCCAGCTGCCAACGCTGGACGAGACCGTCGAGACGCTGGTACGAGATCGCAGGTGACGAGCTTCCAAGTCGGCCCCCACGTCGTCGGCCCGAATGCCCCGGTGTATTTCATCGCCGACGTCGCAGCGAACCACGACGGCGATCTCGGCCGCGCGAAGGAGCTGATCCACCTGTGCGCCGAAGCGGGCGCGCAGGCCGCGAAATTCCAGAACTTCGTCGCGTCCAAGATCGTCAGCCGGCGCGGCTTCGAAGACATGGGCGGCAAGCTGTCGCATCAGAGCGCGTGGAAGAAGTCGGTGTACGAGGTTTACGAGGACGCGAGCATCGCCCGCGACTGGACGCCGATCCTCAAGGAGACCTGCGACCAGGCCGGGATCGAGTACTTCACGAGCCCGTACGACTTCGAGTCCGTCGATCACGTCGATCCCTACGTCCGCGTCTACAAGATCGGCTCCGGTGACATCACGTGGCCGGAGATGCTCGAGTACATCGCGAGCAAGGGTAAGCCGGTGATGCTCGCGACCGGCGCGTCGAGCGCCGACGACGTCGCGCGCGCGATGGCGGTGCTGGGACCGCGCTGCGACCGGCTCGTGCTGATGCAGTGCAACACCAACTACACCGGGTCGGCCGAGAACTTCCGCTACGTCAACCTCGAGGTGCTGCGCGACTACGCGGTGAAGTACCCGAGCGCCGTGCTCGGGCTATCCGATCACACGACGGGACACGCGACCGTGCTCGGGGCGGTCGCGCTCGGCGCGCGCGTCGTCGAGAAGCACTTCACCGACGACAACTCGCGGACCGGTCCGGATCACGGCTTCGCGATGAATCCGAAGACCTGGCGCGAGATGGTCGATCGCACGCGCGAGCTCGAGCAGTCGCTCGGCGATGGCATCAAGCGGATCGAGCCGAACGAACAGCAGTCCGTGCAGGTCCAGCGCCGGTCGCTGCGCGCGACGCGCGACCTCGAGGCCGGCACCGTGCTCGCCGCGGCCGATCTCGAAGCGCTCCGGCCGATTCCTGCCGATGGCCTCGAGCCGCATCGGCTCGGCGAGCTGATCGGCAAGCGCCTCGTCCGCGCGCTCGCCAAGGGCGCCCACATCACGCGGGAGCACATCTGATGCTGCGCGGTGACAAGATCCAGCTGCGCGCCGTCGAGCGCGACGACCTCGCGCTGATGCGCGACTGGCGCAACCAACCCGATCTCCGCCGGCACTTCCGCGAGTTCCGCGAGCTCAACCTGGTGAACCAGGAGCAGTGGTTCACGCGGATCAGCGCCAGCCCGAACGACTTCATGTTCGTGATCGAGCGCACGTCGGACGGCGCGCCGATCGGCGTCGCGGGCCTGGTGTACGTGCACTGGATCCTGCGCTCGGCCGATCTCTCGCTCTACATCGGCGCCGACGACATCTACATCGACGGGCCCGGCGGCTTTGCCGAGGACGCCGCGCGCACGCTGATCCGCTACGCGTTCGACAACCTGAACCTCCACAAGGTGTGGACGGAGCTCTACTCGTTCGACGCCAAGAAGATCGAGCTGTACACGCGGCTCGGATTTCACCGCGACGGCGTGCTTCGCGACAACGCGTTCGAAGATGGCCGCTACCACGACTCGTACATCTACTCGCGCCTGCGCACCGACGAGGTGAAGCCATGAACGTGACGGTCCGCCAGACCTGCCGCCTGTGCGGCTCTCGCAGCTTGACGCCCATCGTCGATCTCGGCGAGCAGATGCTCGCGTCTGCGTTCGCGTCCGAGCAGAACAAGGATCGAGTCCCGACCCGCAAGGTTCCGCTCGAGCTCGTGCGCTGCAACCCGCAGCTCGACGAGACCGCGTGCGGCCTGGTCCAGCTGCGCCACAGCTTCCCGCCCGATCTGATGTACGCCGAGTACTGGTACCTCTCGGGCGTCAACCAGACGATGCGCGACGCGCTGGCGCAGATCAGCGAGCGCGCCACCGAGCTCGCCGAGCTCGCTGCCGGCGATGTCGTCGTCGACATCGGCTGCAACGACGGAACGCTCCTGCACTCGTATCGCGTGGCGGGGCTCGACCGGATCGGCTTCGATCCCGCGCAGAACCTGCTCGAGCGCGTCCAGGACCAGTTCCTGCGCGTGCCGACCTACTTCAACGCCGCGTCGTATCGCGCGGTGCGCGGCGCCAAGAAGGCCAAGGTCGTCACGAGCATCGCGATGTTCTACGACCTCGAGGATCCGAATCGGTTCACCGCCGACGTCGCCGAGATCCTCGACGACAACGGCATCTGGATCCTGCAGATGGCCGACCTGCCGAACATGTTGCGGTTCAACATGTTCGACAACATCTGTCACGAGCACCTCTGCTACTACCATCTGGCGCCGCTCGAGACGCTGTTTCGCCGGCACGGGCTGCAGCTCGTCGACGTCGAGCTCAACTACGTCAACGGCTCGAGCTACCGGCTCTACATCCGCAAGCTCGCCGGTGCGACAGCGACACCGGCCGCGCGCGCGCGGATCGCGAAGCTGCGCTTCGACGAGTTCAACCTCGCGATGGACACGGCGGCGCCGTTCGACGCGTTCAAGCGCAACATCGAGCGCAACAAGCACGACCTGTTGTTCTTCATCGACCAGGCCAAGCGCCAGGGCAAGACCGTGTTCGTCTACGGCGCGTCGACGAAGGGCAACGTGCTGCTCCAGTACTGCGGGATCGGCCCGTCGCTCGTGCCATTCGCCGCCGATCGCAACCCGATGAAGTGGGGCGCCAAGACGCTCGGCTCCGACATTCCGATCATCTCGGAAGAGGACGCGCGCGCGAAGAAGCCCGACTACTTCCTCGTGCTGCCGTATCACTTCCTCGACGAGATGCTCGTGCGCGAGCGCGACTTCATCGCACGCGGCGGCAAGTTCATCGTGCCGGTGCCCGAAGTCCGGGTCGTGCCCGCATGAGCACGCGACCGCCGATCTCGGTCGTCGTCTGCACGAAGAACGAAGAGGCGCGGCTCGACGACTGTCTGCGCTCGGTCGCGGCGAACGCGCCCGCCGAGGTGATCGTCGTCGACGGCGGCTCGACCGATCGCACGCTCGAGATCGCCGCGCGCTACACCGACCGGATCATCAGCTCGGCGAAATCGAACCTGACGCTCGACCGCCAGCGCGGCATCGACGCGGCGTCACACGAGCTGATCGCGATGATCGACGCCGACCATCGCCTCGCACCCGGCGATCTCGACGGGCTCTACGCCGACCTCGAGCGCTACGACCTCGACATCGTGCAGTCGCAGCTCGCGTCGTTTCAGAACCACGGGTTCTGGGATGCGGCCGAAGAGCAGTCGTGGGATCTCACGCACAACATCCCCGGCGAGAAGAAGATGATCGGCACGGCGCCGGCGATCTTCCGGCGCCGCGTGTTCGAGCGCGTGCGCTTCGACGACAAGATCACCTCCGCGATCGACGACACCGACTTCATGTACCGGCTGTCGAAGTTCCCCGAGCTCAAGATCGGCATCGGCACGACGCGCATCGCGCAGCTGCACTTCTCCGATTTCTCGACGTACTGGCGCAAGTTCCGCTGGTACGGCCGCGGCGACGGCCAGTTCTGCATCAAGAACCCCGAGCGTGCGCCGTCGATGTGCTTCCACCTGCTCGTGCGCTATCCCGTCATGTATTCGGCGCGCGCGCTCGAGCGCGGCAAGCTCAAGGCCGTGCCGTTCTTCGTGATGCAGGGCTGGGTTCGCTTCGCGTCGCTCGTGCAGACGGTCGCGCGCGGCGGGTGACGTGCCGGTCGCGCTCGTCACCGGCGTTCGCGGCCAGGACGGGAGCCTGCTCGCCGAGCTCTTGACGGCGCGCGGTTACCGCGTGGTCGGCGTCTCGCGTGCCGACCTCGACATCGCCGAGCATCCCGAGACGCTCGCCGAGATCGTCGCGAGCGTTCGCCCCGACGAGGTCTATCACCTCGCGGCCGCGCATCGCTCGTCGGAGCCCGGCACCGTCGAGGACGAGGCGCTGCACCGCCGCATGACGGCCGTGAACTACGCGGCACCGCTCGCACTCGCACGCGGCCTGCTCGCGCTTGGCCGTGGCCGGCTCGTGTTCGCGGCATCGAGCCAGATGTACACGCCCGCGCTGCCGCCGCCGCGCATCGACGAGACGACGCCGCGTGCGCCCTCGTCGTTCTACGGCCAGACCAAGGCGCGCACGCTCGACGAGCTCGCCGAGCTGCGCCGCACGCGCGGGCTCGCCGCATCGACCGCGATCCTGTTCAACCACGAGTCGCCGCGGCGCTTACCCGCATTCGTCAGCCGCAAGATCACGCAGGCCGTCGCGCGGATCGCCGCCGGCCGCGAGCGCGAGCTGGTCTTGCTCGATACGTCGAGCCGCGCCGATTTCTCGTCGGCCCGCGACATCGTGGAGGGCCTGCACGCGATGGCGCTCGGCACGCCCGGCGACTACGTGCTCGCGTCGGGCGAGCTGCACGGCATCGACGAGCTATGCGCCGCGGCGTTCAGCGCCGTCGGGCTCGACTGGCGCGACCACGTGCGGTCGACGCGCGAGCCCGGCGAACGCCCCGCGCTCGTTGGAGATCCGTCGTTGGCCGAGCACGAGCTCGGCTGGTTGCGCCGGCGAAGCTTTGCGGAGTGGGTGCGCGAGATGGTCGAAGCCGAGACGTGACGAGTCACGCATGGCTCATGCTGAACCGGCCATCGGAGAAACGGCGCTGCAGCATGGGTTTGCTATTTCCAGATGGCAGGCTGCTCGCGTGAACGAGAATGGCCGGCGGCCGCGCGGCGGCGGGAACCGCGAGCTCGACGCGACGTACGCCGAGCGCTGGCACGTCGATCACCGACTCGACCACGGACGTGCGCGAGCTGGCGTCGAGGAGCGCTAGCGTCATCCGATGCGCACGTGATGACGGATTGCACTGATAGAGCACCACCGCATCGAGACCGTGGGTCGCCACGATCTGACTGCTCAAGAACGGTGGCGACGGCGTGGCTGCCGTGTCGATCTGCGACGAAGGATGGATCTGCGCGATCGAGCCATGCTGCTCGTCGCGATAGAACATGAAGAACTGGGAAAGCAGCAAACCCAGCTCTTGGTAGCGAGGTATGCGGCGGCGCTGCGGGACCATGCGCACCGTGACGATGCCGCGAGGCGAATCGAGGCCGCGCGCACGCAGGAGCGCCGTAACGTCGAGTGCCTGGGACCCAAAGTGAACGAGCCGCGTGCGATGTGTGAATAGCGGCGCGCCGTCAGCGGCATGAAACACGAGCTCGACAACGGCCTCGTTCGCGATGTCCGCGGCGAGCGTCGAGAAGTAGTTGTTCATGCCGACGAACGATCGAACGCCGTGCTCTGCGATGTACATCTGCAGCGAAGGCTGTCCCATCTCGAGCAGGCCGAGACCGTAGACCTTGACGGCTTCCCACACCGGCTTTGGCAAGTGCGTGCGAACGAACGTCTTCGTCGAGCTAATGAGGCTCATGAGAACAGCTCCGAGCTTGCGAGCGCAGCGACGACGCCAGAGCGCACCGCGCCTTTGACCGAGGTGCCGTAATATGTCGGCGGCAACGAGTGCTCGACTGCGAGCGTGCGATGCGTGCGATCGAACGTCATCGTGAGTGGCAACAGCGACGCGTTTCGGGACAGGCCGAAGAAGGTGTAGAAGGCGCCATGCGCGTCCGCCGGCAACTTCGCGCGCAGGTCGACGAGCGCGGAGCAAAACGGACCGATATGCTCGGTCCAGCGCGCGACGACTGCGCCGCTCGGATCGGTCAGTCGGCATGCAAGCTCGGCGACCGTGGTGTAGTCGTGCTCCGGCGACGTATTCATCAAGCTCATCAACGTGGTGAGCTCGCCGCCGACGTGAACCTTCGGCGCCTGGATCATCGTCGTCTTCTCGGGATTCGACCGGATGTTCATCGCGCCGCTGATGTAGAGGACGCCAGTCGCATAGCCATCGTCGTCGTAGTACTCGACATAGTGATCCTGCGCGGCCAAGAGGTACATGAGCTCGGCCATGTCGATCGACGTCGTCACGCCGTCGGCCGAATCGCGAAGCAGCCGCAACGGAATCATGTGGAAGAAGACAATCGAATCACCATCGCCAGTGCCGTCGACGAACTGCGCACAGTCGAGCTGGACGTAACCGCTCGGTTCGAGAAGCGCGACGTTTGCGACCTCGCGCGCCAGACGCCCGTGCTGATCGAAGACGCTGACATCGACGCGATACGACGTCGCGCGCGCAGGCTCGGTATCGGATTTGTTGACGAGCACGACGCGAGCGTGAAAACCGAGTGCACGCAAAGTCCGCACCTGGAACACGTTGATCGCAGATAGGGAATAGCCGTCGAGTCGCATCGCCGATCCGAACTACCGCGGATTCAGAGCCGCGGTCAAATGCTGTCGCAACACGCGCCTCACAATGCTTGCGACAGGTGCTCGACGAGCTTCCGGGCGCAGGCCGGCTGGCCATGGTGCCCGTCTTCGAACTCGGTCGCCGCGCATCTCGCAACACCAGGATCGCGCAAGTTGATGTAGTGCGCTCCCTGCAATGCGCCGAGCTCGCGATCCAACGTGCTGAGGTTCGCCGCGATCGTGGGATTGGACTGCAGCGCACTCCACGCCTTCGGGTGATACGGCGGCGCGACGAGGATCACGTTCGAGTGTGCCGCCCAGCGCTTCACGACGTCGGCCAGCCGGCGCATTCGCTCGGGATCGACCTCTTTCCAGTTGCGGATCTCGTGCGTGTTTGCAGCCACGTAGTTACGCGCGATGTCGTCGACGACCGCGGGGGACGGCACGAATGCGGCGCAGCTCACGTAGTGGCCGTCGTTCGCCCGGATGTAGTGCGGCGTCGTCAGCGTGGCGCACAGCTCGTCGGGTTCCGCGCGGACGAGGCGCGGCAGCGACGGCGACTCACTACGAGCGCGCGTCCACAGCGCAGCGAGCGATGCGCGCGTCGTCCCCCAGTTGAGTCGCTCCTTGAAAAGGTCCCACGCGCGCACCATTGCCAAGGCGCGCAACCTCAGCCGGCTAGCGGTCGGTTGGTACGCGACGTAGTCATCGATCAAGCTCTCCCAGCGCTGATCGCCGAACGCGGCGTTTGCGAACCATGGATCGATCCCTACAACGATCGAGCGCGGCTGGCAGTGCGCGCGTTCGAGGACCACCGTCAGCGCCTCGAAATCCTCGATCGTTGGTGCAGATAGCCACGCGTTGAGCACGCGTCGATCGCCGAACATCTCCTGGCGAAGCGCGCCGACGGTGCTGCTGCCCAGGATCAGCACGTCGGGACACTCACGTTCGATCTTGGCCTTGACCCACGCACGCTGGTCGAAGAGGTCTTGCCAGTCGACGAGCTCGTGCGCGCCTTGCCGCGATGCGAGCTCGTACACGCGATCATACGTGCCGATGCCAGCTGCGTCGACGAAGGTGTTGAGCGCCACGATCGCGCCGACACCGATCAACATGATAATGGCGAACAGCTTCATCTCAGAATTGGAAGTAGAGGAACTTGGACGAGTAGTTCATGAACAAGACCGCGAAGACGGAGGCGACCGCGAGACCCGCTACTGCCGGCCGTCGCAAGTTTGCGAGATCGAGCTCGAGTGCGTTGCGCAGGCTCATTGCGACCGCGAGCGCGATCGCGATCAGGCCAGCAAGCGGAAACACGTCCTGACCGAGTACGTGATCGCCAAAGAGCCCGCGCATGCCGACGAGGCGAGCGAACCAGACATGCATCTGATGCACGCTCGATGCACGGAAGAACACCCAGCCGATGCAAACGAGTAGATATGTCGCGACCTGCTGCACGCGCAACGGAAGCCGATCCCATCCACGTTGGCAGCGGTGGTAACCGACGAGCAAGAGTCCGTGATAGGCGCCCCACAGCGCAAACGTCCAGTTCGCGCCGTGCCATAGCCCGCCGAGGACCATCGTTGCCATCAGGTTGATCTTCGTACGCAGCGGCGAGATCCGATTCCCGCCCAGCGAAATGTAGAGGTAGTCGCGGAGCCATTGACTGAGCGTGATGTGCCAGCGGCGCCAGAAGTCGCTCGGGCTCGAGGCTTGATAGGGACTGTTGAAGTTGCGCGGAAGCTCGATACCGAACAGACGACCGAGCCCGATCGCCATGTCGGAGTACCCGCTGAAATCGAAGTAGATCTGCAGCGAGTATCCGACGAGGGCAAGCCACGCACCGGCCGCGCCTTGCTTTGATAGCAGCGCGATCATCGGATCGATCACGTTCGCAATGCGGTCGGCGATCAGCACCTTCTTGCACAGGCCGATCGCGAACAAGTACACGCCCTCTCGCAATCGCGGCGTGATGCCGCCGCGCGCGATCACGCCGAGCTGCGGAAGGAGCTGGTCATGCCGGGTCAGCGGTCCGGCGACGAGGTGCGGAAAGAACGCGACAAACGCGACGTACTTGAAGAAGTTGCGCTCCGGCTGGCTACCACCACGATAGATGTCGATGACGTACGCGAGCGTCTGGAACGTGTAGAACGAGATGCCGGCCGGCAGTACGACGTGCAGAGCTCCGCCGACGTGCGCCGAGAGCCCGAGTTGGTCGATCGTGCGCGCGATGAGCGGCGAGTACTTGAAGTAACACAGCAGGCCGAGGTTTCCGACGAGCGAGATCGCGAGGTAAGCACGACGATGCTTCGTCACCGCGAGCCGGCGCCCGATGTAGTAATCGAGCGTAGTCGTGATCGCCATCGGAACCAGAAACCAGGCATGCCCGGCGAACGCGTAGAACGCGAAGCTCGCGAGCGAAAGCCAGAACAACAGCGGATTGCCGCGCAGCACGCGCGCGATCCCATAGACCGCAGGCAAAAACAGGATCAGAAACTCGAGCGAGTTGAACAGCACAGATCCGCGCCGCATCGTGCATCCCCACAACCTGGCTTGCAACTGCGGCCCACGGCGCGATCGAGACCATGATAGGGGTGGAGAGATGAGCGACGAAGCTTCTCAGATCCTGGCCGCGGCGAAGCGAGTGCTCGCCGGTGAGCGCGTCCCGCAGCTGCCAGCCGGCCTGTCCGAACGCGCGGTCGAAACGCCGTGGGTCGCCTCGCATTTCAAAGGCGGCGAGCGAGTCCTCGACATCGGCTTCACGATGTCGAGCCTCGATTACCTCGGCCTGCTGCTCGAGCTCCGCCGTGCACATCGCGTCTCGATCGATGCGATCGACATCGTGCGACCGGAGCGGGTCGAGAAACGCTACCCGGCCGAGTGGCGCGCCGACGTGATGTCGACGTCGATCGCGATCGGAGACGTGCGAACGATCGCGATCGAGCGCGGCGTCTACGACGTCGTCACGTGCATCTCGACCATCGAGCACATCGGTTTCGACGAAGCGACGCATGCGGATCCGGCCACCGCATTCGCGCGCAGCACGACGCCGGAGGGCGTGAAGTTGCATCGCGACCCGCACGTCGATCGCGACGTGTTGCGCCGATTCCACGAGGCCCTTCGGCCCGGCGGGCTCGCGCTGATCTCGGTGCCGATGGGCAAAGGCGGGCCGACGCTGCTGCGCGATAGCCTCGGCCTGTATTGCGCGCAGTGGGAATACGAGCCGAGCAGCTGGCGCGCGCTCGTCGGCGCCGAGGGCTTTGCCGTCGTGGAGCAACGCTTCGCGCGGCTCGAGCCCGACGGAATCTGGCGCGACGTTTCCAGCCCCGATGATCTTCGCGATTGCACGAGCGCGCTCATGCCGCACGCCGCGGGCTGCGCGCTGACGGCGCTGCGCAGGCTGTGATAGCGTCCGCGCTCGATGCCAGCCGTTGCGATCGTCCAAGCGCGTATGGGATCGAGCCGGTTGCCCGGCAAAGTGCTCGAGCTCGTCGCCGGCAAGCCGATGCTCAGCCACATCGTCGAGCGGCTGCGGCGGGCACCCGGCCTGGCGAAGGTCGTGGTCGCGACCACGGACGCGGCGAGCGACGCACCGGTCCGCGCGCTGTGCGCCGAGATCGGCGTCGACTGCTTCGCGGGCAACGAGCTCGACGTGCTCGATCGCTACTACCGCGCCGCCGAGGCGCACGGTGCCGACCCGGTCTTGCGCGTCACCGCGGACTGCCCGTTCGTCGATCCCGAGCTGGTCGGCCGCGTGCTCGCGCTGTTCCAGCGCGGCGGCTACGACTACACGGCCGCCGCGACCGGCGGCGTGGCGTTCTACGACACGCGACCGAAGTTTCCCGACGGGCTCGATGTCGAATGCTTCAGCTTCGCCGCGCTCGCTCGCGCGCATCGCGAGGCGACTGTTCGCTCGGACCGCGAGCACGTGACCCCGTATCTGTATCGGACCAAGCAGTTCCGCGTCGAGCTGGTGCCGTCCGACGTCGACCGCGGCGCGCTGCGCTGGACGGTCGACCACCCCGCCGATCTCGAGCTGGTTCGCGAAGTCTATACCGCGCTGGATCGCCCCGATCGCGCGTTCGGCATGCGCGACATCCTCGCGCTCGTCGACGCGCGGCCCGAGCTCGCGCGGCTCAACCAAGCCTTCGTCGGTCACGAAGGCTATGCCAAGGTATGGAATCCCGATGCCTGAGCTGAAGAAAGGTCCTGCGCTCTACCGACACGCCAAGACGCGCATCCCCGGCGGCACGCACTTGCTCTCGAAGCGGCCGGAGATGTTCTTGCCCGACCGGTGGCCGTCGTACTACGCGAGCGCGAAAGGCGCCGAGGTCACCGACCTCGACGGAAATCGCTACATCGACATGACGATCATGGGCATGGGCGCATGCGTGCTCGGGTTCGCCGATCCGGACGTCGACGCGGCCGTGAAGCGCACGATCGACACGGGCGTCGCCTCGACGCTCAACGCGCCGGAAGAAGTCGAGCTCGCCGACCTGCTGTGCGAGCTCCATCCGTGGGCCGACATGGTGCGCTACGCGCGCGGCGGCGGCGAGATCCTGTCGGTCGCGATCCGCGTGGCGCGCGCGGCCACCAAGCGCGACAAGGTCGCGTTCTCGGGCTACCACGGCTGGACCGACTGGTATCTGTCCGCGAATCTCGGCGCGTCCGACAACCTCGACGGTCACCTGCTGCCCGGCCTCGACCCGTCCGGCGTGCCGCGCTCGCTGCGCGAGACCGCGCTGCCGTTTCACTACAACAAGCTCGCGGAGCTCGAGCAGATCGTGGCGGCGAACCGCGGCGAGATCGCGGCGATCGTCATGGAGGTCGGCCGCGACGAGCCGCCGCAGCCGGGCTACCTCGAAGCCGTGCGCGCGCTCGCGACCGAGATCGGCGCCGTGCTGATCTTCGACGAGGTCACGAGCGGGTTCCGCATGTGTGCCGGCGGCATCCACCTGTCGATGGGCGACGTGCGGCCGGATCTCGCGACGTTCGCGAAGGGCATCTCGAACGGCTACGCGATGGCCGCGCTCGTCGGCCGCGGCCGTGTGATGGACGCGGTGCAGACCACGTTCATCAGCAGCACGAACTGGACCGAGCGCATCGGCCCCACGGCCGCGCTCGCGACGATCAAGAAGTTCCGCGCGGTCGACGCCGCCGCGCACATGATCCGCGTTGGAACCGCCGTCGTCGACGGCTGGAAGACCGCGGCAAGCGCGGCCGGCTTGGAGATCGCGACGAGCAAGATCCCGACGATCTGCCATTTCCGGTTCATCCATCCCGACGAACGCGCGATGGTCACGCTGTTCTCGCAGATGATGCTCGAGCGCGGGTTCCTGGCGTCGAGCAACTTCCGGCCGTCGTACGCGCACCAGCCGGAGCACGTCGAGCGCTACGTCGCCGCGACGCGCGAGATCTTCGCGCACCTCGCCGACTCCGCGAAGCGCGGCACGCTCGCCGAGCAGCTCACCGGGCCCGTTCAGGGCCGCGGGTTCTACCGGCTGACGTCGTAGAGATACGCGCGAAGCGAGCCCGGATCGGGGACGTCGCGCGCATCGCCGTAGAGCGCCTGGTAGACGCGGCCGAGCTCGCGCCGGATCGCCGCGGTCTCCGCCGCTTCGGTCACCTCGTCACGCGGACGCGGCGCGTCGAGCAAAGAGCCACGCGCGTCGGCGATCACCGACGCGATCCGCGCGCCTTCGACGAGCTCGCGCGGCCGCCGCAATAGATCGTGAGCCTGGCGCACGCGCGGCAGCGCGAACAACGCACCGCGTACGCGCGCCGCGAACGTCGTCGCACGCGCCTCCGAGACGTGAAATGCATCGCCGATGTCGGCGATCGCGCGCACGTACTCGACCGCGCACCAGCGATACGCCTTGCGGATCCGCTCGAAGCTCCACGGCTCGGTCAGCGCCGTCTCGATCGCCGTGACGTAGGCATCCCACGTCTCGGCGACCTCGTTGATCGCCGGTGCGTACATCAGCAAGCTCGGGCAATACACGATCACGGGCCGGCCGAGCAGCGCCATCTCCTTGCCGGCGCTCGACCACGCGTTCAAGACCACATCCGCATGCTCGGCCAGGTCGTAGAGCGAGATGTCGTCGCTGGGCCAGTTGACGCGGACATTGGGCGGCAAGTCGACGAGTGCGGCCTCGAGCTGCTCCGCGTGCTGCGAGCGCCGGCCCTCGCGCTTGTTGGGCAGCTCGCGAGGATGGACGCGAATCAACAGGAACCGATCGGGCCGGTCGCGAATCCACCGGACGAGTGCACGGATCCACTCGATCTGCGTGGGGAACAACAGGCTCGACTCGTCCGGCTGCTCGCCGACCGCACGTGCCGCGACGTACTCGTCGTAGCTGCTGAGCGTCGCGACGAGGATGCGCTGATCGCGCCGGATGCCGAAGCGAGCGCGCCAGTCGGTCCCGGTCCTGGCCCCCGAGTAGGCGAACACGTTGCGGCCGCGCAAGACCTCGACGAAGTGATCCGTCACGGTCGCGAGCTCGGCCGCGTTCGCCGGACGGCGCGCGTGATCCGCCCACGCCGCGACCAGGCGATATCCCGCCTTCGTGGTCGAGTCGCGCGCGAGCAAGAGCGTCTGCAAGCGGCGGGCGAGGTTCGGGCCCGCGTGGAGCACGAAGACTGGTATCCCGCGCTGATCGCCGAGCGCACGCCACACCGCGTTGACCGAGTACAGCGTGTTGTACATGACCAGCCGCGTCGGCCGTTCGCTGTCGATGATCCGCTGCGCCGCGAGCAACGAGCGCACGACGTTCGCGAGCCGAGGCTGGAACGCCATCCACTCGGCGGCATCGAGCGTGCCGTGAGCCCGCTTGTGCGCGATGAGATATTCGTAGAGCGCGAGCTGGCCGACGCGCACGCCGTCGACGACGAAGCTCGTGACGTCGTCCGGGCGAGCCTGCGCGACGAGCGCGGCGATGCGCGTCTCGTCGGCGGGCGTCAGCACGGAATCGAAGTCGTATCCCGCGAACCCGAAATCGCGCCGGATCAGGTCGCGATTCACCATGCACGCCGCACAGGTCGCTTGCTTGGCAGAAGCTTCTGAATCTTCGCGCAAGCTCCGCGCACTCATCACGACGCAGTAGTCGCCGAAACCGCCGCCGCACGTGATCCATGTGACGTCGGCTCCGGTGCGGCGAACGGCGTCGACAACGAGCGCTTCCGGAAACGCGTGCACCCAGATGCCGGCGTGCGGCGAGAAGAACAGGACTCGCTCGGTCATCCGGTCGGCCCGCGCGCGGCGACCTCGGCTGCAGCTGCCAGCACGCGTTGGGCGACGCTCCCGTCTGCGCCGAAGAAGTAGCGATCCGCGAATAGGCGGCGCGCGCGCTGTTGCTCGGGCGTCGTCGCGAGCTCGCCGTCGAGCGCGGCGCGCATCAGGCGTGCAAAGTCCGCGCGATCGGTCGGAACCGACACGGCTCCGGATCCCGGAATCGGCAGCAAGCTCGCGCGGTGCTGGTCGTGCAGCGCGCCCCAGCCCGCGTAGACGACCGGCTTGCGCGTGAGCATCGCCTCGATCATCACCGTGCTCTGGAAGCCGACGATCGCATCGGCATGAACGAGCAGATGGCTGCCGGTCTTGGCTCCGCTCATCAACGTCAAGTTCGGCACCGGGTCGGCGGCAAACTCCGCGACGAGCCCGGGCAGATCGGCTTGTTGCGGGTGCGCTTTGACGACGACGTCGACGTCCGGCCGCTCGCGCGCGAGCTCGCGCAACGCGGCGTGCAGCTCGTCGCGCATCGATTGCCACGGTCGCGGATCCGTCGAGTGGATGTAGGCATTCGCGTCGTACGTGAATGCAACGAGCAGCTGCTTGCCATCGCGCACCCCGAGCGACGATTTCGACGGCCAGCGCTCCGGGTGAAAGAAGAAATCGGAGCGCGGCTGACCGATCACGCGCGAGCGCTCGGCGGCAACTCCGATGCCCGACCAGAACTCCTGCACGGTGTCGTTCCAGAACAAGTACAGGTCGCTGATCGGCGGGTAGCGTTCGCGCAGCACGCGCGCGTACTCGCCCATCATCGGGCTCGGCGCGATCGTGCCTTCCTTGTCCTGGACGATCGTCGGCACGCCGAGCGCGTGGAGCTCTTCGATCAGCGGCCTCAAATAGTAAAATGTATCGGACGGTGCGATCAGCGCGTCGATATGTGCTTCGTCGACGAGCCGCCGCGCCAGCCGGGTCACGAACGCCGCCTTGATCCTGGCGATCGACTCGCGCTGCGAGCCAGTGCCGTAGACGCACTCGAGGTCGCGCTCCTCGGGCGCAAAGAAGTGGTGGGCGTCCGTGAACAGCAAGAACGGCTCGAGCACCCACAGCGTGTGCGGCGTCGCGGCTGCGCACAACGCGTCGACATCGAGGTCGTAGCAATGGTTGAACACCACGAATACGAGGCCATCGGATGTGCCCACGCGGCGAGGCCCGTCGCGGAAGAACTTGCGCGTATAGACGAGCCGGTGCGCGGCCAGCGCCGCACGGTCGATCGCCGGATGAACGCGCTGCAATCGCGTGATCCCCGCCCCGACGCGGCGGCGCAGCCAGCCGATGACGTTGCGCGGGGCGACCATCCGGCGGTGATATATCATGGCGGCGTTGCCCGAACCGTTGCCCTCGCTCGCCGTGCGCTACTTCCGCCAGTTCTGGGGATATGCCGGCGCGAAAATCCTGATCCTCGTCGTGCTGACGGTGGTCATGAGCTACGCCGAGGGCGTCGGCATCGCGCTGTTCTATCCGTTGTTCGAAGGGCCCGGCTCGCCCGCGACGTCCAACGTGATCACGCGCGCGCTCGCGTGGTTTTCCGTACCGATGACGCCGGCGAGCGTGCTGCCGCTGATCATGGGCCTGTTTCTCGCGAAGGGTCTGATGCAGTACGCGACCTATCGCTACCAGTTCCGGCTGGTCCGCGACGTCACCGCACGGCTGCGGCGACGCGCGCTCGATGCGGTTGCCGCGGCCGACTACCAGCACGTCGCCAGCGCGAACGCCGGGTTCTACACGAACCTGCTCGTCAACGAGGTGAACCGCGCCGCCGGTGGCTTCCAGTACTTCGTGCGGTCGCTGTCGCCGCTGCTGTCCGCTGGTGTGCTGTTCGCGATGGTGTGGTTTCTCGACTGGCGGCTGAGCCTCGCGTGCGTGGTGATGGGCCTCTTGATGATCGGGTTGACGCGCGTGACCGGCATGATCATCCGGCGCTACTCGATCGTCGTGTCGCGCGAGTCGGCGGGGCTGACCAGCTTGCTGATCCAGATCCTTCACGCGTTCAAGTACCTGCGCGCGACCGGATCGTACGGCCGCTTCGAGCACCGCGTGTGGAGCTCGTCGGAGAAGATCCTCGAGGCTGATTTCAAGGCGTCGAACGCCAACGGGTTCGCGCTCGCGATGACGCAGCCGATCATGATCGTGTTCCTCGGCGGGATGCTGTACGTCCGCGCCGTGATCCAGGGCGCCGAGCTCGCGTCGCTGTTCGTGTTGCTGCTGTTCTTCTTTCGCGTGATGAACGAGATCTTCCAGCTCCAGAACGCGTGGCAGGGGTTCATCGGCTTCACCGGAAGCGTCGAGCTCGTCGACGAAGCGACCACCGAAACCGAACGTGCCGCCGAGCCGAACGGCACCGAGCCGTTCACCGGCCTTCACGACGCGATCGTGTTCGATCACGTCGATTTCGCGTATCACACCGGCCGTCAGGTCCTGTTCGGCATCGAGCTTCGAATCCCGGCGAAGTCGACGGTCGCGTTCGTCGGAGGCAGCGGAGCCGGCAAGTCGACCCTCGTCGATCTGCTGACCGGCACGCTGCGCGCCAAGAGCGGCCGCGTGCTGTTCGACGGTCATGATCTTGCCGCGATGGATCTCGCGACGCTGCGCCGACGCGTCGGCTACGTCCCGCAGGATGCCGTGCTGTTCGACGACACCGTCGCAGCGAACATCGCGTTGTGGTCCGACGCGTACTCGCTCGACCACGTGCGCGATGCCGCGCGACGAGCGCGCTGCCTCGAGTTCATCGAGAAGATGCCCGACGGGTTCGAGACGCGCGTCGGTGATCGCGGCGTCAAGCTCTCGGGCGGCCAGCGCCAGCGGCTCGCGATCGCGCGCGAGCTGGTGCGCACACCCGATCTGCTCGTGCTCGACGAGGCGACCAGCGCGCTCGACTCCGAATCCGAGCGCGCGATCCAGGACAGCATCGACCAGCTCAAGGGGCAGATGACGATCGCCATCATCGCGCACCGGCTGTCGACGATCCGCAGCGCCGATCGCGTGTACGTGATGGACGAGGGCAGGATCGTCGAAGCCGGATCATTCGACGAGCTGGTCGCACGTCCGAACGGCCGGTTTCGCCGCATGGTCGAGCTCCAGGAAGTCTCGACCGCCGAGGTCGCGCAAGCCTAGCCCTGGCAAACGAACCATTTGCCGACGGAGATCTTGTCGTTCCATGACGAGTCGAGCACGTGGACCGTCGGATACGCCGCGCGAAATCGCGTGAGCCACCAGTCGACCGAGTTGTTGTGATAGCTCTGCTGCGTCTTGATCCAGCCCTCGTCGCGACCGCGGCGCGAGGTTGGAACCTGATGGAATGACGCGAGCCGGGTGATCCGTCGAGTCTCGGTGACGAACGCGGTGATCCCTGCTTCGGTGAAGTGCTCGAGCGCGCCGATCGAGTAGCCGTAGTCGAACTCGTGGTCCGCATAGCCGGTCTTCGTCGCATCGGCGACGCGGAGGCGGTCCCGCGAGATCCCGCGCGCCGCCGCTTTGTCGAGCAGGAAGTCCGAGATGTCGAAGCCGTGAACCTCGAGCGCGGGGTACGGCTCGAGCATGGTCATCACCTTGCCGGTGCCGCAGGCGATGTCGACGACCTTGCCGCGAACGTTTGCGAGGAGCAGCTGGATCTCGTTCCAGGCGTTGCCGGCGCCCCACGTTTCGAGCATCTCGGCCATTGCCGGATCCCAGTACACGTCGAGGTCCTGCTGGTTCGACGCGGCCGAGATCCCGGCACGCGCCACCAGCGAAGCTCCCATGCTGCGCACACGCGCCGGCACGAGCCGGTTGGACAGCACGGCGTTCGCGAGCTGGGTTGCGATCCGCTTCACGCGTGCTTTCGTATCACGGCTGGTCTGAGCGGCGAGGTACGACTCGACGCGATGCTGCGCGTCGCGATCGAGCACCGGTTCCGGCAGCTCGAGCTCGCCGTCGCGCGTCGATACGTCCTCGCCCGCGAACGCGGCCGAGCCGTGCGTCCCGCTGCCGTCGAAGCCGGTGTTCCGGACGAGCGTGCGGCCTGGAAACACCGACAACCCGCTCCGCATGAAGATGCTCAGGTACCAGCGAATCGCCCACGAGTCGATCTCGCCGCGCTGCTGGCGCTCGAGCATCGCGTAGTACGGATACGCGCCATCGAGGTCGAACTTGCGGCGCAGCACCGGATCGCGCTGCAGCTCTGCGTAGCCAGGCGCCGCCGGATCGAAGTGGCGCCATGCCCGCTGCCACGTCGCCCAGCCCCACGACGATGGCAGTCCCAGCATCACGCTCGGTGCATCGAGCGGTGGATCGAGTGGGAACTGATATCCGGCAACACTCATGACGGCGTCGTCGTCGCGATAGCGATCGAGCGCGCGGTTCATGAACCGCAAGAACCCCGGGGAGACCTCGAGATCGTCCTCGACCACGATCACGCGTCCGTACTCCTCGACGAGACGGGTCGCGCCGTCGATGATCGAGCGCGACAGGCCGAGGTTGTGCTCGCGTTCGACGAACCTCGCATCCGGCGCCAGCTCGTGCGCGACCCGGCGCGTCGCGGCGACCGCAGCGGCAACCTCCGGCGTCTTCGCGGCATCGCAGAAGATGTAGAGCGGGCTCGCGGCAAGCTCGCGGCACCGCTTCAGCGCCGACATGGTCGCGCGCGTGTGATCCGGACGTCGGTACAAAAACAGCGCGATCGGAGCCAGCGCGCTCACGCGGGTCCGAGCGACGCGACGGTGACATCGCGCGCGGTGTCGAGATCGTAGACCGACAGATGCCCGACCATTTCCAGACGGCTGCGAAAGTCCGCAAACGTGAGCGCGCCCGACGCATCGCGCGCCTCGCGGAAAGCGGAGCGGCGGTACGCGGCTTCCGGCGCGACCACCGGGAGCTCGCCGCGCACGTCGTCGCGGACGAAGAACAAGTTGTTGCCGGCCGAGTTGCCACCGACGAGCGAATAGCCCTTCGACGTCCCGAGCCGTACGAACGCGCCGACCGACGCACCGAAGTACAGGTTGGAGTGGTGCTTCTGCGTACGCGTGAACGCGGGATCGTACGGGACGGTGACCGCGCGCTTCGGTCCCCACAAGCTGTTGTACTCGACGATCACGATGCGCGGCGACACCACGTCGATCGCTTCCCAGACCCAGTAGTCGTTGCCGTCGATGTCGATCGACAACAGGCCGATGTCGCCGGTGAAGCCGGCCTCGGAGATCAGCGCGTTGATGTTCTCGCGCGTGACGAACGCGCACCGAGCCGTGAGATCGTGTCGCCACGAGACGTCGTCCTCGCGAATCGCACGAACATGCGTTTCGGAACCGTCGATGACCAGGCCGCGCCAGTTGCGCGTCATCAGCAGGAAGCGCGTGTTGGCTTCGCGATAGTCCTCGACGCCGAACTCCACGAACCACGGCCGGTCGATCGGCACGCGCGCCAGCAGGTACGCGATGATGCCGTCCTCACCCCATTGCGAGAACACCGATTGCTCGTGATCCAGCAGGCCGCCGCCGGCACGGGCGATCGCGGCGGCTTCGAGACGGCCGACCGCGAGC
>Ga0070665_100002031_pt1 | contig 22775 bp, 24 predicted proteins | sample KBSS13metaG_FD_65862 | JGI IMG/M metagenome (GOLD analysis project Ga0070665, IMG submission 65862) | Switchgrass rhizosphere microbial communities from Kellogg Biological Station, Michigan, USA - KBS S1-3 metaG | ecosystem: Host-associated > Plants > Roots > Rhizosphere > Soil ... | reverse complement strand
ATAAACGGCAGTCTGTGAGCCGTGGAGTCCTAGTGGGCGCGGTTGTCGCAGGGACGCTGGCTTTTGTGGCGATGCTTGCTGCTACGGCTATCTGGATGACCGTTCCGGAGAGAATTGTCTACCGGGAATCTTCGCGGGTGCAGACGACCGCATATACCATCGAAGTGAAGCAGCACGGGACGTCGTTCTTCGTCACCCCCGCCCAAAAGGAAACCCTGGACCACATCAGCAACTACACGCCCTGGGTGTGGTTCGGTGGGTTCGCCATCGCAGTTGCAGCGATTCTGGTGGGAGCCGCGGCCCGCTTGCGGCTCCCCATTACCAATCGAACGTGAAACCTACTTCATCGGTCCGCCGACAGTCGGCGATCCGGTCCCGCTGCAGCCAGTAGCCCCATAGCGGATGAATTTCTGGATGCGCTTGCCGGTGTCAACTTCAGCGGTATAGATGTTGCCCTTGCTGTCGACACTCACTTGATGCAGCCAGTGGAAGTCGCCCGGCATCTGGCCGCTGCGGCCCAACCGTCCCAGTTCCTGCAAATTACTTCGATTCAGAAGGTAGATGGTCATGTTGGAGTTGTCTCCCACATACAGGCAGCTCTGCGCCTTGTCGGTGGAGAAATTGATAGAAACGGAAGTTCCCGGAATGGTGGTGTTGGTGTGTTCGCTAATAAATTGCTCGGCAACGAAACCGCACTTTCCGGCTTGGCCGGTCGGATTGCTGCAGGTTTTGCCCAGCTCGGGACTGTTCGCGTCGAACACCTGAATGCGATCGTTTCCGCGGTCGCAGACGTAAATTTTGCCGTCATCGGCAAGCTTCACGCAATGCATCGGGTTGCGGAAGAATGCGGGTTTCCGGTTGCCTTTGACGTAGTCCTCAATCCACGTACCGGAGGCCTTGGCACCCGCGTCATCTACTGGATTGTTTCCATATGCCCCGAAAGACCCGATGTATTTGCCGGTGTCGGCGTCGGCGATGAGAACGTGGCGATTGCCGTAACCGTCGGATACATACAAGCGGTTTGTCTTGGGGTCGACTACCATGTCGGTCGCCTGATAAAGTACTGGCGTGCCGTTTATACCGCCATGCATGTCGTTGCTGTCCGGCTTCGTCGGGGTCCCGCCAATCCGCATCTTGAAATTGCCGTCCATATCGAACTTCAATACGAAGCCGTCGCCGCCTGCCGTATTCGTCGACCACGGTATGCCAACCTTATTCGCCACCCCGGCATTACCCGAGATCCAGACGTTGTCCTTCTGGTCGACATAGATACCGTGTTCGCTGCCCGGCCAGATGCAGCCTGCCTCTGCCTTGCATTTACCGCCCATGAAACCGGGATCGGCGGGACCACCCCAGGAACGGAGCAGTTTTCCGTCGGCATCGAACTCCAGAACAGAAGGAGCGGCTTTGCAGCAATCCGCGATGGGACCGTGAGGCCGCGGGTGGCCGATCCCGTCGATTGGCTGACCCTTTTCATTTGTAGCCCCAGGCACAGGCCCTTCGAGGCCTGCCTCTTCGTTGGTCAGGGTGCGCGGCCGATTGTAAACCCATACGTGATCATGCCGGTCAACGTAAAGGCCGCCCAACTGGCCCAATATCCAGTTGTTGGGCAGTCGCTGCGGCCATCCGGGATCGACAACAAAACTGGGCGTCTTGCCAGTGGGTGAGGCGTTATACACGCCCGATTCTTTAAACAGCCGGTCAAGGGAACCGCTGTTCTTCAAAATGTTGATATCGGAGTCGGCGGCTATCGCCAGACTGGTCAGAGCCAGGGTCATCGCCGGCAGTGCGGCCATCATTTTAATACGCTTCATAGTTCTCCTTTGGACCACCACGCGGCCCAAGAGCGCGATGTGGCGGGGCTGGTCTGCGACCGCAGATCAACGTAAAGTATACATCACTCTGCGAACGGTAGGTGGCGCAATGGTTTTGGACATTGAGGTGCACTATGCCTGACACAGCCGGTTTGCCGGAATTCAAAAAGAGAAGGATAAAATGCATGCGATATATCAGGTTAGGAATTCTCACATTCAGCCTCGGTGTGGTCTTCACGGCGTACGCTTCGGCGCAGTCGCGCGCGAATCTCACGGCCGGCAAAGAACTGTACCGCCAGCATTGCTCGACATGCCACGGCGCGGATGGGAAGGGCTCGGGCTCGATGTACGATCCCAACTCAGCCGACAAGTCGCGACGCGTGCCGCCGGCTGATTTGACGACGTTGAGTCAACGGAACGCCGGGAAGTTTCCGGATGACCGGGTTAGAGACGCGATCTATAACAAGAAGGCGATCCCGGGACACGGAACTCCAAATATGCCCGCCTGGGGTGATGTATTCTACAACCAGAAGTCGGATCAGAAAGCTCTCGAAGCGCGTGTACGCGACTTGACCGGCTACATTGAATCGCTGCAGGCGAAGGGGAAGTAGAACTTAACGGCCCGCCCGCGCCTCACCCGGCAGTTGAGCGATTCCGCGCAGGCTCTACCGGCTTGGATTGGGCCATAAGCCCCATCGGCGCTATTTTCCGTTGAACAGCTCGGTGAGTTCGGTCACCTCAGCGCGAATTGCACCCTTGAGCGTCGGTTCACGGTCGGGAGCCCACTGGGGCGAATGCGGAGCGGGCCCGGGAATACCTGTCTTCTGGACTTCCGCGAACTTCTCGGCATTCACCGCGCCGATGTGCAACAGCGCGGATGGAACCTTGCCAGTGATCCAATACTGGCCGAAATCTTCCGACGTCATCTTCACCGGCATGAGGACTATTTTGTCGCCCAGGCCAGCCTTAAGCGCCGTAGCCAGACGCGCGACCAGTGCGGGATCGTTATAAACCACCGGCTCACCGGGTTCATCGCCGCGCGTGATCACCTCTGGCTCGCGTGGCGCCCCGGAGGCCATGGCTTCACCTTTGGCAATGCGGCGAATGGCGGCGAGAGTTTTGCGCCGGACTTCCGGGGTGTAGGTTCGCACGGAGAGCTGCAGCCGCACTTCATCCGGAATAACGTTGCCCGTAGTGCCGCCATGAATCGAACCCACCGTGATCACCACCGGGTCGGTGGGATTGTTCTCGCGAGAGACGATGGTTTGCAGCGCCAGTACGATGCGCGAAGCGAGGACGATCGAATCCACCGTATTCATCGGCATAGCGGCATGCCCGCCACGCCCATGCACGACAAGGGTGACGCTGTCCGACATGGAACGGAAGGGTCCCGGGTGGTAGCCGATGGTTCCGGCCGGCATCGTGTCATCATCATGCAGGGATAGCGCAAAATCGGGGCGCGGGAAGCGCGTGAAGAGGCCGTCCTTTAGCATCGCAGTTGCTCCGCCGGAGCCGCTCTCTTCCGCCGGCTGTCCTATGAGAATTAACGTGCCGTGCCAGCGATCCTTGTGCTCCGCCATCCAGCGTGCTGTACCGGCCCAAGCGGACATGTGGATGTCGTGGCCGCAGGCATGCATCACCGGCGTCGTTTGCCCGGAAGCGGTTTTACCAATGACGGCGCTCGCAAACGGGAGTCCGGTTTTCTCTTCCACTGGAAGCGCATCCATCTCGGTCCGCAGCATCACCGTGGGGCCGGGTCCATTTTTCATCACTGCAACGATGCCGGTTTTGCCGACGCCGGTGGTGACGTCATAACCGAGTGCCTTAGTGAACGCCGCGAGTTTGCCCGAGGTCCGCACTTCCTGGAACGCCAGTTCCGGATTGCGGTGGAGATCGATGTAGAAAGCTTCGATGTCGGGATAGATGGCGTCGACTTCGGCGGTAGTGGGGGTAACAGCGGCGGTCTGGCCCGCTCCGCTTCCGGCGAAGACGAGTAGCGCGGCGACAACGGCAGCGGGGTATTTCATGGTACTGCCATTTTATCCTGCCGCTGCCTACTGATATCTCGCCAGTTCGCTTTCCCTTGCGATCAGGCGGAAGTACGGGCAAAGACGCCCCGAATGCCCGATTGGCGTTACACTACTCGGGAGCTTCCTTGCTCGATCAGTTTTTGGTGGCCGGGCTCGGGCAAGAACGAATGGGATTCCATTTCATCAAAGCCCGCAACGGTGATGCTGTAGCGCCCGTTGTCGGTGCGTTGGATGAAGCCTTTCCCTTTCAAATACCATAGCGCAGCTTGCAGATGCTCGCGGGGGCAGCCGAGAATTTCTTCAAATTCGATAGCCGTCATGCCTGGGCGTTCGATGTCGTGCGCGGCCTTCGCGTAGAGCAAGCCAAGGATACCCTTCCGCTTGGCTTTTTCGGCTTGCGGTCCGAGCGACGCCTCGGCTTGGTCGAAAATCTTCCACTGCACTTCTCGTTTTGCATGATAGCGAGCGTCATACTTCGCGCGCTGCTCTGGATCGCTTAAGATCCGGGCCGCAGCCGTAACCTTCATGAACATTTCCGCATTGCCGGTGTCGGGAGTATCAGGGTGATAGCGTTGAGCCAGCATCCGGTGGACGCGATGGATGGTATCCGCGCTGGCCTTCGGGCTCAATTGCATGATTTCGTAGCAATCCAGCTGATCAGGATCGTCGGTGAACGGTGTGGAATCGGGGGGTGGGGGTTCTTCCCGGCGTTCATTTCTGGGGCGCCCGGATTGACCGTTCGTCAGCTCGAGCCCGACTTGATAGACCCCGCCATTTTCCTCACTGCACCACTTAACGTCGGCCTGCAGCTGCACGTCGGCCCGGCCGTCGCCAAAAGTTCCGCGCAGGACCACCATGGTGCCGACTTCGAGCGGCGTCATCAGCGAAAGGCCGACGCCTTCCTCAGTTACATCACGCAGATAAGCCGTGGCCCAACGCGCGTTCCCAGACTGGTCCTTCAGACGGACTCTGACGACGCTGGGATCGCTGCGCTTCCGGTTTGATACCCTGCGCTGGACACCTGTGCTCACTGCAATCTCCTCAAATCAATAGCCGACAAGTCTAGCGGTAACCGTAGCGCATGGGAACCAAGCCAAAGCGTTCGATGAAGCGGCGCGGCTTCTCAGGTCCCGACTGCTTATCGAGCAGCAGCTTGGCAAACTTTTGGACACTGGTTGCGAGCTTCGGCGCGGGCCGGCCGGCGCGAATTGCCGCGGTCACGTCGGCGTAGTCCCCCGGGAACGAAGCGAACACCGGCAATCCGACAGTCTTCTCAATCTCGGCCAAGCTCAGCAGCATATGGCCAGATACTCGGTTTAACAGGAGCGAAACTTTATCCAGCAGATCCAGCTTCCTCAGCAGCAGCACTTTCAGATGCGCCAAACGCAACGCCGGCAGTTCCGGAGTGGTCACCAGCAGGATCTTATTGGCATCGCGTAACACCGCGAGGGTGGTTTCATCGAAGGTGTCCGGCAGGTCAGCGCTGACGATGTTGTAGTTGCGCCGGGCGAACTCGATCAGTTGGCCAACGTGGACGCGCGGAAGCCCTTCGCCTACGCGGGGGGCGCCGGATAGAAGCAGATCAGTGTTGCCCACGGTCTTGATCAGGCTGCGCCACGCATCGTCGTCGAGTTGCTTGCCATGGGCGGTGACGTCCGAAAGGTTGCGATCATGGGAGGTGTTGAACATGAATTCAATCACTCCCGAGGCCATGTCGAAATCGGCCAGCAATACGCTGGGGTTTTCCATCTGGCTGAAGGCCCAGGTGGTATTTGCTGCAATGGTGGAAGCGCCAACGCCGGCTTTTGCAGGAATATAGGCGAAGAAGCGATCAGTCGAATCTATCACCACCGGGCGAACTTCGAGGTCACGTTCTAGCTGATCCAATATCTGGCCCACTTCGGAGCTTTCAAACGGCGACGCCAGAAGCTGCGTCATGCGCAAATGAAGCACGCAGCGAAGTACGGATACATCCTGCGAAGAGTGAATGGCCACGCGTTGAATCGCCGGAAATTCGGCTTCCAATTGGCGGGCGATCGGCTCTGCTCTCTGCACGTCCTCAATACTGAGAAAGACGACTTCGGGAGCCCATGCGCGCACCACTCTGCTAAGGTCCTGCGACGAGGGATAGTCGTCGAGTGTCCGGGAAATGTTCAACATCCAATGCGGAGCAATTGCTTGCTCGAACTCTTTTCGAAGCCCTTCGCCCGGGCAGATGAGGATAGCTCGCATGAACTGAATATAATGAATTTCCGCTAGTAGGCGGAATCAGTCGTTAGTCCTATTTCTAAGGTGCTTTCGTACTAGTCGGAGGGGGTACGTACCTAGTCAAATCTAAGGGTGAGCCCCAGTCGCGCGAATGGCCATTGGCCGGTCGCTAGACGACAGCATCGCCCCGATGGTTGGCGAGGAACTCTTCGTCGATGGGCTTGCGGCCAGGGAAACCTTCTTCCATCCCATGCCAGAAGCGGATACGGTCTTCGCCCAATTTCCAGCATAGGCAGACTTCCTGGCCTTGGTATAGCGTCAGGAAATCGATCAAGCCAATGTCCAGATCCTTAACCAAAACGCCTATTTGCTCAATCTTTTCAAATACTTCTCGCAAGACGCGGGCGCTGCCATCACGTCGGGCGCGCGTCGCCAGGATCGGTCCGGGATTCACTCGCGAACCTCCCGCCATACGGATTCCCTGCATGGTGGCATTCAGTTCCGCGTCGGCCGCCTTGTATTCGGCCTTGTGAAACAAAGCGTCCCGTAAAGCGGCTTCCACTTCGGGCAGTATTCGCTCGGCTTCGGTCACGGTGAAATGGCGGGGCATGGGCTAGATGGACGAACGCTCCCCAGCGGACGGGTCTTCCGGCGGGGTGGCCTTATGGGACGCTTCCGGTTTCCAAAGCCTTTCGAGAGCCGGCTTAAAGCGCGAATACAGATACGATACCAGCAGTAGCAAGCCGCCCAACGCCAGGAACGCGGTGATGCGAAACCCTCGGCTGAGCGACCACACGTCCAATAAGTACAATTTCACAATCACCAGCGCGAATAGCCCCAGGCCTAAGATACGGTTTAGGCCAGAGCGCTGCGCAACTCCCGCCACCACCAGAGCCGAGGCATAAACCGCCATCAAGATTGAAACCCCGGTGGAAACGGTGTTGGCAACATCCTGCGGTTCGCTAGTGCGGCCGGCCCATCCGGCGACTTCCAACCCCAGCGCCCAAAGCAACACCAAGTGTCCCGCACCGTAGGAAACGGACTGCGCTTCAGAGTTTTGGGCGAACCGCGACGCGATCCACAAACTGGCGGCGGAAACGGCGAACGTCCAGAAACGCCGGTTCGCAAACGCCGTGTAAAAGTAGTCGATCGAATACATGGCGGAATCTAAAGTGACCAGCCTGACCAGCACCAAGGCGAACACTACCGCTGCTGCTATCTGAAGCCTCGGCCGGTCGAAGCGTGCACCCAGCCAAGTTAGCGCCGCGGCTTCGAGCGACCACAGCATCGTGATGCGGAAGCCCACGAACTGGATGGGAATCGCCACCGTCAGCAAGATCACCGCGATCGCAGCCGCTAATTCGCCCACGCGGCGATCGCGGTTCCAAACGGCTTTCGCTAGGAGCCCGTGCACGAGCGCGAGTCCAAAAGTGAAGGCGCCCATGGAGCTGTGATATTGATGGTCCAGTAAATCATAAGTTCCAACGAAGTAAGCGCTCGTGTTCAGCGCCAGCAACCACAGCCGCCCGCCCACTACGCTGGCGGCGAAAAACAGGACGAAGATGAGCGACAGCCAGCCCCAGGCGGCTAGCCGAGTTTCGTCGTCGAGCCACTGCGAGGCCCAACCCAGGAACAATAACCCCGTCGCGGGCCAAGCCAGATACTCCAGCGCGGGCCAGCGTTTCACCCGCGTGATCGCCAGCGCTCCCAGATTCAGCATGGAAGTGTAGGCGGCCAGAACCCACATTTGGTTCTCTCCGGTCGAGAGCAACGCTGGTGTGAGGTAACCTCCGGCTAGACCCAGCAAGGCTACAGCCTGGGAATCGTAGTGCAGCGCCAGCATCGCGGCGGTAGCGGTGGTAAGGCACATCAGAAGGAACGCAGTAGTCTGTGGCAGCAGATGATAGAACCCGAAGCCCGCGTAAAAGGATAAATAGAGCAGCGCCAGGCCGAGTCCCGTCAATCCGCGGGCAAAGATCTGTTGACCGCGCAGTGAAATCCATTCGCCCAGACATAACGAGAGAGTAGCCGCGGCGACGCCCAACGCGACGCGCATCGCGGGACCAATCCATTGGCTATCGACTGCGTACTTGAACAAAAAGCCTACGCCGAAGATCAGAGTTATGACGGCCACGCGGTTAAGCCAGCCGAGTCCGAAAGTTGTTTCTAGAGCGGGCTCAGGCGCGGCGGTTTTCACATCCGGCGAGACCCAAGGGATTTCTTGCGCCAGTGGTGGCGGTGTTCGGGGTAACGGCGGCGGTTCGACTACGGGCTGGGCCATTACAGGTGGTGGAGCGGGTGAAAGCCCAACGGCCGCCTCGATCCGCAGCAAGCGTTGGTCGAGTTCGTTCTGACGCTGGAGTATGCGGGCCAAGGCACCCGAGATAGCATCCATCCGTTCCCGATCGGGGCTCGCGGGCTCTTCCGGCGCAGGCATTCCATTCCAAACTACACTAAGAATAAAGCTCATGAGCGACTCCGGTTTCCCTTTACCGCCCCCTACTTTTGAATTTCTAGTTTTCTCGCTGAAGACCCAGGCGGAGATGCAGCTCGGCCTGTTCCAGTTCGGAGAACCATCCGAGGAACCACCCAACCTGCCCGCAGCGCGTCACGCCATCGACCTTCTCGCGATGATCGCGGAGAAAACGCGTGGTAATTTAGCGCTGGAAGAGCAGCGGTTAATCGAAAATTCGCTGACGGAGCTGCGCTTCCGTTTCGTGCAGGTAGCGGAGAAAACGCCACCTTCCGTCACAGACAAACCGGCAGAAAAATCCGTCGAATCGGGGGACGCGCCCGCGTCGTCTTGATGCCGGAAACATTGCGCATCACAGTGCTCGGCTCGGGCACTAGCTCGGGCGTGCCGACTATCGGCTGCACTTGCGCCACATGCGCCTCCACTGACCCGCGCGATAACCGTCTACGTCCTTCGGTGCTGATGCAATACGGCGGCAAAAATGTGCTGATTGACACCACGCCGGACTTTCGCGCCCAGGCGCTGCGCACTGGTATCAGCCGCGTAGACGCGATTCTTTTCACCCACGCCCATGCAGATCATATCCTGGGACTCGACGACCTCCGGCCCTTGAACTATCACCAGAAGATGTCGATTCCAGCGTACGGGGCCGAATCTACACTGGAAACCGTCCGCCGCGTTTTTCGCTACGCATTCGATCCGGAACCCTTGTCGCAATCGTCATCACCGAAAGTCGACCTCCGCGCGATCACGGAGGAGCCTTTCGATTTGTTCGGCCTGCGCGTGGTTCCTATTCCCCTGATGCACGGCCGCGGCGCGACCATGGGATTCCGCTTCGGCGATGCCGCTTATCTCACCGATCACAGCGATATTCCGCAAGCTTCCAAGGCGCTTTTGCAGAATTTGGACGTGCTGTTTCTGGACGCCTTGCGGCACCGCCCGCATCCCACTCACTCCACCGTCGAGCAGAGCCTTGCTTCGGTTCGCGAGTTGGCCCCGCAACGCGCATTCTTTACACATATCTGCCACGACTTGCCCCACGCGCAGACCGAGGCTGCATTTCCACCGAACGTGCGCCTGGCGTACGATGGCCTGCAACTCGAGGTTCCATTTCCACAGCTTGAGGTCCCGGCTTAGAATGCGAGTCGCCCGCTCTTTAGAGGAAGCTGCCGCGTTTGAGCCGGTGGCGGTTACCATCGGCAACTTCGATGGCGTCCACACCGGGCACCATGAATTGTTGCGGGAGGTGGCGCGCGCGGCTCGCGAAAAAGGCTTGCAGCCGGCGGTCCTTACCTTCGATCCGCATCCCGCATCGATTGTCGCGCCGCAACGCGCGGCACGCTTGCTCACAACGCAAGCGGAGCGCTGCACAATATTGGCCCGTGAAGGCATCGAGTACGTATTGGTGCTGCCGTTCACACGCGACGTCGCACATTGGACTCCAGAACAGTTTGTCGAACGAGTGCTGGTGAAGGCTCTGCGCGCGCGGGCGGTGATCGTGGGCGACAACTTTCGTTTCGGACACGGACAGTCTGGCGATGTGAAGGTGCTGGCGCAGTTGGGCGCTCTCTATGGCTTCGAGACTCGCATCGTCACTCCCGTGCGGTGGCGCGGACGCTCCGTTTCGTCGAGCGAAATCCGGCGCGCGGTGGAGTCCGGCAAAGTGGCGCTCACGGCGCGGTTGCTCGGGCGGCCGTACGCAACCGCAGGCGAGGTAGTGCCGGGGCATGGAATCGGTTCCAAGCAAACTGTGCCCACGCTAAATTTACGGACTCACGCACAAATCCTGCCTTCGGTCGGCGTCTACATTACTCGCACGTTCGACGCAGAATCGGAGCGCAGTTGGAATTCGATCACCAACATTGGTTATCGCCCCACCTTTGCGGATGCGTCAGGCGGCCAGGAACTGACCATCGAGACTTTCCTGCTGGATCGTTTGGACCCACCCGCGCCCGAACGCATTCGCGTGGAATTCCTGCGCCGCGTGCGCGAAGAACGCAAGTTCGAGACGCCGGAGGCGCTCAAGGCGCAGATCCTGCGCGATGTCGGCCGGGCGCAAGCGTTCTTTCGCCGGGTGACAAAATGGGTGCGCGGCCCTTTAGAATAAGTTATGGCTCTTTCCGCTGGAAAAACAAAATACATGACCAAGCTGTCCAATAAGGACGGCATTATCGCTGCGGCCGCTATGGATCAGCGCGGCAGTTTGCAGAAGTCGCTCGCCACCGCCAAAGGCGTGGATCAGAAAGCGATCACCTGGGATATGATGTCGGAGTTCAAGACGGCTGTGACCCGCATCCTGACGCCGCACGCTTCGGCCATCCTGCTGGATCCTGAATACGGCCTGGAAGCCGCCAAGGCGCGCTCTTCGAACGCCGGCCTGCTGCTGGCTTATGAACATTCCGGCTATGACAACACCAAGCCCGGCCGCTTGCCCGACCTGCTGCCGCACGTTTCCGTGAAGCGCATTGTCGATTGGGACGCGGACGCGGTGAAGATTCTGATTTACTACAGCCCGTTCGATGACGGGTCAGTCAACGATATTAAGCACGCTTTCGTCGAGCGCATTGGCTCAGAGTGCGAGGACCATCAGATTCCGTTCTTCCTCGAATTTGTGGGTTACGATCCCAAGGGCGGCAACGAGAAAGGCGTCGAGTACGCCAAGATTAAGCCGGACGTCGTGATCGGCTGTATGGCGGAGTTCACCAAACCGCAATACAAAGTGGATGTCCTGAAAGTGGAAGTGCCGATCAACGCCGAGTTTGTCGAAGGCAGTTCGGTTTATAAGGGCGAGAAGGCGCAGTCGATGTCGGAAGCTATGGACCTCTTCCGCAAGGCCGCGTCCGTCGCCACCAAGCCGTTCATCTACTTGAGCGCCGGCGTGGGCAACGCGCAGTTCGTCGAGAGCCTGCGCATGGCCACCGAAGCGGGAACGGATTACTCGGGAGTGCTGTGCGGACGAGCGACTTGGAAAGACGGCATGCCGATCTATGCCACTAAGGGTCTGGCGGCGCTCGAAGACTTCCTTTCCACGAAGGGCGTGGAGAACATCAACGCCGTGAATGCAGCGCTTACCGGCGCAACCCCCTGGTACAAGAAGCTGGGCGTCGCAGCCAACGCTTAAGCTCGACGCATAAATGATCGTCAAGCATCTGGCCGGACTCGCCGAATTCTCTTCCCAAAAAATGGCGAAGACGAACATCGCGCGAGGCGAAACCATGTTCGCCGGGCTCAATTGTTTTGAGCCCGGGCAGGAACACGCAGCGCACGCGCACGCCGGCCAGGACAAGTTTTATGTGGTACTCGAAGGCGAGGCGGAGATTCAAGTTGGAGAAGATACGCAACTGGTCTCCGCAGGGGGCGGTGCGTTTGCTCCGTCGGGTGTAATGCACTCCGTCCGCAATCGCGGCGAAAAACGGCTGGTGGTGTTAGCGGTGCTTGCACCGCCGCCTGCGCAATGAGCGATCAGCCGCCCCACTGCAGCTTCTCGCGCAGTACATCGAAGAATCCAACACCACTGGCGCGTATCAATTGCACCGTCTGCTCGGACCGCCGACAGATGACGCGATCGCCTTTGTGCAGTTGTTCGCCGACCTGACCGTCCACAGTGAGATAAGTGATGTTGTCGCCGCTCATTGAAATCTGGATGACGGCTTCGTCGGGTACGATCACCGGACGGTTGGTCAGCATGTGCGGGCAGATCGGCGTGATGCATAGGGCCGCTACTTCAGGAACCATGATTGGGCCGCCTGCTGAAAGCGAATACGCGGTAGAACCGGTGGGCGTCGAAACGATCAGCCCGTCGGCCTTGTACAAGCACATGAAACGATCGTCCACATGTACTTCCAGGTTGATGATGCGCGCGATGTCGGCTTTGGCGAGAGTGATATCGTTCAGGGCTTCGTAATTGCAGACGCACTGGCCCCCGCGCCATACTTCCGTGTGCAGCATGCGGCGGCGGCTCACGGCGTATTCGCCCGCGAGCACGCGCTCCAGTTGTGGATAAAGTTCGTCGACGGTGATGGCGGTCAGAAATCCCAGGTTGCCGAGATTCACTGCGAATAGCGGAATGTCGCGGCCTTTCAAGGCCCGCGCCGCCGACAGGAGCGTGCCATCGCCGCCTAGGACAACCAAGAGTTGCGTGCCTTCCGGCACTGCTTCGCGCGGGAGTCCATTTTTCGGCCCCAAGCCGCTCGCCAGAAATGCAGCCGTCTCCGCATCGCAGCGAACTCCCACTCCGCGCTCCGCCAGCCACTTCACCAGAGCGGGCGCTACCGTGGCTGCCTTCTCGCTATGCGGCTTGGAGATGATGCCGGCGGTCGTGATTTTATGCGTGGGATTCGCGGCTGGCATAAAGCAAGAATTCCCGATTGCCCTCGGCGCCCAGGATCGGACTCTCGATGATATCAGTCTGGAACCGCAGCGCTTCGACAGCGGCCCGCACGCGATCGCACGCGGCCTGATGCAATACGGGCTCGCGAACGATTCCACCCTTGCCGACTTGGCCGCGCTCCACTTCAAATTGCGGCTTGACCAGCAGGATCATCTTTCCGTTGGCAAGGAGCAAAGGTGCGATCGCGGGAATCAGAAGCGTCAGGGAGATGAAGCTGGCATCGCAAACCGCGAGGTCGAACTTCTGCGGGAAGTCCGCTGCGGCAAGGTAACGCGCGTTGACGCCTTCTTGAACCACCACGCGTGTGTCGCTACGCAATTTCCAGTCGATCTGTCCATGGCCGACATCGATGGACCATACTTTCGTGGCGCCACGTTGCAAAAGACAGTCCGTGAAACCGCCGGTGGACGCACCCACGTCGAGGCAGACCCACCCCGTGACGTCGAGCGCCCAGTGATCCAGTGCGCCCGCGAGTTTATAACCGCCGCGGCTGACGTAAGGCATCCGCTCAAGAACTTCGACTGGCGAATCCGCAGCCACGCTGTGGCCCGGCTTCAGTGCTTTCTGTCCATTCACTACCACTGCGCCAGCGATAATGAGCGCCTGTGCCTTTTCGCGCGACTCCGCGAGCCCGCGCTCGACCAGTAATTGATCGATACGGATTTTCGCGGATGAAGTCATGATCCCGGCCGTCATGCCTGCCGCCGCACTACTAGATCCGCCAATTCCCGGAGCCGCTGCGCGCGATCGTCGAAAGGTTGCAATGCCAGGTGGGCGGCGAGCCGCTCCTCCTCCGCCATTTCGCGCGAGCGCTCGATGCCGTAAACCGCCGGGAACGTGATCTTCTTTTGCACGGCGTCCTTGCCGGCCGTCTTGCCGAGAGCCTCCGAGGATTGCTCGACGTCCAGGATATCGTCCACGATTTGGAACGCCAGGCCGATGTGCTCCCCGAAACTGGTGAGCGCCGCGAGTTGATCCACCGTCGCCCCGGCGTATATCGCACCCATACGGACGCTGGCGCGCAGCAGCGCTCCGGTCTTTGCGCGGTGAATCGATTCGAGCAGATGAGCGGTCGGATGCTTCCCTTCGCCTTCAATATCGTTGACCTGCCCGCCAATCATTCCGCCAACGGTGCCTGACGCAGTGGCGAGCTCGCGGACCAATTCAATGCGCTTGCACGCATCCGCGCCTTCGATCTTCGCCAGGACTTCAAACGCCAAAGTCAGCAGTGCATCGCCAGCCAGGATAGCCATGGCGTCGCCGTACACTTTATGGCAAGTGGGACGACCACGGCGAAAGTCGTCGTTATCCAGCGCCGGTAGATCATCATGGATCAGCGAATACGTATGGATCATTTCGAGCGCACAGGCGCAGGATTCGATGCCTACCGGCGCGTCGGAAACCGCCTGCGCCGCTGCGATCGCCAGTAATGGACGAATGCGTTTGCCGCCTGCAAACAGGCTGTAGCGCATGGCACTGTGGATGGTCGCAGGATTCTCATCCTTGAGGGGAACCCAGCGGTCGAGCGCCGCGTCGACCGCCTTCTGCTGCGCCGCCATGTATTCGGCGAGCGTCATGCTTTATTCGAACGGAGCGGCTCGGGATGAACCTCGCCCGCGCGCTTCATCAACACCTCGACGCGGGTTTCGGCTTCTTCCAATTGTTTGCGGCAGGTGTCGCTGAGCTTCATTCCGCGCTCAAATAGCTCCAAGGCGCGCTCCAATGGAAGCTCGCCGCTTTCCATTTCCTTGACGATGGCTTCCAATTGCTGAAGTCCGGTTTCGAAGCTGAGGGGGGCGTCTTTGGGCGCCGCAGGCTCGGGCATGAGTAGAACTATTCTAGCGAATGCCGGCTTGCAGGGCGAAGATTACGCGAGCATAGTTTATAATGAGCATTCCGTCCGTAATACGGGCGCGTAGCTCAGTTGGTTAGAGCGCCTGCTTCACACGCAGGAGGTCCGGGGTTCGAGTCCCTGCGCGCCCACCATATTTCTATAATTTGCGGCCGAATCGTACGGTTTGTTGGGCAAGCGGTACCGCTCAGCTTTTGTTGCGGGAAGGCTTCCGCGCCACGCGCGTCCACTCGGCTTGAGCGGCGCTGCGCATCTCTGGAAATTGATCTTTCGAGCTGCGTAGAATAACGGCGGGGATCTGCCAGTTCATCACTGCAAGCAAGCGGCAACAATCCTCTTCGTAACTGACCTGCAAGACCCGCCCCTCCGCGGCATAGCGGTGAATCCGGTCCAGAACCGGCTTCGGCAGAGGGCTGATCGCGTCGGATTGTACTTTCGCTAACACTGTCCTGAGTATCGGCGGGCTCAAGAGATTCGGATAGGGCTTGCCGCGCCGCCGCTCTGGCATCGCCGCAAAATCGGCAGGATTCCGGCGGGTAGCGTCAAGATCCCGTCCCTAAAGCACTAAGGATTCCGTGGAGTGCGTTGATCTTCAACATCCGGGATGTTGGCTCTCCAATTGCACTCGGCACTACAGGAGCTATCGGTGTCTTCACCCTCAACCGTCCATACAAATTTGACGAACTTCGCCGCTGAAACGACGAAGCGGACGCCGCCGGATACCTGGATTCTGGCCGGAATTGCAATCGCGGTTACTACGATCATCGCGGGTATCGCGTCGACTGGCGTGAGCCTCCGCTATTTTCTTCAACCTACTGCCGCTTGGATCGTCCTCGGAGGCACTCTGGGCGTTACGTTGATCACGTCAACCCGGAGTTCGCTGGTGCACGCGGTTCAGCGCGTGCTTGGATTGCTCCGCCAGCCCACCACCAATCGCGAGGAATTGATGGACGAAATCGTCGCCTGCGTGAGAACCGCTCGCGTTCAGGGATTGCTTGCGGTAGAGCCGAGAATCGGGCAGATCAATCACGCGTTCCTGCGCGAGATGCTTGGTTTGGCGATTGACCTGAAGAGCCGCAGTGAATTTCAGGCCACTCTCGAAACAAAACTGCGATTGCGCGAGCGGCAAGGTGACGCGGACGCGAAGGTCCTCGAAGTCGCCGGCGGATTCGCGCCCGCGATTGGCGTCATTGGCACGGTGGTCGGATTGATCGACGTGCTCCGGCAATTCTCGAATATGAATTCGGTAGCGTTTGGAATTGGAACTGCCTTCGTCTCGACCATGTACGGGCTGGCGCTAGCGAACCTGTTCCTTCTTCCGGCGGCACATCGCATTCGGGCGAGCGTTGCGGAAACTTTTGAGATCGAGGAAATGATCGTCGAAGGCGGGCTCTGCCTGATCGATGGGACGCATCCATCCCTAGTGCGTGAACGGTTGAAGTGCTTCTTGCGCGAGGCGTCCAGCAAATGAAGCCGGCGTATTATCAGAGTCAGCACGGCGGCCGCGATCGCTGGATGGTGAGCTATCTGGATGTGTTGACGATCCTGCTGATCCTGTTCGTCGCGATGGCCGCGCAGACGCTGCGGGATTCCCAGAAAATAGCATCCGCGGCGGTGGTTGCGCCACCACGCGCTGTGCCCGCGACGCCGGTGTCGTCCGAGCCCAACCCTGCGCTATCCGCAATTAAACAGGACCTCGAAAAGAGCCACCTGGATGTGCAGGTCGATTCTCGCGGAGTAGTCGTCAGCCTATCCCAGGCTCTGCTATTTCAGCCTGGCGAAGACAAAATCAATGCTGATGCGCTTGAAACAGTGAAAGCGATTGGCGACGTACTCAACAAGATTCCCAATAATGTGAGTCTGGTGGGACATACCGACGCGACTCCCATCCACAACCGGCGCTTCGCGAACAATTGGGAGTTGGCAGCGGCGCGCGGTTTGCGCCTGTTAGAGCTGCTGAGTAGCCATTACGGGATCGAAGAGTCGCGGCTGTCTGTCGAGAGCTTTGGTTCGAATGATCCCAAGAACTCGAATGACACTCCGGATGGACGCGCCAACAATCGCCGCGTTGAAATCGTAATCCTGGATAAAGCACCGGGCAGCAAGCAGTAGCTGGCGCTTCTCACTCCCATCGGCCGCCCGCTTTCCTCCTCACGCGAGCGTGATGAGGAAAGCTCTTAGCGTGTCGATATCGTTCCTACGCTCGAAGCCCGTAGTAGTTGGCAGTTGAGGTAATATCGGGACCGTGCTCGCTGCGCAGCAGGCTCAGCAGATCCAGCGGCCGTGTCGGAGCGGACGTCAAGCCAATCGCAGATGGGTTCAACACGCGGCGCAGGCGCCCGGACTCCACGACATATTGCTGACCATCGGCGCCTTGCAAAAGCTCGCCTTCTTTGGCTCCCACCTCGGCGCTTAAGCGGTCAAAAGATGTCCCGTACCCGTCCATGATTCCCGTGTCGAAACCTTGCAACCCCCCGGTCGGCATCTCATTGCGATGGATGCGCCACAGCAGCTCTTCGCGTGCTGCCACTGCGCCATCCCAAGTTAGGCTTTCCGCCATCGCGCGACCGTTGCGGGCCAGCCGTTGCCGGAGCTCAGGGAAGCGAACCAGGCCGTCCAGTGCGACGATGAAATCCGATACGACTCGTGGGCGGGCCACGATCGCCGTGTGGCCGTCGATTGCATAGCCTTCGGTGCCATAAGGAGTGGTGATCACGGAGGTGCCGCAGGCCATCGCTTCAATCGGTGGAAGAGGGAAACTCTCATACCAGGACGGGCAGAGCACAATATCGCTTTCTGCGTAGAGCCGGCTCAAATCGTCGTGGCCCAGAGCACCGTGGAACTTGTATGGAGCAAGTTCGTTCTCGGGTCCGAAAATCGGATGCGGGAAACCGTAAACATGCCAGGCGATCTTATTGGGATAGCGCCGCATGAGCTCTCCCATTGCCGGGACCGCGTCCTGGAAGCCTTTCCATTTTTCCGGGCGGCAATATGTCACTACTCGGATGACACCATCTTGGGCACTCAATTTTGGCCGCATGCGGAACTTGTCGGCGTCGATTCCGTGCTGAACCACCGGGACCGTTTCGCCGAACCGGCGGCGGAACTCGCCGGCCAGCCAACTCGAGTTGGCGATTCTGTAGACCGGCATTTGGAAGGTATTGCGGCACAGCATCTTTATCAAAGGATTGCCTTGCAATCCGGCGGACGGAGCCGAATCCGACGTAAAAAATACCTCGTCGTAGTGCTGCGGGAAATGTACTGGTTTGCCTTTCCCGCATTGCCAAGCGGGTAGAATACCTTCCCAATTCGCGGCGATGATAAGGTCGGCCCGCGGAATCGCTGGCGTTACGAGGTGCGTATAGGCCAAGAAGAATCGCAACTCGCCCAGAAAGTCGCGCGGCGTCTTATCGAGAAAATGATAAGGCAAGTGTTCACGCTGAGCGGTGGCATCGTAGTGGATGGGGACTTCGAAGTCGAGGCCCGGAAATGGTTCTGCCTCGGGCCAAAGAAACTTCGGCCACGTAGTAAGGGAGACCTCGTGTCCTCGCGCCTGGAAGTGCCGTGCATAATTCAGAATGCAGGCTGCGCCTCCGGTGCGAACCTGAGCGGTAGGTCCTAGTAGAAAAGTCATGGACAGATGCTGCCGTGCGTGCACCGCGGGGGCTTGCACAGTTTTTACTACATGCGCCTGCATCGCGGAGTCCGGCTTCTCGACGCCGATCGCGACGGCAAATCCGTTGCCGACTTTGTCGTCGGTATCCTGCACCGCCACCACGGGCCAGCCCAACCATTCGATCAACTCGACGAAATCCTGGGTGATCCAAACCGAACAATGGGCTGCGTCGGGATCGGGACAGATTCCGGTTTCGTGGCGTTCGATCAGTTCCGCTAGCGTGGTGCGCGGACGATCACGGTCGAAAGTGCGCTCCTTGTGGGGCGCAATCACGTAAAGATAGCCTCCGGGCCGAACGACGCGATGCCACTCCTTCAGCGCCTTGATCGGATCAGGAAAATGCTCGATCACGTGCGAGCTAATCACAAAGTCTACGCTGCAATCCTCGAGCGGCAATTGATCGCCGGGCGCAACGATATCGACAGGCAGCGCCTCCCCGCACACCTTGATCTCTTCCTGCTTGAAGACGGTCATTTCACCGCAATAATCAACGTTGCGGGTCTTCAGCCCGAAGGTATTGTGGGCGGAGCCGCCGATTTCGATTCCTTCGAGCCCGTCGAGGAGACGGTGAGCTAGTGCGCTTTCTTTAAATTTCATTTTGGTGATTATCCTTTTCGGTGAGGTCGATGCAGCGGCTGCGTTGTTGGACGAGCGGCACCCATCGTTCTTTCATGGTTTCGACAAGAGCCAGTGCCACGGTAACTTCCGGGAGGTGAGGCGAAGTGGAAATCATGCTGCCTCCTCCGAGTATGGAAACGGATTGTAACGTTGATTCACGCGATCCGGCTGCTGAAGGGTAGCTTCGGAGCTCCCAAGAAGGATACGATCAACCACCTCCACGCCCTGCATGAACGAATGGTCTTGATTGCTGACCTCATATTTCCAGGCGCCAAATCGTCCGCGCGAATAAATCTCGCGATCTTCAAGCGCCGGGAGCGCGTGGCGCAGGATCGAATCCCGCTCCAGTGAAGGAGTAGGATAACCGGGCGTCAAGACGGTATTCCATCGGCTTAAGATTGCATCGGGGTCGGGGATGAGTCCGATCGCCACCATCTGGTTAACCACATCCTCGACCAGACACTCGCGATTCCGCAGAAGATACGCGGTTTCGGAGACTTCCGCCATCAGCGACCACGTTGAACCCGGCGAGGGAACATTGTGGGGGCTGTAATTGCTAAAAACGGTGACCCTATAAAAGCTGCAATTTGAATCCGGGAAATACATCCAACACTTTTTTTGGATCGACTCCGGCGGTTGTCCGCGCATCCCGATCCCAATCACGTGAACGGTCGACGACTTTAGGCGTTCCGTTGCCGCTAGGCCGGAATCTCCAATCGTCTTACAGAGCCAATTGAGCGGAGCGGTGTTGATCAGGTGTTCGTAGCGCAACTCCCCACCATCGGCGAAAGTGATCAGGCGTTTGGACGCGTCAAGGGACTTAACGCGGGAGGACATTTTCAGATGAGCTTGCGGAATCCGCTGTCCCAACGATTGCCAAATTGCACCGGTGCCTCCGCGAAGAGGAAAACGAAAACGGCGGTTTGGCCCCCAGGAGATTTGATCCTCTTGCAGACAGATGGCTCGAAGCGCTTCATCAAGGGAAGGCGTGGCCACCCGTTCGCCCACCCACCGGAAATCCAATTCTTCCAGTGGATGCGCCCAGACCTTGAAGTTGTAGGGAAACAGGAACAGATCCGCAATTCCGGCGCCGAACGTCGCCAGAATCCAATCGCGAAAATTGTCGGGCGGTTGACGCTGCGGATTGCGGTGGGCATCCAAGAGCCCTTGCACCGCTCTCCACTGGTCCGCCGGATCAAGGCGATGCAAATTGCTCTGAAATGGATAAGGAATGAATCGATCGCCCATCCAAATCCAGCTTTCACGTTCGTGCCACAGCCAGCCTTCCGGGGGAAAGGCCAGGTCCATGTACTCGTCGAATTTCCGGTAGTGTGAAAACTGGACGTGACCTCCCAGATCCCAAGTGAAGCCTTGTGCATCGCGGTGCGACGAAGCCAAGCCGCCCGGCGTGTCAGCAGAGTCGATCAGGAGAAAATCTTTGCAGCCTAACTCGAGCAGACGGAGCGCCGCGCCGATTCCCGTCGGCCCGGCTCCTAGGATGGCTATGCGGGTGTTCAAGAGGCCTCCTGGAGGGGATACGATTCCACGATTCCACCGGCACAGAAGTGATCTGCTGACAGCACCTGCTCCCAAAGCTCGACGTTCTTTTCAATATTCCGGTGCGTCAACACCCAATCGCGCTGCTCGCGAAGCAACTTCGTCCGATCCGCTTGCAACACTTCTTCGAGCTTCCGCTTCCAAGATTCGCGATTGTTTTTCGCCGTAATCGGGACTTCTGTGGAATACGGCACCACGTGCGATGCCAGCGTAATGGCACCCGACATTGCATATTCGTAGTACTTGATGCAGCTCTTGTGCTGATTGAATTTGTCGTCAACCAGGGGCGCGATACCGACGTCCAGTTTCAGATCGCAGACCTTTCGCGGATGCTCATCAATCGGGACATTCGGATGAAACTCGTAGCGTATTCCCGAGAGCTTGTTCATAAAGTGTTTGATGGACTTGCCCAGCGGTGTCTTGAACAGGGCGTCACCCCAGCGGGCTTCTAGCACCGCCATCAATTCTTCGAGGGTTGATTCCTGGCAAATTCCCTGCAGCACGAACGTAAACGGAATCGTTCGTTGCACCTCGCGAACCGCATCCAGAGCAACCGCCAAATCAACAAAGTGAGTGGGGCTCCCGCTCCATCCTATGCGCGGTTCTCCGCTTCTGGGTTCACAAGTCCATTCATCCGGATCAACGCTATTGGGAATCACGGTGACGTGCGGGTTCCACTTGCGAAGGTGGCTAGCGAGCGTTTCTGTCGTGGTGGTCACGACGTCTGCCGAGCGCAGTAGAAAGTCATACAATGGCAGTCGCGATTGCACTGACTTGAAGTTCATGTTCTCGGGCGGAACCAGATCCAAAGCGTCATCCGTATCGAAGACCACCCGTATCTGGTTCTTCTTGCACCATTCGACAACTTTCACCGCTTGCGGATAATGTGCCCGGTAAAGAACCACAACGTCGGGCGCCTCATATTGCGTCTGCGTCGAAAAAATCTGGACTTTGTGCCCCCGCTTACTCAGATATTTGGCAGGGATGGCGCCTCGCCATTTGTAGCAGCCGCTTTCCGTCTCCGTCAGTAGACAAATGTTCACGCAGGTCTCTCCTGACTCTCGGCGTTCGTGCGCGCCCAGTTTGAGATGTAGGATTCAGCAGCCGTGTTTTCGATTTCGCGGTCGCTCAGATACGTCCAGGTCTTCTTGCGCTTCTCCTTGAGGTTCTCCAAAATCTTGCAGTTCTTACGGGCCTTCAGTAGGCGCTTACGCTGCTCGGAGACCTGAACTTCAAGACTTTTGCGCGCTGCGAGCAACGAAACCTTTTCGCTGCGAATGCGGAGCTGAAACGCCGATAAAGCTCGGAACTCCCCCGCATCTACCACCGCCCGCCCCAACAAATTCATCTCCGCGTTCAATTGAGCGGCGGTTAGCGCATTCTCGCGATGCAACACCCCCGCGAGCTGATTCTGAATGGTGGAAAGCTTTTCCTCCTCAGTTCGCATCTGGAGCTCGCGATACTCGAGGACCCGCTGGAGAGGAAAATGAAACGCTTTCATGAAAGCTCCTTGGCGAGAGCAAACAGGCGTTCACGAGTCTCTTCCAGCGGAGCATAGGTGTCCGCATCCTGGCGCAGGAATTCAAGAATCTGCGGCCGCAATCGAATGCTGCGATCCAAATTCGGATTTGCGCCCTGCACATGCGCACCCAACTGAATCAGATCGGCGGATTGCTGGTAGGTGGATAAAGCTTCGCGGATGCGGCGATTCGCCGCGAGTTCTTCCTGCGAAATCACCTTGTTCGATAGGCGGCTAACGGAATTTAGAATGTCGATCGCAGGATAGTGTCCCGACGAAGCCAAGTCCCGCGAGAGGATGAAATGCCCGTCCAGAATGCCGCGGGCCGCATCGCAAATAGGTTCGTTAAAGTCGTCGCCTTCCACCAGTACCGTGAAGAAGCCGGTGATCGACCCGGTTCCGAAATTGCCGGCACGTTCAAAAATCTTCGGCAAAAGCGCGAACACGGAGGGCGTGTAGCCTTTCTGGCTGGGCGGCTCTCCGGCTGCCAGGCCAATCTCCCGCTGCGCCATCGCCAAGCGCGTTACGGAATCCATTACCAACAAAACATCCGCTCCCTGATCGCGGAAATACTCAGCCGCGGCTAAGGCCACGTAGGCGGCCCGGATGCGAAGCGGCGCGGGACGGTCGGATGTAGC
>Ga0070665_100002028_pt1 | contig 22780 bp, 30 predicted proteins | sample KBSS13metaG_FD_65862 | JGI IMG/M metagenome (GOLD analysis project Ga0070665, IMG submission 65862) | Switchgrass rhizosphere microbial communities from Kellogg Biological Station, Michigan, USA - KBS S1-3 metaG | ecosystem: Host-associated > Plants > Roots > Rhizosphere > Soil ... | reverse complement strand
CCGACCACCGAGACGATCCGCCCGTCGGTGATCACCACCACCGGCTCCTCGACCACCCGCCCGGCGACAACGTCGATCATCCGGTCCGCGGTCACCACCACCGACCCGGACGCGGCCGGCGCCGGCTGCGCCATGGCGGCGGCGGGAAGGAGAGCCAGCAACAGCCCGGCGAACCACTTCAGCATTAGCTTACCCCCTCCTCGTCATCCCGGACTTGATCCGGGATCCACCTTCTATCCGGGAACGAAAGCAGGATTCCAGCCCGCGCGTTGTCACGCGTCCCCGGCTGGCCAAACCGGTTCGCCGATGTTAGCCTCTCCACCAAGATTCCCGTGGAGATACAGTCATGAAGCTTGCTCTCGCCGCCGCCGTCCTGACCGTGGTCGCGGTGCCGATCACCGTCCAGGGCGCGCAGGCCCCCTCCAAGGCGCCGCCCGTCGCCAAGCGCACGTGCACGGTCTCCCAGACGCTCGGCAGCCGGGTCAACAATGTCCGCCGCTGCCGGACCGCTGACGAGCGCGAGCAGGAAAAGCAGGAGGCGCGGCGTGTCGTCGACCGGGTCCAGGCGATGAAGCCGGTGATGTGCATCCCGCCCCGTCCGTGCTGATCGGACGCGGGGCCGTCAGCCTGCCTCTGCTTTCGTGATTTGGGCAGGCGATGTTTACCAGAAACAAAGCCTGTCGTCCTACACAGCCTCCAAACCCCGGAGGCACTCCAATGAAGTTCGTGAAGCTCAAGTCGCGCGGCGGCGATTATCTCGTGGTCGCGGGGCAGATCGCCTATCTGCGCGCCTATGAGGACGGCCAGACCAAGGTCGGCATGGTCGGCGGCGACTATCTCCTCGTGTCCGGCAAGATCGAGGAAACCGCCGCCATCATCCTCGGCGAATAAGCTGGCGGGAAGGGAGCAGGGCCATGGCCATGCTGTTCATCATCATGCTCGTCTTCTTCGCGGTGCGGGCGCTCACCTATTTCGCTCGGGGCCGCCTGTTCGCGGGCGCCTTCGCGAGCGCCGCTTGCCTGCTCTTCCTAGGCGGCCTCTATGCGGACCATGCGGGGCAGACCAAGGCCAAGCCGCAGGCGAGCGCGACGCGCGGGGCCTGATCAGCCCTCCTGCCCCGGATCATATTCCGTTATGGTCCGCGGCGCGCCCGGCGCCTGTTCGTCGAGGCTCTGCCGGTAGCGCACGCAGCCGCGCAGGAATTGCGGCCACTCCGGCACGGTGATCGCGGCCTCCGCCCGCTCGGGCAGCAGGGTCCATAGATCGGGATGATACCAGCACAAGGCCATGCCCGTGCTGTCGCGGTGCGCGCGGATGCCGGCCCGAAGCCGCTTCACCTCCGCGACCAACGCCTCGCGGCCAAGGGCTTCAAGATCCGCGTCCGCATCCATAAAGCCCCAAACGCTTCATTGCCCGGGGTGGTTCAGCGGCTCAAATATGCAGCACCCGCCCATAGGCATCGAGCACGCTCTCATGCATCATCTCGCTGAGCGTCGGGTGCGGGAAGACGGTCTCCATCAGCTCGGCCTCGGTCGTCTCCAGCTGCCGCGCCACGACATAGCCCTGGATCAATTCGGTGACCTCGGCCCCCACCATGTGCGCGCCGAGTAATTCCCCCGTCTCCGCGTCGAACACGGTCTTCACGAAGCCCTCGGTCTCGCCCAAAGCGATCGCCTTGCCGTTGCCGATGAAGGGGAATTTCCCGGCGCGGACCTTGTGACCGGCCTCCTTCGCCTTCGCCTCGGTCAGCCCGACGCTGGCCACCTGTGGCCGCGAATAGGTGCAGCCCGGAATGTTCCAGGTCTCGAACGGATGCGGCTTCTGGCCCGCAATCGCCTCGACGCAGACCACGCCCTCATGGCTCGCCTTGTGCGCCAGCCAGGGCGGCCCGGTCACGTCGCCGATCGCATAAATGCCCTCGACATTGGTCCGGCCATAGCCGTCCGTCACGATATGCCCCCGGTCGGTCTTCACGCCCAGCGCCTCGAGCCCGATAGTCTCCGTATTGGGCACGATCCCGATCGCGACGATCACGTGCGAGAACTCCTCGACGCCGACGCCCTTGATCGTCGCCTTCACGCCGCTTTTGCCCACCTCCAGCGCATCCACCCCAGAGCCGACATGGAGCTTCATGCCCTGCTTGGTCAGCGCCTTGTGCACGAAGGCGGAAACGTCCTCGTCCTCCACGGGAAGGATGCGCGGCAGCATCTCGACGATGGTCACCTCCGCGCCCATGTCCGCATAGAAACTGGCAAACTCGACTCCGATCGCGCCCGAGCCGATGACCAGCAATTTGGTCGGCATCGCCGCCGGCACCATCGCATGGCGATAGGTCCAGACCCGGTCCCCATCCGCCTTCGCGAAAGGCAGGTCCCGCGCCCGCGCGCCCGTCGCGATCACGATATGCCTGGCCAGCAGCTCGGTCTTCGCCCCGTCCTTGGCGGTGACGACGAGCTTGCCCTTGCCGGCGATCGTGCCGTCGCCCTCGACGACCGTCACCTTGTTCTTCTTCATCAGCCCCTTCACGCCGGCATTGAGCTGCCCCGCCACCTTGCGGCTGCGGTCGACGATCTTGGTCAGGTCGAAGCCCGTTTTCTCCGCCGTCAGCCCATAGGCCGCGGCATGCGTCATATAGTGATAGATCTCGCTGGTCCGGAGCAACGCCTTGGTCGGGATGCACCCCCAGTTGAGGCAGATGCCGCCCAGCTTCTCACGCTCGACGATGGCGACCTTGAGGCCGAGCTGGCTCGCCCGGATCGCCGCCACATAGCCGCCCGGCCCCGAGCCCAGGATGATGAGATCGTAACTGTCCGCCAATGGAGCCTCCGACTGTCTGTGCAAGCGCATCCCGGCTTAATCACGTCGCGCCGCCAAGTGCAATTCGCGGGGGCCTTACTTCCGGAACGGCGGCGATGTCACGATTGCCGCGGACGCCATCAGGCTCCAAATCGCCACAAGCACGAACAGCGCATTGATGAAAATCCAGACAGCGTCGTACGGGATGCCGTCGCAGGGCGCGGTGGGATAGCGCTCGCGGCAGGTCGGCGGCAGATGGACGCGGGCCCACAAGCTGACTCCCAGCATCGGCAGCAGCGTGATCAGGTTGGTCAGGCAGAAGGCGTAGACCGGGCCGCGACCCGCTTTGGCATAAGCGAACGGCAGCAAGAGCGGCCCGACGGCCCCCAGCAGCATCGCCAAAATCACCGCCGTCCCCATCCAATGCCGGCTAGCGTGAAACCTCTCCTTTTTCTGTTAATGAGGGGCGGTACCGGGCGAAGCTCGGCGACGACAATGGGAAGGTGAAGTCCTTGATGCCCAGCATGCTTGCCCAACAGGACCAGCGGCAGCGCATCCTCACCCTCGCGGTGATCGCGCTCGCCTCGATCGCTTTGTGGCAGACCAGCCTCGGCAGCCTCCTCCTCTATCCATTCACGATCCTGGCGACCTGGTTTCACGAAATGGGCCACGGCCTCGTCGCGATGCTCGCCGGCCGGGGCTTCGAGAGCCTGCAGATCTTCGCCGACGGCTCGGGCGTCGCCATGTCGATGCGCCCCGCCGACGGCTACGGGATCGTCGACGCGCTGATCGCGGCGGGCGGGCCGCTCGGGCCGGCGGTCGCGGGCGCGATTCTCATCATCTGCTCGCGCTCCGCCACCGCCACGCAATATGCCTTGGGAATCCTCGGCGCCGCATTGATCCTGTCTACCCTGATCTGGGTCCGCTCGTTCACGGGCTGGCTGGTCCTCCCCGCTTTGGGCGTGGCGATCGGCCTGCTCGCGCAATTCGGGTCCCCGCCCGTGCAGCGCTTCGTCATCCAGCTGCTCGGCGTGCAGGCCTGTATCAGCGTGTGGCGGCAATTCGACTATCTGTTCAGCTCGGGCGGCAATGTCGGCGGCCAGTTGCGCCGCTCGGACACGGACGCCATCGCGGACGCCCTGCTTCTGCCTTACTGGGTCTGGGGCGCACTCATCAGCGCGGGGATCCTGGCTCTGCTGTGGGTGAGTTTCCGGCTCGCCTTCCGGCGCTAGCGGCGAAGCGATGGCTCGCCTTCGCGTCTATTGCGGTATCTGCACGACCGCCGGCTGCCTCGTCCTTTTGTCAACGCGAACGATCACCGGCCCGCCGCCGGCGATATCGTCTGCGGATTCGTAGGATATGCGCCAGTGGTCGTCCGCCTCATCCGCGCGGATCGTCCGCCTGCGCATGTCCATGCGTGGCAGCATCCGGGCGACCTCGGCATTGGCGAGCGCGGTGGCGTCGCCCGCCGTCATCGCCGCGGAAGCGCTTGCCCCCGCTTTGGCGTTGGCGGGGGCGGCGGCATTCATGGCATTCCCCACGTCTTCCGCCGCATTCGGACCTGACTGGGAGGAGGTCGAGTTCGTCGATGCCGGGCCACAAGCCTGCAGCCCGAAGCCGATCGCGAGGAGGCCAGTCATCGTGCGCTGCATTTTGGAATACCTCTCGACGCCCGCCTTACCATGAAAAGCGGGGGGCCGATGAAGCCTGAGACAGGCCATGCGAAGCTGACGCCGGAGAAGCCGACTCAAACGTCCCCGCCACAGATATGGCCCGATTTCTCTGCTGGTACAGATCCGAATTCTATTGGGTGCGATAACCACAGCGCATGCGCACGATCGCCGGATTTTCCGCGGAAAGTGCCATGCCATAATAGCGGCGGGTCTTCTCGACCGTCACATAATGGAGAGTGCCGGTTGGAAACGCCCTCACGTCGGTCGCGATGCTGCAATGTTCGGCCTCGCACTGTGCGGACGTGCCCCGGATGTTGAAGGCCCGGAAGTTTCCAATGAACCGTTCATACAGGGCAGGGGAAAATTCGTAGCTGAACTCCCGCAGCACGCCGGTCTTGTAGCTGTTCGTCTCGACCGCGGCCGCCTCCACGCCTCCCCACGCAAAGCCACGCCGCCAGGTCCTGGTGACGGTATCGATGGTTTGACGCGCTTCAACGCCTGCGACGCCCGCCAGCAAGGCGTGGACGTCCTGCGCGGTCGGCGGGCAGGGAGACGCACTGGCGGCTGCGCTCGCCGTCGATGCCGGAGCGGCCGCGCGCTCCGCGGCGCGCCGGGCGTCATAGGCGCGCTGCACCGCCGCCTCGATATATCGTTCGATCGCCTCGAACGTGATTTCCGATCCGGGCAACGCATCGAGTGCGGCCCGGGTGCGGTTCTGTTGGTCCGAGCAGGCGCGAAGCCCGGTCGCCGCGAGACGCAATTGCACTGTCAGTCGATTGCTCGGTTCGTTGATGATGTGTTCGGCGCAGGCGCGCCACTCCCGAACCGGCGCCGCCACTGACGGGGGGAGCGCCTGTCCGGCCGCTATCGATGACCAGGCGGCCCCGACGAAAGTCGCCACCAGCGCGACTGCTACTTTCCTCACTCCACGCCCCCGTTCGATCTAGGTGGTTCACTCATAACGCCGGCGTCCATGTCCGCAACGGCCGGATGCGGACTGGCCGTCCTTGCCGCGACGCGCCGCAGAGCGCGCTTTACTCAAACGCCCCCGCCACATCCTCCTCCGTCGGCGGCAGATAGGCCCACCAGATCAAAGCGGACGACGCCGGCACCAGGGCGATCATCGCATATTCGACCACGAGCGTCGCCAGCCCAAGCTGGCCCATGAGCACGGGCCCGTCGCCGAGCAGCATCACCATCCAGAAGAAGGTCGTCGCCACGGCCAGGGCGATGCCGAGCACAAGCCAGAGCCAGGTCCGCATCGCGCCCAGCAGGCGGAGCACCACGTCCGCCACCACCGCCGAGCCGATCGCGGGCAAGGCGATCCAGATGACGATGAAATAGGCGACGTAGATCAGCAGGATCGGTGCGACGACGAAGGCCAAAGCGCCGAAATAAAGCGGATAGCCGACCATCGGCACGAGCGCGGCGAAAATGATGCCGAGCGCGCGGTTGCTCGGCTCCGCGTTGCGAGACCGCCGGATCGCGACCCAGACGCAGAGCAGGAAGAGCAGCCCCACCCCGGCCAGGCGGAGCAGGAAATAAGTGGGGGCGCCGCCAAACTCGTTGCCCATCAGCCCGCGACCACCCGCAGATAGCGCGACGCCACCCAGCCCTGCCGGCACGGCCCTGCATAAGCCCGCGGGCTGGCCACCGGGGAGCCGACATCGCACTCCTGCCCCGGCTCGGTCGCATAGACGATGCCCGTCCAGCCTGACACGCCGTCCCCGTCGCACATCCAGACCTGGCGGCCCGTGCGGAGCTGGTCGAGCGCGGGCGCCACGCGCGAGGGCCGCGCACGGACCGTGAGGAAGTTATCGCCATTGCGGTCCAGTCCCTGCACCGCGCCGGTGGTGAGGCAGGCGTCCATGTCCGGCCCCGACAGCCCGACCCGCACCGGACGCTGCCCCTGCCCGGGCTGCGCCAGCGCCGCCGTGGCAACCATGGCCGTCAGCCCCGCCGTCGCGATCCAGTTCATCCGCATGCGCTCCTCCAGCCCTAGCCCGCAATCGCCCTGATATAGCGGGACGACACCCAGCCCGATCGGCACGACCCCCGATAGGCGCGCGGCCGGGGCACCGGGCTGCCGACATTGCACATTTGGCTGCCCCCCGGCCCATAGACGATACCGGTCCATCCGGGCACGGTCTCGATCTCGCACATCCAGATACGCTGGCCGGGGCCGAGCCGGCCAAGCTCCCGCGCGCCGGCCGAGGGCGCCGCGCGCACGCTCAGGAAATTGTCGCCGCGGGGATTGAGCCCGCGCACTTCGGCATAGACCTGGCAGGCGTCGAAATCGCCGCCACCAAGGCCGATCCTGACCGGCCGGTGGCCCGGCTGCGCGCGCGCTGCTGCCGACAGCGCCACCATTCCCGCGCCAAACGCCACCAGCGCCGCGACTGCCATGCCTCTCCGCATGCCCCTCTCCTTCTGTCCGAAGGATGCAGCCTAGGCATCTGCGGGCGGAGGTCAAACCGTGCGTGAGAGGCCCTCGCCGGGAGTCAGGCGCGCCGCACCCTCACGTCCGCCCTGAAAAGGCGATCAGGGCCCAGGCGAACAGGGTCACCACGCAGAAGATCGGCCAGGACCAGATCAGGTGGACGCCGGCGATATTGAAATGGACGGAGCTGCCCTGCACCCATTCGGCGAGCGCGCCGCTGCTGCTCCGGAACACCCAGGGGAGCGCGAGCGCGGCAACCGCGCCGGCAATCGCGGCCTTGCCGACCGCCATCTCAGCCGTCCCTCGGCATCGAACGTTGGAGCGTCTTGGCCATTCGCTCACCTCTTCCGCCTCTCTGCTGCCCCTTTTGACAGCAGATTGCGAACGGAAAATGAACGGCTCCGAGCGCGGTTCCCTTCGGCCGGGCGCGCTGGCTCAGGCGAGCATCGCGATCGGGTCTTCGACCAGCTGCTTGAGCGCCTTCATCAGCCGGGCGCCGTCCGCGCCGTCGATCGCGCGGTGGTCGAAGCTGCCGGTGGCGCTCATCACGGTCGCAATCTGCAGCGCATCGTCGATCACCCACGGCCGCTTCTCGCCCGCGCCGACCGCCAGGATCATGCCCTGCGGCGGGTTGATGACCGCGTCGAACTGCTTGATCCCGAACATCCCCATGTTCGAAATGCTCGCCGTCCCCCCCTGATATTCGTGCGGCTGCAGCTTGCCTTCCTTGGCCCGTCCGGCCAGCTCGCCCATCTCCCTGGAGATGGCGGACATGGTCTTGGTGTCGGCGCCCTGGATGATCGGGGTGATCAGTCCGCCCGGGATCGAGACCGCCACCGAGATATCCGCCCGGCTGTATTTCAGCAGCTGGTCGCCGGAGATGGAGACGTTGCACTCCGGCACCTCGATCAAAGCGATCGCCAGCGCCTTGATCAGCATGTCGTTGACGCTGAGCTTCACGCCCCGCGCCTCCAGCCCCTTGTTCAGCTCCCCGCGGAGCTTCAGCAAAGCATCGAGGCGGATGTCGACGGTGAGATAGATATGCGGGATCGTTTGCTTCGCCTCAGTCAGGCGGCGCGCGATCGTCTTGCGCATGTTGGAGAGCTTGACCGCCTCGTGCGGGATATCGGTGTCGACCACGGCCGGCGTGGGCGCATGCTGGGCGGGCGCCGCCTCGGGCGCCGGAGCAGCAGCGGCCGTCGGCCGCGACGGGGCCTTGCCGGCGCCGTCCACATCCGCCTTCACGATCCGGCCGCCGGGGCCGGAGCCGCTGAGCCCGGACAGATCGACCCCCTGCTGCTCCGCCAGACGCCGCGCCAGCGGGCTCGCCTTCACTCGGTCGCCGGCGGCAGGCGCGGCAGCGGGGGCCGGTGCAGGAGCGGGTGCGGGGGCCGGAGCAGTCGCAGCAGCGGCAGGTGCCGGTGCGGGTGCGGGTGCAGGGGTTGGAGCAGGCGCTGGAGCGGGAGCAGGCGCGCTGGCCGCGGCGCTGGCATCCTCGCCTTCGCCCGCGATCAATGCGATCACCGTGCCGACCTTCACTTCGTCCGTGCCCTCGGCGACGAGGATCTTCGCGATCACGCCCTCGTCAACCGCCTCGAACTCCATCGTCGCCTTATCGGTCTCGATCTCGGCCAGAATGTCGCCGGAAGCGACGCTGTCGCCTTCCTTGACCAGCCATTTGGCCAACGTCCCCTCCTCCATCGTCGGGGAAAGAGCGGGCATCTTGAGCTCGATCGGCATGGAAGCGGGCTTTCCTTTTCGCGGACGGGACGCGCGCGGTCCGTATTGGCGCTCAAACAGCAAAGCCGGGGCAATGGTCAAGCCCGTGATGCACGCGCTTGCGCCAACGCCCGTTCTGGCGCAGGCGTTGCACGAAGGAGAGGCGATGCGGTCCTATCTGGTGGTGATGGACGAGACCGAGGAGGCGCGGACCGCTTTGCGCTATGCGGCGCGGCGGGCGGCGCGGACCGGCGGCGCCGTCGAACTGCTGGCCCTTATCGAGCCGCAGGAATTCGTCCAGTGGGGCGCCGTCCAGGAGGCGATGGAGGAGGAAGCGCGGCTGCGTGCCGAGGCCATGCTCGTCCAGGCCACCGACGCGATCGTCGAGGAGGCCGGGATCAAGCCCGCCGTGACCGTCCGGCAGGGCGAGAGCATCAAGGTGGTCGGCGAGCTGCTGGCCGAACGCGACGATATCGGCGCTCTGGTCCTTGCCGCCGCCGCGGAAGGCGGGCCGGGCCCGTTGATCACCCATTTCGCCGGGGCTGCCGCCTCGAGCCTGCCCTGCCTGCTGATCATCGTCCCCCCGGCGCTGGACGAGGACGGGCTCGACCGGATCTCCTGAATCGAAAAGCCCTCCCCGGTTTCCCGGGAAGGGCTTTCCAGTCCCCCTCTGAAGCTTGGCTTAGCCGCGCTCACCCGCAGGCGGGCGCCGGCGCGGGGCCGGGCGCGGCGCGGGGCGCCTCACCGCCGGCCGCGGGGCCGCGACGCAGGCGCAGCGCGGACGGCGCGGGCGATGCGCGCGGCGGCGCTGGCGGGTGGTTTCGACATATTCCTCGACGATCTCCTCGGTATAGCCGCCGCCCGTGGTCGTGACCGTCTCGATCACAATCGGATAGGCGTAGCCATAGCCATATTGGCCGCCATAGACGTGCGTGGTGGTGCCGCTGCCCCCGTGCGGCGGCGGGCCGTAGCCTGGCGGCGGCATCATCGGGCCGCCAGGGCCACGCATCCCGGCATGATGGTCGCGCATCTCCATATGATGTTCGCGCATGTCGCCGCGGCCGCGCATCTCCATATGCTCCTCGCGCATCTCTTCGCGATGGCGCTCGCGCATGTCGTCGCGACGGCCGCGCATGTCGCCATCGTCGTCACGGCGCTCGCTATGCTCCTCATAGGCATAATCCTCGGCATCGTCGCCGTCGTCGCTGCTCTCGCGCCAGGCGCCGCGATAGCCGGGAATGCCGTCATGCTCTTCCCATTCCTCGCCATAGCCGTTCCAGTTGACGCCATAGCGCTGGTCGATGATCCGGCCGCCGCCATCGATCAGATAGGCGTCGTCATAATAGCGCACCCAGCGCTGGTCGTTGCCCGGGGCATAGAAGCCATAGGCGCCCCAATTGCCGACATAGAATTGCGGCGCGAACCAGAAGGCGTTGATCGAGCCACCGCGGCGCAGCCGCTCGTAGCGCCAGTTGCCGCCCGGGCGCGGGCCCCAGCGGTGGAAGCCCCAATTGCCGCCGCCGCGGACATGACCGCCGCCGCGCCGGAAGCTGCCGCCATGGGCCTGCAGGCCGCCGCCGGTGCGGACGGTCCCGGCCTGGAAGCCGCCGCCGGTGCGCGCGGTGCCGCGCATCTGCATGTTCGGGGCGCGCATCTGGACGTTGCCGCCCATCGCGCCGCCGCCCCGCCAGGTCGCGCCGGGGCGCGCTCCGGGTCCGGGCTGGGCCGTGGCGACGCCGGCGATGAGCATGGTGCTCGCGGCCAGCAGAGTGAGGCTCAACTTGCGCATGAAGGTAATTCCCCTTGTTCGCATGTGCCGCCCAAGGCTGTCGTCAAGGGCTGCTTGAACCGGGCTTTTACCCCTTCGCGCCCTCCTCCGCCATGCCGGCAAGTGCCGTTTTGAGACGCTGTATCAGATTGACACAGCCCGAAACGTCTTCGTGATCGAAGCGGTCCGGGACGGGGCTGTCGAGGTCGAGCACGCCCAGCAGCCGGCCGTCCGCCACGATCGGCACGACCAGCTCGGAGCGGCTCGCCGCGTCGCAGGCGATATGGCCCGGAAAGGCATGGACGTCGGCCACGCATTGCGGCTCAAGCGTGGCTGCGGCCGCGCCGCACACGCCCCTGCCGAACGGGATGCGGATGCAGGCCGGGCGCCCAATGAACGGGCCGACCACCAGCTCACCGCCGACATTGCGGTAGAAGCCGGCCCAGTTGAGATCGGGCAAAGTCTCGGAGATCAGCGCCGCCACATTGGCCATATTGGCGACCGCGTCCGGCTCGCCATCGGTGAGCGCGCCTGCCGCCGCGGCCAGTTCGGCATAGAGCGTGGCCTTGTCAGCGGCGTCGATCTTGAAGTCGTACATCAGTCCAGTCTTACCTTCCCGCGCCCCTGCTTGACCGTGCCCCGTTTGACCTTGCTGTCCACCCTTTTCGCCTTGGCGGCGCGGCTTGCCTTGGTCTTGATCCTTTTAACCGGCCTTACATGGGCCTTCGCGATCAGCGCCGCCAGACGCGCCCGCGCATCCTCCCGGTTCGCCTCCTGCGTGCGGAAGGAGCGTGCGGTGATCACGATCTCGCCGGCGGCCGTCATCCGGCTGCCGGCCAGCGCCTTCAGCCGCTGGTAGACATCGGGCGCCAGCCCCAGCCGGAACACGTCGCAGCGCAGCTGGCAGGCCGTCGCCACCTTGTTGACATTCTGACCGCCCGGCCCGGACGCGGCGAGGAAGGTTTCGGACAGCGCCTCTTCGGGGAGATCAAAGGACATCGCCAAATCCGGCGCTGACGAAAGTCGGCGGCAAGGGCGCCGTCGCCTCGATGGGCGGCTTGGCCCCGCGCTCGACCCGGAGGGACAGAGCGTGCAGCAGCATCGGCCCTTTTCCCAGGCCATAGACCGGATCGCCCTGGATCGGGATACCGATGCCCGAGGCGGCGTGGACGCGGATCTGATGGGTACGCCCGGTCTCGGGCGTGAACACCACCACTGCGCGCCCATCCCGCACTGCCGCCACGCGCCAGTGTGTCACTGCCGCCTTGCCCCTGATATCCTCCACCATCCGCCAGCCCTCGGCCGCCGTGGAGACCTTGCCGAGCGCCATCTCCACCGTCCCGCTCTCCGCGTCGGGCACGCTGTCCAGCACCGCCACATAGGTCTTCCCGACCCTTTTCTCCTCGAAGGCGCGCTGGAAGGCCTTGTGCGCCTTCGGGTTGCGGGCGAGCAAAAGGCAGCCACTCGTGTCCCGGTCGAGCCGGTGCACGGGCAACGGCAGACGCTGAAATCCGAAACGAAGATGGTGAAGATAGTCTTCCAGGCTCTCGCGGGTTCGCGCACCCGGGTGCACGGCAAGCCCGGCCGGCTTGTCGATAATGATCGCCTCGCCGTCTATGGTGAGGACCCTGTCATCCCAGAAGCGCATGCCTGCGGCCCTGCCATGCCTGTGGCCGATACGCAACGATGCGGGCTTAGTACGTGATTCAGCGGTATTAATACGAAATTAACCTTTTGCCTTCACATCGGTAAAGATTAATGAGCGTCGAAGGGGCCGGGGCGATTTTGGCTCCTCGCGACAGGAGGCCATTTCCATGCGCGTGCTGCTGATCGAAGACGAGCCGACGACGGCCAAAGCCATCGAGCTCATGCTCAACAATGAAGGCTTCAACGTCTACACGACGGATCTGGGCGAAGAGGGCTTGGACCTCGGCAAGCTCTATGATTACGACATCATCTGTCTCGACCTGAACCTCCCGGACATGCACGGCTATGACGTGCTGAAGAAGCTGCGGACGGCCAAGGTCGGCACCCCGGTCCTGATCCTCTCCGGCGTCGCCGAGATGGACTCCAAGGTCCGCGCGCTCGGCTTCGGCGCCGACGATTATGTCACCAAGCCGTTCCACCGCGACGAATTGATCGCGCGCATCCACGCCATCGTCCGCCGCTCGAAGGGCCACAGCCAATCGGTCATCAAGACGGGCAAGCTCGCCGTGAACCTCGACGCCAAGACGGTCGAGGTCGACGGGGCCCGCGTGCACCTGACCGGCAAGGAATATGCGATGCTGGAGCTGCTCTCGCTCCGCAAGGGCACCACGCTCACCAAGGAAATGTTCCTGAACCACCTTTACGGTGGCATGGACGAACCCGAGCTCAAGATCATCGACGTCTTCATCTGCAAGCTGCGCAAGAAGCTCAGCCTGGCCTGCGGCGGGGACAATTATATCGAGACCGTCTGGGGCCGCGGCTATGTGCTGCGAGAGCCCGAAGAGGGCCAGGCCGCCCAGGTCGCCTGACCTTATTGATTTGCGAGGGGCAAGGACCGGCGTCCGTCGAAAGACGGGCGCCGGTTTTCTTTTGGGGCTCAGGTGTCGAGCTGGAACAGGGTCATCAGCAAGCGCAGGGCCAGGGTTTCGTTCGCCTCATGGGGATTGTTGGTCAGCAGCACGAGACCGAGGCGGCGCGGGCGGGATACCGCGACGAAGGCGTTATGCCCGTCCGCCTCGCCGCTATGATGAATGACCGGCCCGTAGCGCCCGAACATGGAAAGCTGCCATGCCAGCGCCTGCTGGCGCGGAATGTCGCCGCCCAGAAACTCGATGGAGGGGCGCAGCAGTGTCTCGTCCCAGCGTCTGCCGCCCAGCAGCCGCGCCGTCGCGTCGCGGTCCATCATGGTCGCCGCGAAACCGGCGAGATCCCCTGCCGTTGAATGCAGGAAGGAGCCGCCGACCACTTCGCCCGCCGCCCAGGCCGGGACCCGGCTGACCTGATCGTTGCGCGTATCGTAGACATAGCCAGCCGGAACGCGCGCGATCTGCGCCTGTGATGGACGGAAGATCGTGTCCCTCAGGCCCAGCGGCGCCGCCAGCTCGGTTGCGACCAGTTCCTCCATCGCCCGCCCGCTGGCCCGTTCGAGGACGTAGGCGGCGAAGTGAAAGCCGAGGTTCGAATAGGCCCACTCCAGCGGCGGCAGCCTCGCCTCCGTCAGGGCCAGCCCGCGCTCGAATTCCGCGCGGCTGAAGCTCGCCGGATCGGCGATCCCGGGATCGAAACCGTGCGGGAGCTCCAGCCGCAGGTTCCGGCGCGTCGCATTGTCCCGCGGCCAGCCCTGCCGGTGGGTGAGCAGCGTCAGGAGCGTAACCGGCACACGCGTGAGCGTCGGGTGCAAGGTGACGCCGGCGGGAAGGTAGCGCTGCACCGACGCTTCCAGGTCGACCACGCCCCGCGCGGCGAGCTTGACCGCCAGCGCCGCCGTGAAGGTCTTGGTGACCGACCCGATCGGGAACAAGGCGTCGGCGGCCATCGGCCTGTCCGCCTCCCGGTCGGCCTTACCGAATGCCGTCTGATAGACGGGCCTCCCGTTCTTCACGACCGCGACCGAAAATCCGCCGGGAAGCTCCCATTCCGCGAGCACCCGCGTCACCAAGGGCGGAATGCGCTCCTCCAGTCGCGCCGCAAGCGAGGAGCGTGCCTGCGCAAGCAGCCCCGCCGGGGCGGCTGCCGCGAGCGCTGCGGCGGCACCCGTCGAAGCGATGAATCTCCGCCGATCCATATGTGTCTTCCGAGAGTGGCTAGATGAGCAGCTTCAGCGCCGGCCACATCACCAGCGCGATGCCCACCACGCTGACGATCCAGGCGAGGCTCCTGACCACAGGCACGCCGAAGGCATAGAGCGGCAGATAGGCGACGCGTCCGCCAAGCCAGAGCCATGCGCCGAGCGAAACCGTTGTTTCCGGCATGACGAGCCCACGGGTCGACAGCGACAGGAGACACGCCGCGATGTAGATCGGGAAGGTCTCGAAGAAATTGGCCTGCGCCCGCATCAGCCGCCCGGCCACGGGGTTCGGCGGCGGCAGTTCCTCGTCGCGCGCCCCGGTATTCCACTTCGTGCCATATTGCCGCGTCTTGGCCTGCGCGGCGACGATGATATGGACGAAGCCGAGGAGGCTCCCCCAGGCGAGCACGGTCAGTTCCGTCGGGAAGGCTGGTTGCATGGGCGGAACGATACGCCTCCCCCTTCCCCTGGTCACGCCGATAAGTTGCTGCAGTGCGGAATCGGTTTGCCCCTCTGCCCCTTTCGTGCATTGTTGCATTGCACCGCGCATCCCGCGCGGGTGGATGAGCGAGGGGCGATGGCAAAAACGCGGCCGTTCGACGAGCTATGGGGCGGCAGCCCCGGCACGACGCCGCGCGCCGATTTCGAGGCGGTCGCGGCCTGGCTTTCGGACCTCAGCGATGCCGAATTGCTCCGCCGCCAGCAGGCCGCCGAGGCCGCCTTCCGCTCGCTCGGCATCACCTTCGCCGTTTATGGCGACGAGGAAGCGGCCGAACGGATCATCCCGTTCGACATCGTTCCGCGGGTCTTCTCCGCGCGCGAATGGGCGAACCTCTCCGCCGGCCTCGAGCAGCGCGTGCGGGCGATCAACCTGTTCATCGACGACGTCTATGGCGCGCGGAAAATCCTCGCCGACAAGGTCATCCCGGCAGACATCGTCCTCGGCAACAGCCAATATTGCATCCCGGTCGCCGGCGCCCGGCCGCCGCACGGCGTCTATGCCCATATTTGCGGGATCGACCTGGTCCGCACCGGTGCCGACGATTTCTTCGTGCTGGAGGATAATGCCCGCACGCCCTCCGGCGTTTCCTACATGCTGGAGAATAGGGAGGCGATGCTGCGCCTCTGCCCGGAATTGTTCGACGCCCTTCCCGTCGAGCCGGTGGACAGCTATCCGGAAATGCTGCGCGAGACGCTGCAGTCGGTATCGCCGCAGCGGAGCGACGCCTGTTGCGTGCTGCTCACCCCCGGCCATTTCAACTCGGCCTTCTACGAGCACAGCTTCCTCGCGGACAATATGGGCATCGAGCTGGTCGAGGGGAATGATCTCGAGGTGGACGACGACATGGTCTGGATGCGGACCATCCATGGCCGCCGCCGGGTCGACGTCATCTACCGCCGCATCGACGACGCCTTCCTCGATCCCCTCGTCTTCCGCCCGGATAGCGCCTTGGGCGTGCCGGGGCTGATGGCCGCCTATCTCGCCGGCAATGTCACTCTCGTGAACGCGCCCGGCACGGGCATTGCCGACGACAAGGCGATCTACTCCTACATGCCGGAAATCGTTCGCTATTATACGGGCGAGGAGCCGAAGCTCCCCAATGTCGAGACCTTCCGCTGCCGCGAACCGGCCGCGCTGAAATATACGCTCGACAATCTCGAGAAATTGGTCGTGAAGCTGGTCGACGGCTCGGGCGGCTATGGCATGCTGGTCGGCCCGACCGCGTCCAGAAAAGAGATCGAGGAATTCCGCGCCGCGCTCAAGGCCGAGCCGCAGCGCTATATCGCACAGCCCACGCTCGCCCTGTCCACTGTGCCGACGTTCACCGACAAGGGCCTTGCTCCCCGCCATGTCGATTTCCGGCCCTTCGTGCTGACCGGCAGCGAAGGCGTCACCATCGTCCCCGGCGGCCTCACCCGCGTGGCGCTCCGCGAAGGCTCGCTCGTCGTCAATTCGAGCCAGGGCGGCGGCACCAAGGACAGCTTCGTGCTCGCCCCGGACGAGGCGGCCCCCACCCCTGGAAGTGCGGCCTGATGCTCTCGCGCACCGCCGCCCATCTCTACTGGATCGGCCGCTATATGGAGCGGGCGGAGTTCGTGACCCGGCTCGTCGACGCGACCATCCGGCTCGCCGCTTTGGGCGACCATGAGGAGAGCGAGCAGGCCTGGCGGAGCGCCCTCTCCGTGGTCGGCTCCGCCCAGGCCTTCCGCGCCACGGGCGAGAATTTCAGCCCGGCCAATATCCGCCGCTACCTCACTCTCGCCGAGGACAATCACGGCTCGATCCGTTCCTGTCTCGCGACCGCGCGCGACAATGCGCGGGCCGCCCGCACCGCGCTCACCGTCGAAGGCTGGGAGGCGATCAACCGCGCCTGGCTCCTGATCCGCGACCGCACCAAGCCCGGCGGCGTGCAGCAGAGCCTCAACCTGGTCGACAGCCTGAAGGCCGAGATCCGCGGCTTCGAGGGCGCGCTCGGCCGCATGCTTCGCTCCGAAGGCAGCTGGTTCATGCAATTGGGCGCGGCGATCGAGCGGGGCGACAACACCGCCCGCCTGCTCGACGTCAAATATTACCTCCTGCTCCCGCCCGGCCAGGCGGTGGGCGGCGCGCTGGACCGTGACCAATGGTCGACAATTCTCCAGATCGTCTCCGCCAAGACCGCCTACCGCCATATCTATTCCGGGCCGCTCAAGCCCTGGCGTGTCGCCGATTTCCTGATCTTCCGGACCGAGATGCCACGCTCGCTCGCCGCCTCGGCAGAGGAGACGGTGGACCTGCTCTCCGCCTTCGCCAACCGCTTCGGCCGGCAGGGCGCGGCCGACCGGCTCGCCCGCAAGCGGCTCGACCGCATGCAGTCCATCAGCATAGAGCATGTCGTGCAGCAGGGACTGCACGAATGGCTGCACGCCTATATCCGCGACAATGCCGCGCTCGACCAGGCGATCGCCCGCCAGTTCCGGTTCGCCTGATGCGGCTCTCGGTCCATTATTCCACGACCTACACCTATGCCGAGCCGGTCCGGCGCGTGATCCAGTTGCTGCGCGTCGAGCCGCTCAGCTTCGCCGGCCAGTCGGTGCTCGACTGGCGGGTCGACGTCGATCAGGACGCCAAGCTGCGCGAAGGCCGCGACGGCTATGGCAACATCACCCACATGCTCTACGTCGACAGCGCGGTGTCGAGCCTCAGCATCTCGATCGCCGGCCGGGTGCTGACCGAGGACAAGCATGGCATCGTCCAGGGCCTGCCGCACGATCTGCCGCCCGAGATTTTCCTCCGCTCGACACCTTTGACTCAGCCCGGCGCGGCGATCCAGGCACTTGCGGACGCCTGCGACGGCAAGGGCGGCGAGATCGAGCGGCTGCACCGGCTGGTGGGCCGCATCCATGCCGGCCTGCGCTTCGACACGGCCGCGACCCAGGTCGAGACCCTGGCCGAGCAGGCCGCGTCGGAAGGCCATGGCGTCTGCCAGGATTTCGCCCATGTCTTCATCGCCGCCGCTCGGCTTGCCAACATCCCCGCCCGCTATGTCTCCGGCCATCTCTTCCGCCGCGACGGCAATCACGAGCAGCAGGCCGCCCATGCCTGGGCCGAAGCCTGGGTCGAGGATCTCGGCTGGGTCGCCTTCGACCCGGTCAACGGGATCAGCACGGACGACGCCTATCTCCGCGTCGCCTGCGGGCTGGATTATCGCGACGCGGCGCCCATTGCGGGCGCCCGGGCGGGTGGCGGCGACGAGCGACTCACGGTAGAGGTGCGCGTCAGCGACGCCGCGGCCGGGCAAAGCCAGTCGCAATCGCAAAGCTGACGGACAAAGGGGTTTCGGCGCGGATGACCTATTGCCTTGGCATGCTGCTGGACGCGGGGCTGATCATGATCGCCGACACCCGCACCAATGCCGGCGTCGACGACATTTCGTCCTTCCGCAAATTGCATTGCCTCGCCGACACCGAGGACCGGACCATCTACGCCGCCTCGGCCGGCAATCTCTCCACGACCCAGACCGTCATTTCCATGCTGCGCGAAGGCATTCCGACCGGCGATGACGGGTCGATCATGCGCACCATCGCCGAGCCCACCTCCATGTTCCGCGCCGCGCAACTGGTCGGCGACGCCATGCGGATCGCGAATGAGACGATCGGCAAGGCGCTGGCCTCGATCAAGATTTCGGGCGCCTCCTCGATCCTGCTCGGCGGCCGGATCGGCGATGCGCCCCCTTCGCTTTTCCTCGTCTATTCCGCCGGCAATTTCATCGAGTGCAAGCCGGACATGCCCTTCTTCCAGATCGGCGAGACCAAATATGGCCGGCCGATGCTCGACCGCACGATCCGGCCGGCGACGCCTCTGGCCGAGGCGATGAAGATCGCCTTCCTTTCCTTCGACGCCTCGATCCGCTCCAACCTCGCCGTCGGCCGCCCGCTCGACCTGATGGTGATGCCCGCCTCCCCGACGGCAAAGGTGCTGACCCGGCGGATCGGGGAGAACGACCCCTATTTCAACGATCTCTCGGCGCGCTGGGGCGATCTGCTGCACGACGCGGCGGCAACCATCCCCGATCCGCCCTTCATGGCGGATGTCACCGGATGAGCAGCGCCTTCGAGACGCTCCGCGTCCACGGGCTCGCTTTCCCGGAGACGGTGGAGGACCATCCCTGGGGTCACACCGCGCTCAAGGTTCGAAACAAGACCTTCGTCTGGCTCGACGAGGCCGACGGCCTGTTCAGCCTGACGGTGAAGCTGCCGGTCAGCCGTGACTTCGCCGAGCTGTTCGATTTCGCCTCGCCGGCCGGCTACGGCCTCGGCAAGTCGGGCTGGATCAGCTGTCGCTTCCCGCCCGGAGAAAAGCCCGATCTGGACCTGATGAAACGCTGGCTCGCCGAGAGCTACCGCGCGGTCGCGCCGAAGAAGCTTGGTTCCCTCCTGCCCACCGACGATTAGAACTTTCGACGCCTTCCAATTTTCGTCGGTCAGGATAATTTCGCCGATGGGAGGCACAAGCGATGGGGGGTCGTGTTTGGGGAGGCATCGCCGTCGCGCTGCTTCTCTTTGTCACATCGCCGACCACCGCCCAGCCGAATATAGCCACCTTGGTGACCGGCGCGCGCGAGCAGGTCGCCCGCGATCTTGAGGCGAGTTTTCAGGTCAGGCTGATCCGGGAACGCCGCCTCGCAGACGATCAGCAGGAGGCGGCGCTGGCGCGGCACGAGATGCGCATCCGAAGCCTTCGGCAGCGGGCGACGGCCGCGGGTCGGGTTGCCACGCTGGCCCGTACCGAATTAGCGGCGGCGCGCGCCGAGTTTGCGCGCCTCGCCAACGAGATTTCCGGAAGGGAAAGCACGCTTCGCGCCGAGCTTAATGCCTACCGCGTCGAAGCCGGGCAGATAGCCTTCGCGGCTGATCCGGCCAAGCTTGCCGCGCTTCAGCAATTCGCGGACGGCGACCGGGTCGGGGCTTGGCCCGTGATCGAGGAATTGACCCAAGCCGAGGTCCGCGTGCAAATCCGGGCAGCCTCCGTCGGTGCGGCGGAGCGGGTGGCCAACCTTGCCGCGCTGCGAGAGATCATGCGGGATCGCGGCGAGGCGACTGCGCGCGATGTACTGACGCTGTGGAACCAGGTGGTCGCGCTGAACCCGGATCACTTCGAAGGTCAATTGCAGAAAGTTGGCTTGGCCTCTCTGGTTGGTGACCATGCGGAAGCGGTGACGGCTGGGGAAGCGGCCCTGCGGCTCGCCGCCAACCCGGAGGAGCGCTGGCGCACCGCCTATGCGATGGCCTTGGCGGCACGGACCCCGGAAGCCAGAAGAAGGTATGCGGAGGCCGCGACCACGCTGGCGCGACAACTCGTGGCCGGCGATCCCGCGTCGGTACCATTCAGACGGCATTTGGCGACGTCGCTCTCCAGCCTCGGGCCTGAGGTCGCTAGGGAGGATCTGGACGCCTCGGGCCGGCTGTTCGATGAGGGTCTGGAAATCTCGCGGCGCCTCGTCGCGGCCGATCCCGGTTCCGTGGTGTTGCGCGCGGAGCTGGCCGAGAGCCTGAACGATCGGGGGCGGTTGCTCAACGCGTTCAGCGACATTTCCGGCTCGGTGGCGGCGTTCGAAGAGCAGGTGGCGGTCGCAAGGACCGTCGTGCGCGATGCCCCTGGGTCCCTCAGCCGCCGCCACTCCCTCGCCCAAGGTCTGCGGTCTTATGCCGCCATGCTGACCAGGATGACCCGGTTCGACGACGCGAAACGCGCGCTCGATGAGATGCTGGCGATCGCCCAAGCGCTGCACCGGGCCGACGAAGGATCGGCCCTCTATCGTCACGATGTCGCGGACGCCCTCTATAACCTGCACGAATTGGAGAAGGCCCGAGGCGACGAGCAGGCGGCTTTGCAGTACATCGAGCAGGCGGTCGGGATACGGCCTGATGAACCCACGCGGACCGCGCTGGCCGAGGCCTATATGCAGGTCGGCGACCTCGCCAATGCCCGCCGGAGCCTGGAGGACATCATCCGTTCAGTGGGTGAAGACAGGGCTGACAACTTCCTGAACTATTCGCTCGGCAGGGTACTGCTGGAATTGGGCGAAGTAGCGGCTGCGGCGGCTCGTTTTGAGCGCAGCGTTGCGATCTTGCGGCAGCAGACCGCAGGCCGGCGCGTTGCGACCAACGACCGGATGAACCTGGCGGTCGGCCTGCGGGCCAGTGCCCTGGCCCGGCTCCGCCTTGGCGAGAGGGAGCGTGCCCTCGGCCATTTTCGGGAGGTCTATGACATCGTTCGCGGACTCATGCGGGACTCGCCGGGCCTCTTGGAAGAGCCGATGGCGCGGATCCAGGTCTATCGGGAACTCTCCAATAGCGCCTTCAACCTCGCCTATTTCGGCAATTCCGTTCCTTGGAGCGAGGTGCGCGGCTACTATGAAATTCTTCAGCAAATGAATGCCCTGCCCGAATCCGAGCAACCTCGTTACGACATGGCCCGGGAGCGGAGCGCGACGCCATGACCACGCCACCAGGGATCGCCCAGCGCCTGTTCGTCTTCGGTACCGACGCACAGGCGCAAATGCTCGCCGAAAGCCTCGTCGCCGAGGGCCTGTCGGTCTCCCCGGTCGGCGAGGAAGCCGGTTCCCCTTGGGGCCGTGCCCGTCTCCTCTGCGTCCTCGCCGATGGCAAAGCCGCGGCGGCCGCCGCTGACGAGCCCCCCGCCATCCTAATCCGCTTCGGCGCGGAGAAGGCGGACTCGGCTCCCCCGGTCCCCACGGTTCGGCTCGCCCGCTGGCGAGGCGCGCGCGACAATCGCGACTTTCGCGACCTGCTGGCGCAGATCCGGGCCACCCTGGCAATACAGAGGCGGCGCAAACGGCGCTTCCTGCGGCTGATCCCGCTCGCGATGATCCCTGCGATCCTCGGGTTCTGGGCAAACCTTTTCGGCGTGCAGAGGGAAGTCTGCAGCATCGGCGGGCTCCAGCCGAACCTGAGCGATATTTGCGGTTCGCTGGGGCTTGGCGGCAAGCCGACCTATGAGGAGCGGATCGCCTGGGAGGGCCGGCCGAGGGGGAGTTGCCCCGCGCTGAGCGCCCATATCGCCCGGTTCCCGGAAGGCGCCTATGCCGACGATGCCGCCATTCTCCTTGCCGCTGCGGTTCCTCGGCGCAGCGAAACCCCCGTGCAGGTGAGCCGGCCGATCACGGGCTATGTTCGCGCGCCGCTGGCCGGCACTCCGGCGGAAGCCTCGGCCAGACGCGCGGCGCTGGCCGCAGCCGACCGCGATGCACGGGAAATGCTCTGCATTCCGCGGGACGACGACGAACGCCTGGTAGGCGTACGAATCGAGCCAGGAGCATATGACTGTCGGTCGGCAGCCGGTGGCGGCAGAAGTTGCGGCCTGAACTTTCGAGGCCAATGCGTCTTCGACACACATCCGCCGGTCAACCATTGTCCCTGACCGGATTTGCGATTTTCCGCCCGAGCGCCTATGCTTAACCCATTCTCTTGGAATCAGGATTCTCGATGTCCACGCACCACGATTTCTATTTGGAGCGCGCTGCCGAAGCGCGCCGCGACGCCGACACCACCCCTCTCCAGAATGTTCGTGACCGCTGCCTTCGCGCCGCCGAGGCCTGGGAACAGATGGCCGCCCGCGTCGAGCGGACCGGCCGCATGCGCGCCGAAACCGAGGCCCGCAAGGCCGCGATGAGCGAGCTGGTCGCCGAATAGACGGTTTCCCTCCCCGGTCCGCGACCGGGAGGGAAAACCCGTCAGATCACCGTAAAGTCCGTCGCCGTCAGGGTCAGACCCGGGTTCAGCGTCGCGAACTGCACCGCGGCGCCCGCCCCGATTCCGTCCGCGTCATAATAGAGTTGGCCGGTCAGGTTGTTGTAGATGATCCGGTCGCTGGCATCGGCCGCGGCCGCGCCGGCCACGAACGCAATGGGGTCGAGCCCGCCGAGGGCGCCGATCCCGGCGAACACCGCGTCGTCCAGCGCGATCTTGTCGATGCCGTGCTCGAACCCGAACACGAGGTCGACATTGCCTGCGCCCAGCGCGGTGGTGAACGCGAACATGTCCGCGCCGGCGAGGCCGATCAGATTGTCGTTGCCGCCCTTGCCGTCCAGCACGTTGCTCCCCGC
>Ga0070665_100002027_pt1 | contig 22781 bp, 21 predicted proteins | sample KBSS13metaG_FD_65862 | JGI IMG/M metagenome (GOLD analysis project Ga0070665, IMG submission 65862) | Switchgrass rhizosphere microbial communities from Kellogg Biological Station, Michigan, USA - KBS S1-3 metaG | ecosystem: Host-associated > Plants > Roots > Rhizosphere > Soil ... | reverse complement strand
TCCAGCCGCGCCAGGTCCGCCTTCAGATAGACGAAGCGCGCGCCCGACACCTTGGCGGCGCGCTCGAAATCCATCTGGCCCAGCGCCTCACCGATCTCGAAATGCTGTTTGGCGTTGTTGATCCCGGGCGGCTTGCCGAAGGCACGTGCGGCCATCGGCGCATTGCCGCTTTCGTCCGCGCCCTCCGGCACATCGTCAGCCGGAATGTTGGGAATGACCGCCAGGGCATTGCGCAGGGCCTTTTCCAGTTCGCGCTGCTCGGCCTCGCCCTGCTGGATGGCGTCTTTCAATCCCGCCACTTCCGTCATCAGGGCGGTGGCCTGCGCCTCGTCTTTTTTCGCCTTGGCCTGGCCGATCAGCTTGGAGGCTTCGTTGCGGCGCGCCTGGCTGTTCTGCAGCCGCACCAAGAGTTCCCGCAGCGCCTTGTCCCGGGCCAGCAAGTCCGCGGCAATGGCCTGCCCGTCCAAACCGCGGCGTTGCAACCCACGCGCGAATATTTCCGGCGCTTCGCGAATGGCCTTGATGTCGTGCATGTTTTAAGTCCCCGGATACGGGCAAAAGCAGAGTAAAGCCGCCCGCGGAGCGGAGGTTTGCCACGTCCCCGCGCCCGCCGTCAAAAGCTAGGCTTTCCGCCCCCTGGAGCTTAACAAGTCCTTAAAATCGTGCCGTCAAATCCCCTGAGGCGCGAAACCACACCGCAACCCGCCCATGGCATTCTTCGAACCGGAAAAGTGGGGGGTTCGGTGCACAACCGGCGTACGATCACCGTGGGGGACGATATCCGCCGTGCGCTCGACCGCCTGGATGGCCGTCTGTCTCACCTCGGCCGCCTGGGATCGACCACCGCCCTGACCGCCATGGCCGTCACCGCCATCGCGATCCTGCACTTCCTGGTGCGCACCGCCGAAGGCCTGCCGGTACAGCCCATTGCCATGTTCAACCTCGTCGTCGAGGTGGCGCTGGTTGCCGCGCCCATCATCTTCTACGCCCGCGATGTGATCGCCCAGCTGAAAAGCTCACGCAGCGACATGCGGGAAATGTCGCGCCGGCTGGCCATCTCGGTGGAGCAGGCCGAGAACGCCAACCGCGCCAAGTCCGCCTTCCTCGCCAATATGAGCCATGAGCTGCGCACGCCGCTGAACGCCATCATGGGCTTTTCCGAAGTGATGAAGGACGAGCATCTGGGTCCGGTGCAGAATGCGCGCTATCTCGCCTATGCCGGCGATATCCATTCCAGCGGGCGCTATCTGCTCGGAATCATCAACGACATTCTCGACCTCTCCAAGATCGAGGCCGGCAAGATGAGCGTGGATTCCGCCGAGGAATTCCCGCTTTGCCAGGCGCTGGAGGGTTCGCTGTCCATCTGCGCCAGCCTGGCGGAAAAATTCGGCGTCCGCCTGGTCACCAGACTGCCGCCCGACAATGTGCGGCTGCTGGCGGTGGAGCGGATGGTGCGCCAGATCCTGATCAATCTGGTCGGCAATGCCATCAAGTTCACCCCGTCCGGCGGCACGGTGGAGATCACCGGCGCGCCGCTGGTCGATGGTGGCTATGCCATCACGGTGCAGGATTCCGGCATCGGCATGACGGACGCGGAAATCGCCAAGGCACTGATGCCCTTCGGCCAGGTCGAGAACAAGATGACCGCCACGCGCAACGGCACCGGCCTAGGGCTACCGCTGGCCAAGGCCATGCTGGAAGTCCATGGCGGACGGCTGGAGATTCACAGCGCGCCGGGCCGCGGCACCTCGATCATCCTGAAATTCCCCGCCGGCCGCGTCGTGCCGGCGCTGAAGGTCGCCGCCGCTTAGCGGCATCCGATGCCTATGTCGGCGTCAGATCCTGCGCGGCTCGTTGCGCGTCTTCCTTGGCGCGGCCCTTCTCGATCATCACCACGCAGATAATCGAGATCTCGTAGAGGAGCACCAGCGGCACCGCCAGGCTCAGCATCGAAATCGCGTCGGGGGGGGTGAAGATAGCCGCCACCGCGAACAGGCCGACGATGGCGAATTTGCGCATGTCCTTGAGGGACTTGCTGCTGACGATGCCAACCTTGCCCAGCAAGGACAACAGCACCGGAAGCTGAAAGGTCAGGCCGAAGGCGATCATCAGGGTCATCACCAGGTCGAGCCAGTCGCTGACCTTGGCCTGCAGCTCAATCCCCAAGGTGCCGGCCTTGGCCACTTCCTGATAGCTGCCGAAGAATTTCACCGTGAAGGGCAGCATCACATAATAGACGAAGGCCGCCCCCATCACGAACAGCACGGGCGTCCACAAGAGAAAGGGCAGGAAGGCGCGCTTCTCATGGCGGTAAAGGCCGGGCGCCACGAAAATCCAGATCTGCGCCGCGATCATGGGAAAGCCCAAACAGACACCGCCGAACATGGCGACCTTGATCTGGGTGAAAAAGATTTCCGGCAGCGCCGTATAGATCAGGTGATTGGTGGCGGCCGCCAGCGGCCGTTCCAGGAATTTCAGAATGTCCGTCGAGAAAGCAAAGCAGACGGCAAAGCAAAGGGCGAAGGATGCAATGGCCCAGATCAACCGGCGCCTGAGTTCGAGCAGGTGCTCCATCAGCGGCGCTTTGGTCGCCTCCAGCGCGGCTTCGTCTTCGGGAGTGGGATCTACCACGGCAGGACCGTCATGATGCGGTGCCTGTCGGCACGGCGGGTGTCTCCGACGGGGCGGCGGGCTCCGTGGCGGCCGAAGAGTCTGTCACCTGGAATTCACCACCGCGCGGCTCGGCTGTGCCTTCCACCGGCGGCTCGGTCACGGTCTGCGGCGGGCCGACGCCTTCGATGGCGCTGTCCACCTGTTTGGTGAGGTCATCGTTCACCGCGCTGACGGAGTTCACCATGTCGGAGACGGGATTGTTCTTCTTGAGCTCTTCGATCTCCTTGCGCAGCTCATCCAGCTCGGCCTGGCGCGCCATCTCGTCGAAGCTTTTGCGAAACTCATTGGCCATGTTGCGGGCCTTGCCGGCCCACTTGCCGGCCGCGTGCATCATGCGCGGCAGGTCCTTGGGGCCAACCACGACCAGCGCCACCACGAGCATGATGACGATATGCTGCCAAGCGAACAGATCGAACATGAGGCGCGCGCCGCCGCCGTCAGACGCCAAACGTCAGACGGTGGTCTTGTCCTTGTTGGTGTCTTCGGCGTTGATGACCTTGGGGTCTTCCGGCTTTTCCGACAGGCCCTTTTTGAAGCTGTTGATGCCCTTGCCGAAGTCGCCCATCAGGTCGGAGACCTTGCCCCGGCCGCCGAACAGGATCAGGGCCACGCCGGCCAGCAACAACCAGTGAATCCAGCTCATACTACCCATGGCGTTCTCCTAAACTCTTGAAAAACCGCGCTTTTGGGCCGGCCTGCCCCGCGCGGGTCCAGTTCTTTGGCTCTTTAAACCCCGCCCCGGCCCAAGGTGCAAGTACACTGGCAAAAAGGGGTTATTTCCGAGCCCGCGCGCCTGGTTCCGCTGGCTCCGCCTAGCCGACCAGTATCTCGCCCTTGCGCCCTAAAGCATCTGCGAGGGCGCCAAGTCTTTTCTGCACCGGCTCGCCGGCGATGGCTTCGCGCTGCGCCGGCACTTCCAGCACCACCTTGGAAGGGGTCAGGCGCAGACGGTAGTGGGCCAGTTCGCCGGCCGCCGATGCCGACAGGGAAAAGGCAAAGCGCCAGGCCAGGCCCAGCAGCAAGGCGCGCTTTTCGTCCTCCTTGTCCAGCAGACCCGACAGCGCCAAGGCCTGCGGAAAGTCCTCATCGCCGGAATGGCGGTGAAAGAGGCTGGCTGCGATCAGGGCGCGGGCGCGGTGGCTGGCGCCGGCGAAAGGCGCGGTCAGCACCTGGCCAAGCGCGCCGATCGCGCGGTCATCGGGATGGCGGCGCCAGGCCACATCCGAAAAGAAGGCGGACGCCTCGCGGATGCGCGCCATCTCGATACTGTCATTCTCGAACAAAGGCGCGGTCCAGCCAAGCATCTCATGGGCATGCACGGGCACTCGCGCCTCGCGCGCATTCGCGGCGCGGGAAAATTCCACCAGCGGATCCTTGGCGCGCTCTTCGGCCGGAAGGCGGGCATAGAGCAGGCCTTCGCGCAGTCCGAAAGCGGAGATCACCACTTCCTTGATGTCGCTGGCCTCCAGCAGCCGCTCCAGCACCACCGCGCCGTAGGGGAGACTTTCGGCGCGCCGCTTGGACACGACCTTGATCTTGCGCACGCTGTCGCGCGACAGGCCGGCAAGCAGCCGGCAAAGCCTGAGCGCCCGCCCGCGCGGGATGGTGTAATGCTGCAGGACATGGAGCGGATAATTCTGATCCTCCATATCCACCCGCGCGAAGCTGCGCCAGATGCCGCCCACTGCATAAAGCGCCGCGGCCGAAATATCGGGCAGGTTCTTCAGCCCCTTGTCCACGATATCGCGCGCCTTGTCGGCATCGCCCCTGGACTGGTCCATCAGCCGCAAGGGACCGAAAGGCAAGGTGAAGGCAGCGCCGGTCTTGCCCGCCTTCACCGACACCATGTCGAGAGAACCACCGCCCAGATCGGCCACCAGGCCGTCGGCGTCAGGAATGCCCGCCACCACGCCTTCGGCGGCGATGCGCGCCTCGTCTTCGCCCGCCAGAATCCGAACCGGCCCGCCCCAGGCGCGTTCGGCGCGGCCGATAAATTCGGCGCCGTTGCTGGCGTCGCGGGCCGCGGCCGTCGCCACTGCATCGCGATACTCCACCTTCAGTCCGTCGGCCATCATGCGAAAGCGCGACAGCGCCTCCAGCGCCGCGGCGCAGCCTTCGGCGTGAAGCCGGCCGGTGGTGACCATGTCCCGGCCGATGGCGCAGATGGATTTTTCATTCTGCAGAGTGGCGGCGACGCGGGTCTGGCCCTCATAGATCACCAGACGCACCGAGTTGGAGCCGATATCGACAATGGCGATCGGCCCGCGCGCCCTTAAAGGCACGGAAGCCTGGCCCTTGGACTGCAAGACGTTGGGGAGGTCGGCAACGGGCATAGGCTAGTGTTCCGATTCCGAAATTCGCACCATCTCCATATCGGGTTCTTAGCGAATTTCGGAATCGAAGGACACTGGCAAGTTATTCCTTGCCGGTGTCGCGGCATTAACCGCGGCGCGGCGCCGAATTCTGCATCTTGAGCGCACGTCCGCGGCCCGAAAGCGACGGGTTGGTCATGAAATAGGTGTGGGCGGAGAACGCATCGGCGTCCTCGGAATGCGAATCGCGGACATAGCGGCCGTCCGCCTGCATATACCAGCTTTGCGCCTGATCTTTCAGCTGCGCCACCATGATCTGATCCAGGACTTGTTGATGCACCGTCGGATTTTCGATGGGAACCAGGGTTTCCACCCGCCGGTCCAGGTTGCGGGGCATCCAGTCGGCAGAAGAAATGTAAACCTTGGCGCTGCGATGCGGCAGTTCATGGCCATTGCCAAAGCAGATGATGCGGCCATGTTCCAGGAAGCGGCCGACGATGGATTTGACCCGGATGTTCTCGGAAAGACCCGGAACGCCGGGCCGCAGGCAGCAAATGCCACGCACAATCAGTTCAATCTTCACGCCCGCCTGGCTGGCGCGATAAAGCCCGTCAATCATGGCGGGGTCGACCAGCGAATTCAGCTTGACCCAGATGCGGCCCGGCCGCCCTGCGCGGGCATGCATGATCTCCTGCTGGATGTTCTCGATCAGCCGGCCGCGCAGGGTGAGCGGGGACATCGCCAGCCGCTCCATCGCCACGGGCTCGGCATAGCCGGTGATGTAGTTGAAAAGCTGGGCGGCATCGCGCCCCAGCGCCGGATCGGCGCTGAACAGCGACAGGTCGGTATAAATCTTGGCGGTGTTGGGATGATAGTTACCGGTGCCGAAATGGCAGTAGGTGACCAGATGTCCGCCTTCCCGGCGCACCACCAGACTGATCTTGGCGTGGGTCTTGAGCGCGATGAAGCCATAAACGACCTGCACGCCTGCACGCTCCAGGTCGCGCGCCCATTTTATGTTGGCGGCCTCGTCAAAGCGGGCCTTCAATTCAACCAGCGCGGTGACCGACTTGCCGGCTTCCGCCGCCTCGATCAGGGCCGAGACGATCGGGCTGTCGGATGAGGTGCGATAGAGGGTCTGCTTGATCGCCACCACGTCCGGATCGGCCGCGGCCTGGCGGATGAACTGCACCACCGAATCGAAGCTTTCGAAGGGATGATGGACGATCAGGTCCTTTTCACGGATGGCGGCAAAACAGTCGCCGCCATGATCGCGGATGCGTTCGGGGAAGCGGGGAATATAGGGCTTGAACACCAGGTCGGATCGTTCGGGCAGGATCAGCTTGGAAAGGTCCGACAGGCCCATCAGATTCTCGATGATCACCAGTTCGGAATCATCAATATCCAGATGCTCGGCGATGAACTGGCGCAGCGCTTCGGGCATGGAGGCGCTGCATTTGACATGGATCACGCTGCCGCGGCGCCGGCGCTTGAGCAGGCTCTCGAACAGCAGCACCAGATCTTCGGCCTCTTCCTCGACTTCCACGTCGCTGTCGCGCAGGAGGCGGAACATGCCCCAGCCCGAAACGCCATGGCCGGGAAACAGCCGGTCGAAATAAAGCGCGATGACATGCTCCAGCGGAATGAAGCGCGCCTCGCGCGGATTGGTGTCGGGCAGGCGGATGAAGCGCTTGAGCTGCGGCGGCACCGGGATCAGGGCCGAGAAATCCTTGCGGTCACGCTTGTTGGTGAGCTGGACCGCGATGGTGAAGCCCAGATTGGGAATGAAGGGAAAGGGATGCGCCGGATCGATGGCCAGCGGCGTCAGCACCGGGAAAATCTGCTCCACGAATTGCTGGTTCAGATATTCGCGGTCGCCGGACTGGAGTTCGTCGCCCGTCACCACGCTGACACCTTCGGCGCGCAGCTCGGCATGAAGCGTCGTCCAGATGCCCTGCTGCTCCGCGATCAGCCCGCGCGCCGTCTCATTCACCTGGGCGAGCTGTTCGGCTGGCGTCAGGCCGTCGGAACTCGCGGTGGTGACCCCGGCCCGCACCATGCCCATCAGACCCGCCACCCGGACCATGAAGAACTCGTCCAGGTTGGAGGCGGAGATGGAGAGAAAGCGGACCCGTTCGAACAAAGGATGGCGGCGGTTCTGCGCCTCTTCGATCACCCGGCGGTTGAAGGCCAGCCAGGAAAGCTCGCGGTTGATGAAGCGGGCCGGCGACGCCGGGTCGAAGGCAAGATTGTTGCCCTGATGCTCCAGGGAGACGACTTCTTCCGTGGAGACGGTTTGGGTCTCGGCGGAATCCTCATTGGCCACGGCAAGGGACGGGTTCTGGCTGGGGGTAGACATGATGTTTCCTTGGGCCGAACCCTAGCCAGAAACCGTGAAATTGTAATGACATAGAAGTGTCAAAGCAGGCCGGATAATTTGGGGCCTGCCAGCAAATCCTTGATAAGGCTCAAATTTATGGGCCGCTGCTGGGCCAGCGCGGCGGCATCGGCCCGGGCCACGAAATCGTGAACCGCCGCCGGCGAACGCTCCAGGCTGCGCACCATGTGGAGCACGACATTCTCCGGAACCTGTAGCTGGCGGTCGGCGAACAGTTTCACCGCCAGCCCCATCAGCAGGGCGTCATCCGGCGCCCACAGCGGAAAGGAAAGAAGCGCGCGAACCCGTGACACCAGATCGGGCAAACTCACCTGCCATTCGGCAGGCGCGGTTTGCGACGTGATCAGAAGCGGCGCGCCCCGTTCCAGCAACGCGAACAGGGAGGCTTCCGCCAACCCTGGCCGCGCGTCTTCAACCACCAGCGCGCCATCGGGCACATTTTCGAGCAGAGCGGCGGCGGCTATGGTTTGGGCGCCGGCTTTCTCAGCCCACACCGCCGCCAGATGCGACTTGCCGCTGGCGGAGGGGCCATATAGCGCCGCCGCCGGCGCCGGCCAGGCCGGCCAGGAATCGATAAAGGCGACCGCACTGCTGTTGCCGGGCGCCACGATGAAATCATCACGGCCCGACGCGCTGCGCACCTCGAGCGGCAGGATAAGCTGGGTCACGTGGGTTGGCTCATTGGGGAACATGCCTTCCCGCCAGCAGCCCGCGCAGCATCACCGCCGCATAACCGGCGGCAGCCAGCACAGTGAAGAAGGCGCAGGCGAAAGCGAGTGCCAGGGTCAGACGCGGCGCATCCAGATTCAGCGCCAGAAGCAGCAGCAAAGTCAGGATATAAATCACCTGCACACCGGTCGAAACCTTGCCGACAAACAGCGTGGGTGTCGCCAACCCAAGCCCCAGCAGTTTGATCAGACCCCAGGCCAAGGCGAACACCAGATCGCGCCCGATTACCAGCACCACCAGCCAGAAGGGCGCGGCATTCACGGCATAGAGCGCGGTGAAGCAGAACAGCATGAGCAGCTTGTCGGCCGCGGGATCGAGCCAGGCGCCGAAGCCGGATGTCACGCCCCAGTGCCGGGCGATGAAGCCGTCCAACCCGTCGCTGAGGCCCGCCGCGGCGAAGACCAGCAGCGAGGCCGTGTCATGGCCGGAAAGAATCAGCCAGGCGGCCAAGGGCGCCGCCAGCAGGCGCATCGCCGAAAGCAGGTTCGGCAGATGCCGCACCATCCGCTATTGCCCGCCTTGTTGCCTGTTTGAGGCCAGCATCCACTGGCCGCTGCGATTGCTGAGGGAAAGCCCCGCACCGCCCAGCGCCTCACGCAATTGTTCCAGGCTTCCCTGGTACGTCAGATTCATGCGGGCATAGCCAGTGGTCATGGCTGTCACGGTCGCGCCTGTGACATTGCCGTTGGCAGCCAGCACGGTCTGGATCTCGCCCCACTGTCCCAGATCGGTGATCCGCACATCAACGGTCAGATGGCCGCGCTGGCTGAAATCAATGGCGGTGCGGGTCTTCCACAAATCCTCCATGGCGCGAACCGCGGCCTGGGCTGCCACGGGATAGGTGGTGCCAACCGTACCGGTCATGGGCACTTCGACCTGGGTCTTGGCGGTCTGTTCGTTTGCCGCCAGGCGGCGGATGTTCACGGTCATCTTGCCGCCGGCATAGACGGCCTGGACCAGACCCACCTCGGTCACGTGATTCTTGGCTGCCACCGCCGCCACCTCGTTCCAGCCGGCGGCATCGAAGTTCAGACCTGACAAGCCTGCGTCATCTTCCACCGCCAGCACGGTGAAGGGCACCTGGCTGTCGCGCAGAGTGGGAGAACTCAGCGCACTGGCCCACGGGCCCTGGCCAACGCCGGGCGACATGGGAATCACCAGAATGCGCCGCGCCTGCGTCTGGGAGAAGGCGATCTGGGAGGCGCGCAACAGCCGCGCGACCGCCTCCGGATTGAACATGTAGGTGACGTCGGCGACATAACGCGTGGTCGAGCGCCGCTCGTTGGCGATGGAATAGCCGCGACCCAGGCGCTGCAAAGCTGTCCCATCCAGCACCGGCTGGCGCGGCCAGTCCGCCTGGCGGGTCAGGCGGCGGTAGATGATCTGGAAGGCCTTGGAACGGCCCTGGGCGATGGCGGCATTCAGGGCCTCAGAAGAGGAGGCGCCACCGGCATCCACATGGACCCCCGAGACAGTGAAAAGCCCGTTCTCCTGCGCCAAAGCGGGGCACAAGCCGGCGGAGACAAGCAACAGGACGAAGGCGAGGACGGTGCGAAAGCTCATGCGGGGCCTTTTGGACGGGGCGCAACTATACCGACCGCATCCCAGCGGCGGAAGGCACCTAACGCCGTGGCAAATCTGACAAAATTGCGACCCTTTGCGGAAGATGTGCGTGGGCCAGGCCCGCTGCTTGCGCCCCCGCCATGGGCTATTTAAAGGGTGGCCATGCCTGATCCTGAAAACGGCCTCACTTACAAAGATGCGGGCGTGGACATCGACGCCGGTGAGGCGCTGGTGGAGCGCATTGCCCCGGCCGCCCGCGCCACCCGACGCCGTGGCGCCGATGCCGATCTGGGCGGCTTTGGCGGCCTGTTTGATCTCAAGGCGGCCGGTTTCAAGGACCCCATCCTGGTGGCCGGAACCGACGGGGTAGGCACCAAGCTCAAACTCGCTATCGATACCGGGCTTTTTGGGGGCCTTGGACAAGACCTGGTCGCCATGTGCGTCAACGACATTGTCGTGCAGGGCGCCGAGCCACTGTTCTTTCTGGACTATTACGCCACCGGCAAGCTGAACGTGGACATAGCGGCCGTGGTGGTGGAAGGCATCGCGCGCGCCTGCAAGGAATCGGGCTGCGCCCTGATCGGCGGCGAGACCGCCGAGATGCCGGGTGTCTATGCCAGGGGCGATTTCGATCTCGCCGGCTTTGCCGTGGGCGCGGTGGAGCGCGCCGCCATTTTGCCCAAAACCGGCGCGATGCGCGAAGGCGATGTGGTGATCGGGATCGCCTCCTCCGGCGTGCATTCCAATGGCTTCTCCCTGGTACGCAAGGTGGTGGAGAAATCCGGGCTTTCCCTGGACACGCCCTGTCCGTTCGCGCCCGGCAAAAGCCTGGGCGAGGCGCTGCTGACGCCGACGCGGCTTTATGTGCGCGCGGCGCTCGAGGCCATGCATACCGGGGGCGTGAAGGGCCTGGCCCATATTACCGGCGGCGGCATCACCGACAATCTGCCGAGATGCCTGCCCGACGGGCTGGATGCGCAGGTAGATCTGGACACGATCGCGGTGCTGCCGGTCTTCAAGTGGCTGGCCAAGGAAGCAGGCATCGCGGAAAGCGAGATGCTGCGCACTTTCAACTGCGGCATCGGGCTCGTCGCGGTGGCGGATGAAAAACACGCCGGTCACGTCATTGACGCGTTCCAGGAAGCCGGCGGCCAGGCCTCGCGTATCGGCAAGCTGGTGCGTGGCTCTTTTGATGGCGCCTCCGCGACAAGCCGCGACGGCGGTGGCGAAGCGAAAGTCGTTTATCGCGGGGCCCTCAAGCTTTGAAACGCGTTGCGGTCCTGATTTCCGGGCGCGGCAGCAATCTGGGCGCGCTGATCGCGGCGCAGGACGCCGGTTACAAGATAATTCTGGTGATCTCCAATGTCGAAGGGGCCGGCGGCCTGGAGAAGGCGCGTGCGGCTGGCATCGCCACCGAGGTTATTTCGCACGCCGGCAAGAGCCGGGAAGCTTTCGATGCCGAACTGGACGCAGGTCTACGCGCCGCCGGCGCCGAGCTGGTGGTGCTTGCCGGCTTCATGCGCATTCTGTCAGACGGTTTTGTGCGCGGCTGGGAAGGCCGGCTGATCAATATCCATCCCTCGCTGCTGCCGGCCTATCGCGGCACCAAGGTGCATGAACGCGTGATCGCGGCCGGCGAACGCGAAAGCGGCGCCAGCGTGCATTTCGTGGTGCCGGAGCTGGACGCGGGGCCGGTGATCGCCCAGACCAAGGTGCCGGTCCATAGCGATGATACGCCGGAGAGTCTTGCCGCGCGCATCCTGGCCGTGGAACACAAGCTCTATCCCGACGCCCTGAAGCTTTTGGCCAGCGGCAAAGTCAGGCTGGAAGAAGGCCAGACCGTCAGGCTTTAGCCCGCCGCTCCAGCCACCAGACAAAGGGCGGTTCGAAATTGCACGGCCCGACCAGGCCATATTTGCCGGTGTCCACCAGCGGACAGAAACGCGGACCGGCCGGCGGCGGCGGCATCGTGCGGTACAGGGTGTAGGTATTGGTGCGGGTGACACTGCCATCCAGCAGGTCGCGCCAGAAAAAGCCGCCGCCCCAGACCATGAAGCCCGCGACCACGAACACGGTGATCTGGAAAATCCGCTCGGCGATCCGCATCACAGCGCTGCTATGCCTTCCGACATTTCCCACAACCTCTCCGCATCCTCGTCGTTGCGAGCCTCGGGGCTGGGCATGGCGATTTTGGATTCATAAAAATATTCGCCGCTGATATTGGCGACTTCGGGCGAGGACGCAAGATAGGTGATGGTCCTGGCCCCCTCTTCCGGCGAGATGGCGCCGATGGGCTTGGCCACCTTGAACACCGTGCGCATCAGGCCGCCGGAATTGTCGCCGAAGCGGGTGGCGACAAAGCCCGGATGCAGGGCGTTGGCGGTAACGCCGCTGCCCTTCAGGCGGCGGGCCAATGCAAGGTTGAACAGGATGTTGCAGAGTTTGGATTTGGAATAGACGGGAAAGCCCGCATACCATTTGCGCGACTGCAGATCGTCGAAGTCCAGCTTGGCGCCGCGATGGGCATTGGAGGCGGTGGTGACGATGCGCGCGCCCGGCTTCAGCCTAGGCCGCAGCAATTCGGTGATGACGAAATAGGCCATGTGGTTGAGGGCGAAGGTCATCTCCAGCCCATCCGCGGTCTCGAGCCTCTTGTTGAACATGGCGCCGGCATTGTTGACCAGCACGTCGATCTGCGGTTCGCGCGCCAGCTCCGCGCCCACCCGCTTCATCTCCGCCAGGGTGGAAAGATCGCCCATGTGTACGGCATGGTCCACGCCCGCATTGGCCTTGTGCAATTTCGCCATGGTGACGTCTGCGCGCTTCTGATCGCGGGCGGTGAAGACGATACGGGCGCCCTGCTCGGCGAGACGCACTGCTGCCACTTCTCCGATACCGGATGTGGCTCCGGTTATTATGACTGTCTTACCTTGCATGGGTGCTCACTTCCGCCACCTTCATGGCGTTCGCGGGGCGAAAGGTCCACTGGACCTTTCGCTGATCCCGCTCACCTTCCCCGATGCCGGAGGTCGCGCCGGTGATGATGACGGTTTGCCACGCATGTGAAAAAGGCTCCGTTCGCGAGAACGGAGCCTTATAGCATTGGTGCCGGGCTTCGTCCCCGGCTCGCGTCGCGCTGATTGCGCGACGCTGCGCCGTTCGACGCTCAAATCGGTCCACTGGACCGATTTGACCGGCTACGCCGGTCGCGTCTCACCCAACAATATCCAGATCCCGGAAGAAGAACCGGATCTCATTCGCGGCGGTTTCGGGCGCGTCGGAACCATGCACCGAATTGGCCTCGATCGACTCGGCGAACTCCTTGCGGATGGTCCCGGGCGCGGCATTGGCCGGATTGGTGGCGCCCATTACTTCGCGGTTCTTGGCGATGGCGCTCTCGCCCTCGAGCACCTGCACCACGACCGGACCCGAGATCATGAATTCGACCAGGCTGGGGAAGAAGGGACGCTCGCGGTGAACACCGTAAAACGCCTCGGCATCGGCGCGCGACAGGCGGATGCGGCGGCTGGCGATCACGCGCAGGCCGGCATCCTCGAACTTGGCGACGATTTTGCCGGTCAGATTCCGGCGCGTCGCGTCCGGCTTGATGATGGAAAGGGTGCGCTCGACGGCCATGAAAGCTCCGGAATATTGAAAAGCGGGCGCCTTATAGCGGCGCGGCGCGATAAAGAGCAAGCGATACCGAAAAAGCCGCGCCGCTATTGGATTTCCCCCTCCGCCCTTCGCAGCGCAGGCGCTGCTATGGGCACCTCCCCCGCAGATGCTTCGCATGCGGGGGAGGAGGGTTTGCGCGCCGCACAAGCGCCGTTATAAGGCCCCACAAATGCTGGCAATTGACAATGTGACGGTCCGGATCGCGGGCCGGGAAATCCTCAAGGGGGCGACCGCCAACCTGCCCGCCGGCCGGCGCATTGGCCTGGTGGGCCGCAATGGCGCGGGCAAATCCACCCTGTTCAAGGTGATCCTGGGTCAGTTACATCAGGATGACGGCGAAGTGAGCTGGCCCTCGGCCTGGCGCGTGGGTTCAGTGGCGCAGGAAGCGCCCGGCACCGACACCAGCCTGCTCGACACCGTGCTGGAGGCCGATCCGGAGCGGCTGAAACTTCTGGCGGACGCCGAACACGAAACCGACGGCCATCGCCTGGGCGAGATTTATCACCGGCTGGATGCGATCGACGCCTATACCGCGCCGGCCCGCGCCGCCGAGATTCTGGCCGGCCTTGGCTTCTCAGCCGAAGACCAGCTGCGGCCCTGCCGCGAATTTTCCGGCGGCTGGCGCATGCGCGTGGCGCTGGCGGCGGTACTGTTCTCTGCTCCCGATCTGCTGCTGCTGGACGAACCGACCAACTATCTCGATCTGGAAGGCGTCTTGTGGCTGGAGAATTTCATCCAGAAATATCGCGGCACCATCCTGATCGTCAGCCATGACCGCGACCTGCTCAACACGGCCTGCGAATTCATCCTGCATCTGGAGCGCGGCAAGCTGAAGCTCTACACCGGCGGCTACGACACCTTCGTGGAAACGCGCGCCGCGGCCCGCGCCAATGACCTTGCCTTCGCCAAGAAGCAGGAAGCGGCCCGCGCCCACATGCAGGCCTTTGTCGACCGCTTCAAGGCCAAGGCCTCCAAGGCGCGCCAGGCGCAGAGCCGCATGAAGATGCTGTCCAAGATGGCGCTGGTCGAGGTGCCGCCGGACGAGCATGTCGCCCCCATCCACATTCCGGAGGCGACGCCCGCCTCGCCTCCGCTGGTCACCATGGACCGCGCCAGTGTCGGCTATGAGCCAGGCAAGCCGATCCTGACGGGCATGTCCTTCCGCTTCGATCCGGAAGACCGCGTGGCGCTCTTGGGCAAGAACGGCAACGGCAAGTCCACCATGGCCAAGCTGCTTGCCGGCAAGCTGCAGGCCATGGCGGGCGAGTTCACGCCGGCGCGCAAACTGGTGGTGGGCTATTTCGCCCAGCATCAGGCCGAAGAATTGGATACCTCGGTCACGCCGATCCTGACCTTGCAGAGGCTGCGACCCAAGCTGACAGTGGAGCAGATACGCAATCAGTTGGGCGGTTTTGGTTTCAGCCAGGACAAGCAGCAGACTTTGGTGGGGCAATTGTCCGGCGGCGAGCGGGCGCGGCTGATGCTGGCGCTGGCCACCCTCGACAAGCCGAACCTGCTTATTCTCGACGAGCCCACCAACCATCTGGACATCGACGCCCGCAACGAACTGCTGACGGCGCTGAACGATTTCGACGGCGCGGTGATCCTGGTCAGCCATGACCGGCGCCTGATCGAGGCGACCGCCGAACGGCTGTTGCTGGTGGCCGACGGCAAGGTTACGCCCTTCGAAGGCGATCTGGACGATTACCGGCGCTATCTGCTCACCGGCGACAACACACCGACGCAGAGAAATCCGGCCCGCAACGAACCCGAGGTGAAAGCCAGCAAGGAAGATGCCCGCCGCAGCAATGCCGAGAAGCGCGCCCAGCTCAAGCCGCTGAAGGACAAGGTCACGGCGGCGGAATCCCAGATCGCCACTCTGACCGCCGAACTGGCGAAACTGGACAAGACCCTGTCCGACCCGTTGCTGTTCAGCAGGGACCCCGCCAAGGCCACATCGGTCTCGAAAAAGCGCGCCAACGCGGCGCGCAAACTGGAAGCGGCAGAAAAAAGCTGGCTGGCCGCGACCGAAGCCTACGAAAGCGCCAATGCCTGACGGCGGCTGTTTGCCAGCCGCCCCGGCCATATTCTAGGGTCACTCCCCATGACCGATGACAGGTTCTACGAACGGGCCGGGCCTTTCACCCTGGCCGATATCGCCGCGCGCATCGGTGCGGAGGTGCAGAAGGGCGGTCCCGGCAACCTTTCCCTGCGCGATGTCGCCTCGCTGGAAAGCGCCGAGCCCGGCGACGTCTCGCTGTTCAGCGACGCCAAATATGCCAACGCCTTTGCCGTCACCAAGGCGAGCGTCGTCATCACCAATGAAAAGCTGGCGACCCTGCCCCATGGCGTGACCTTGCTGGTGGCGCCCAATCCGCGCCTGGCCTTCGCCCAGGTGGGCCACATCTTCTATCCGCCGGAAAAGCTTGAGGCCGGTGTCCGCGCCGCCCAGCCGGTTCACTCCTCCGCCAGTATCGGCGAAGGCACCGAGATCGGGCCCGGGGGCGAGATCGGGTCGGGCGCGAAGATCGGCGCGCAGGTGCGCATCGGGAACAATGTGGTGATCGGCCGCGGGGTCGAGATCGGCGATGGCAGCCGCATCGGACCCAATTGTGTCATCACCCACGCCATCCTGGGCAAGCGCGTGGTGATGGGCCCGAACAATTCCATCGGCAACCAGGGCTTTTCTTTCGTGCCCAGCCTGGAAGGGCTGCTGCGCGTGCCGCAGCTCGGCCGCGTTGTCATCGAGGATGACGTGGAGTTCGGCTCCAACTGCACCGTGGACCGCGGCGCCATCGGCGACACCCATATCGAGCGGGGCGTACGCTTCGACAGTCTGATCCATGTCGGCCACAATGTACGCATCGGCCATCACAGCCTGGTGGTGGCGCAGGTCGGTATCGGTGGTTCGACCACCGTGGGTCCCATGGTGCTGATCGGCGGTCAGGTCGGCATCAGCGATCACCTGACCATCGGCGCCGGCGCCCGGCTGGCGGCGCGTTCGGGCGTGACCCGTGACATCGCCGAAGGCGAGCGCGTGGGCGGCTATCCGGCGCGGCCCTTGAAACGCTGGCATCGTGAGACGGCGCTGCTGGCCAAGATGGCGCGTCCCAAAAAGATAACAGAAGAAGACGACAGCGACTGACGGGAGACATCATGGGGGCGCAGCTTTCGAACATCATTCCAAAGCTGCATGGGCGGCTGATGCCGACCCTCCTGATGATGTATGTGCTGGCCTTTTTGGACCGGGCCAATGTCGGCTTCGCCAAGACCGGTCTAGCCGCGAATGCCGGCATCGGCGAGGCCGCTTTCGCGTTCGGCGCGTCGATCTTCTTTGTCGGCTATGCGCTGCTGGAAGTGCCGTCCAACCTGATCCTGCACCGGATTGGCGCCCGGGTCTGGATGGCGCGCATCATGATCACCTGGGGTCTGGTCTCGGCGGCCAATGCGTTCGTGCATAGCCCTCAAGCCTTCTATGGCGTGCGCTTCCTCTTGGGCATTACCGAAGCCGGCTTCTTTCCCGGTGTGATCTATTACCTGACCCGCTGGTATCCCACTTCGGCGCGTGCCCGTTCGGTCGGCATTTTCTATTACGGCGCGCCGCTGGCTTTGACCTTCGGCGGCCCGCTATCAGGCTTTCTGGTCGGGCGTGATGCCTTTGGCTTCCACGGCTGGCAGGTGATGTTCATCGTCGAAGGACTGCTGGCATCGCTGGGCGGCATTGCGGTGCTGTTCCTGTTGAAGGATAGCCCGCAACAGGCGCCCTGGCTGGATGCGGATGAAAAGGCGGTGCTGGGTCAGGCGCTGGCCGCGGACGAAGGCGTGCGCGAGCATCCGAGCGTGCTGCGCACCTTGCGCGATCCGCGCGTGCTGTTTCTGGCGCTGGTCTATTTTCTGATCGAGATGGGCTTTTACGGCCTGACTTTCTATCTCCCCGCGCAGGTGGCGCGTTTGCTGGGCGCAAATATCGGCCTTGAAGTGGGATTGGTGACCGCCCTGCCCTGGATCTGCGCCCTGATCGCCGTGACCGTGATCCCGCCCTGGTGCGACGCCCGCGGCAATTCCCGCGGCATCGGAGCTTTGGTCACGCTGATCTCCGGCGCGGCGCTGGCGGTTTCGGCGCTGACGGCCTCGCCGCTGGTGGCGCTGATCGCGCTGTGTGTCGCCGCGGCTGGCCTGATCGTCTCGCCGGCGCTGTTCTGGACCTTGCCGACCGGCATTTTGGGCGGCGCGGCCGCGGCAGGCGGCATCGCCCTGATCAACTCCATCGGCAATCTGGGCGGCTTTGTTGCACCCAATCTGCGCGCCGGACTGGAGATGGGCTTTCACTCCTCCTCCGCCGGCCTGATCGGACTTGGCATAGGAACCGCGATCGGCGCGGCTTGTTTCGCGGTGGCTCCACGCAAAAGCTAGGTTCACAGGCGCGAGGTATTTTGCGGCGTGAGCAGGGTTGCTAGCGGCAGCGTAGCAACGAGCGAAGTGTACTGAAAACGTACATGAGCGGTCCGTAGCGCCAGCGTACGGACGCGACGAACTCACGACGCAAAAGAACCGCGCCTCTATTTCGCGTGGGATTTGGCGATGGAAGTCCATTCGCGCTGGCGCGAGCGATAATAGCTCGGCGCGCCCTGTACCGATTTGAGAATTTCCTTGAACAGGGCCTGGGCGCGCTGTTCCTGTCCCAGGCTTTCCAGCAGCAGCGCGAAACGGGCGCGCGCTTCCTCGCCGGGATAGCGGCTGACCACCTTCTCATACTGAGCCACCGCTTCGTCATTCTTGCCCTGGATTTCCAGCGCGCGGGCATGATCCAGCTCGGCTTCGGAATCATAAGCCGCCGGATCGTTCTCCTTGACCTGCACAAACAGGGCCTCTGCCGTCGCACCATCGCCGGACAGCATCCGGGCGCGGGCAAGCCCCTTCATCAGCGTCGGGTCGGAGCCGCCCAGCGGACCCTGCATGGCGCTTTCATACAATTCCACCGCATCGGTGAAGCGGCCCATGCGCAAACATTCCTCGGCCAGGGCGCGCTTGGAATCGACTGAACCGACCTGCTCGACCTGGCGCAGCTTTTCGCGATAGCCGCGGCCGGGATCGGCGACATTCACGACATTGTCGGCCAGCCGGCGCGCCGGCGCGGAGCGCAGCATGTCCGGGATGACGGCGAAGAAAAGATAGGCCAGCCATATGACGATGGTGCCCAGCGGCGGATACAGGAACGACCCAAGCGCCAGCCCAACCAGCCACATGGGCGACTTGCCATTGCGGATGGCATGATAGGCGACAGCCAGGCTGATGAGCAGGCTGCCGATCGTCCAGACATTGAAGATGCTGCCCAGCATTAATTCTGCTTCTCGAATTTGCCGGAAGGCGTCTCCTTCCAGTAGGTCACGTCATGCCCTGCGGCCAGGGCCGCTTTCCAGGCGGCGCGCGCCCCGGCCAGCGAATCGGCGTCACGACCGTCGAACAGAAGCACGATACGGGCAAGATCGCTCAGCGCCTGCCAGTCGGCCGGCTGGGCGCCCCCCACATAGAAGAAGATCTGGGCGGAATTGGGATTGCCTTCCTCCACCGTGATCAGCACGGGCTGGCCGCCCGCATCGCCGTCGCCCAGCTGCGCATGCGGCAGGAAACTCTGGTCGTCATAGGTCCAGAGCAGGGTGTCGAGCGCATCGGAACGTTCGGACGAATCGGTCTTGATCGCCGCGCGCCAGCCGCGCTGCAAAGACTTCTCCACCAGGCCGGGCAGCACATCTTCCAGCGCGCGGCGTTCCAGATGGTAGAAGAGCGTCTCGGTCATGCTTCGTAATGCTCGATCACCAGACGGTTGAGCAGACGTACGCCCCAACCCGTTCCCCAGCTTGGGATGGTGGGTTTCTGTTCCCCGTCCTGCCAGGCCACCCCGGCGATATCCAGATGGGCCCAGGGCGTATCTTTTTCAACAAAGCGCTGCAGGAACTGGGCGGCGGTGATGGCGCCGGAATTGGAACCACCGATATTCTTCATGTCCGCGATCTTGGAGCGAATCATCTTGTCGTAGAAGGGGTCGAGCGGCAGCTGCCACACTCGCTCGCCGGTATAGCGGCCCGCCGACTGCACGCGTCGCACCAGCTCGTCATCGTTCGAAAAGATGCCGGCATGCTCGAAGCCCAGGGTCGCCACGATGGCACCCGTCAGGGTGGCAAGGTCGATCACCAGCTTCGGCTTGAAGCGGCGCTGGGTGTAGGTCAGCGCGTCAGCCAGCACCAGCCGGCCTTCCGCATCGGTGTTCAGCACTTCGATGGTCTGGCCGGAGAGCGAGGTCAGCACATCGTCGGGACGGATGGCGCCACCATCGGGCATGTTCTCCACCAGTCCGATCACGCCCACCACATTCACTTTGGCCTTGCGGGCCGCCAACGCCATCATGGTGCCGGTGACCGCGGCCGCGCCCGCCATATCGCCCTTCATGCCGGCCAGCGCATTGCCCGGCTTCAGCGAAATGCCACCGGTATCGAAACAGACGCCCTTGCCGATCAGCGCCAGCGGCTTGCCGGCTTTTTTGCCGCCATTCCACTGCATCACCACCAACTGGCTCTCGCGTTCGCTGCCCTGGCCCACGCCCAGCAGTGCGCCGAAGCCCTGGCGCCGCATCTCCGCTTCGCCCAGCACCTCGACCTTCACGCCCAGCTTGGAGAGCTGCGCCCTGGCGCGGCGCGCGAACTCGGCCGGATACAGAATATTCGGCGGCTCGTTCACCAGATCGCGCGCCAGGAAGATTCCGTCCGCCACCGCGGCCAGCCCCGCATGCGCCTTCTTCGCCGCCGCCACATCCGGCGTGACCACGGCCAGGGTCTTCAGCTTCCTGCGATACTCCTCGAGATTCTTGGTGCGGTATTTGTCGAAGGCATAGCTTTTCAGCCGTGCCCCGAAAGCAAGATGCGCCGCCAGCTCCGCTTTCTTGACTTTGCTGCCTCCCTTTTTGGAATTTGGGGGAACGTCCAGCTCGATGCTGGCGGCGGTCTCGCCGGAGGCATAAAGCCGGGCCACGATCTGCGCCCCCAAGGTCTCCAGCCCCTTTTCGTCAACGCTGTCGGGCTTGCCCAGCCCGGCCAGAAGAATGCGCGAGGCCTTCAGGCCAGCCGGCGCCACCAGCTCCAGGAATTGGCCGGTCTTGCCGGTGAATGAGGAAATTTTCAGGGCCCGGCTGAGGGCGCCGCCACAGGCCTTGTCCGCCCGGATTGCCGCGGCCAGAAGCAGGCCCCCCTCCACGGCCCCGACCACCCAGGCCCCGTCCTTCACATCGGCAGGCACAACAAACGCGATCTGCATGCTATATCTCCGGGAGGAACGGGGTTTTGTGGGGAATTCCCCTGTTCTAATGCTAACTTAGGTCGAATCCAACCGGCCTCCAACGGCCTCGGCCTGGAGAGGGAAATTGCCCACTGCCACGTCATACAGCCCGACGGCGCCCCGGGGACGGGGCCGCAAGCTGTCGCGCTATGTGCTGTCCCAGCTGCTGGGACCGGTGGGGTTGCTCACCCTGCTGATGACCAGCGTGATCTGGCTGATCGCCATCATGCCGATGCTGGATCTGGTCATCAATCGCGGCCAGTCGGCCACGACCTTTCTCTATCTGATCCTGCTGTATCTGCCGACGCCGCTGGTGATCATCATGCCGATCGCCTTCTTTTTCGCCGCGCTCCTGACCCTGCAGCGGCTGCAGGCGGAAAGCGAACTGGTGGTGATGGCATCGGCGGGATTTTCCCTGCGCCAACTCGCCGTGCCGGTGCTGGGCGCGGCGGCGATTGTCATGGTGGTTACCTATGCCTGCATCCTGGTGCTGGCGCCGGCCGGTCAGCGCGTGCTGGGCGACAAAATCATGGATATCCGGGCCGACATCGCCGGCGCCCTGCTCAACGAGGGCGATTTCAATCCCGTGTCGCCAGGGCTCACCGTATTCATCCGCCAGCTTTCCAACAGCGGCGAAATCCGCGGCGTCCTGGTGCATGACAGCCGGGACCGCAACCATCCCGTCACTTACATTGCCGAGAAAGGCATTCTGGCCAAGACGCCGGCCGGCACGCGCGTGATCATGCAGGACGGCACGGTCGAGACCGGCGGCAAGAATGGTGAGCAGCTCCAGGTGCTGAATTTCGCCAGCTACACCATCAACATGGACCAGTTCGCCAGCCCCGCCCGCTACAGCCTGCGCAAGACGGAAGAGCGCTATCTGAGCGAGCTGTTCTGGCCGCCGGAACAAGGCGTGAGCCAGAAAATCCGCGACCGGTTCTTTGCCGAGGCGCATAATCGCCTGTCCCAGCCGCTCGATTGCATCGCCTTTGCCCTGATCGCGCTGGCCGCGGTACTGCGCGGGCGCCGCCAGCGCGGCAGCGTCGCCATACGCCTCACGATTGCAAGCCTGGTGGCGGCGAGTCTGCGAATCGCGGGCTATGGCATCACGGGCCTGGCCCAGCGCCATCCCGCCCTGGTGATGGTTTTCTATCTTCTGCCGGCCATCGGCGCGGCGGGCGCCATCATCGTGCTGATGGGTTACAGTCCCAGAGCCATTCTCGCCCGCATGCGGGTCCATTCCATGGCGGGATCTGGCGCATGAGCTGGTCCTGGACCCTCTATCGCTATCTGGCGATGCAGTTCCTGTTAGGCGTGGCGATCATCTACGCCATCTTCCTGACGATGGCGCTTTCGATCGACATCGTGAACCTGCTGAATCGCACCGCCGGGCATAATGTCCCCACCGCCACCGCCATCGGCATGGCCGTGCTGCAGCTTCCGGAACTGGGCCAGAAAATGCTGCCCTTCGCCATCCTGCTGGGTGGGGTCTTCACCTTCGTGCGGCTGTCGCGCAGCAGAGAGCTGGTGGCGACACGGGCGGCGGGTGTCTCGGCCTGGGATTTCCTGCTGCCGCCGCTGACCGTGGCGGTATTCATCGGCGTCTTTGCCGTCACCCTGTTCACGCCGATTTCCGCCGCCATGTTCTCGGAATTTGCCGGCCTGGAAGCCCGCTATGTCAAAGGCGAGGAAAGCCAGCTCTCGGTCTCCGTAAACGGCCTTTGGCTGCGGCAGGGCGATGCCAAGCAGCAATCGGTGATCCATGCCCTCAGGGTCGCGCAGCAAGGCGAGCATCTGGAGGACGTGCTGGTCTTCCTCTATGGCACCAATGATCGCTTCCTCGGGCGCATTGACGCCAAATCGGCGCAGCTGCGTGAGCGCTACTGGATCCTGAACGATGCCTGGGTGTCCGGCAGCAGCGGCCGGCCGGTGCATCACGACGCATACAAGCTGCCCACCACCCTGACCCCCGAACAGATCGTGGAAAGCTCCACCGCGCCGGACGCCCTTTCCTTCTGGAAACTGCCGGACTATATCCGCGCCGCCCAGGCGGCCGGCTTCTCCGCCGCGCGCTATCAGCTTTATCTCTACACGCTTTACGC
>Ga0070665_100002023_pt1 | contig 22800 bp, 16 predicted proteins | sample KBSS13metaG_FD_65862 | JGI IMG/M metagenome (GOLD analysis project Ga0070665, IMG submission 65862) | Switchgrass rhizosphere microbial communities from Kellogg Biological Station, Michigan, USA - KBS S1-3 metaG | ecosystem: Host-associated > Plants > Roots > Rhizosphere > Soil ... | reverse complement strand
GGTGTGTTGCCGGTGCGATAGTTGATCTGCCAGGGAAAGGCACCGACATTGGCGATGATCTCCATCGTGTTGCCGCCCTTATGCTCGGCCCGCGCCTTGGCGACCAGCTTCTCCACATCGGCGGCGGAGGCGAATGTGCGGTTGGGCATGGGCGTTTTTTCCTGCGCCTGAGCCGACAGGGTGAGAGCACACAGGACGGCCGCACACAGGAATATCCTCGTCATCGTGACATCCCCTCGGAGCTGATTTTGGTCATCGCTTTCATTCAAGGCTGCTGCACGTGCAGGGTCGCCAGCACAAAAGTGCCATCGGTCCGCGCCAGATGCGGCAGGCCCTTCGGCACAAAGATCCAGTCACCCTTTTTCATGCGATGGTCGACACCGCCGGCAAGCGCGTCCCCGTCGATATTGGCGCCCAGATCCTTCGGGTTCACCACCGTACCGCCGGCGACGATCACACCCTCGCCTTCCAGCACATACATGAACTCGCCATCATTCTTGTGCACCGAGGCGATGCCTTTGGCCGTGCGGTATTCCAAACCCACGCGATAGGGCGCCAGGGAAAGAATGGTGTCGCCGCCAAAGAAACGCGGCGAGGCCGCCGCGGCCGCCTTGGCTTTTTCGGTCATGGCAGGCAGATCTGCGGCGTGATTGATCAGCTTGGACGCCGCCGGCGCGCGGCCCGCAACTGGCGCTGGCTCTCCCGTGCGCGGCACATGCAAGGTCGCCAGCACGAATGGGCCAGCCGCATCGGGCACCATCACATGCGGGGTACCTTGCGGCACCAGCAGCATATCGCCCTTCACCAGATGCTGGGGCACGCCGCCGGTAACGTCCTTGCCCGAAATATTGCCGTTGGTGCCGGGCACGGCATCCACCAAGGTGCCGCCCGTGGTGACGGTGCCCGCGCCATCCAGCACAATGATCAGCTCGGCCTGGCCTGTGTGCACAGACGCGGGCGCCTTGCCAGTGCGGTATTCCAGATTGAGCGCATCGGGTGCTGCCGTAATGATGGGCCGTGACATAGAGGGGCCGGATGGCGCCTGCGCGGCGCTTTGGCGGATTTGCGCGACCTGTTCGGCAGTGACGATAGTGGCGTCGCTGGCGCTCTGGGCAGCGGCAGCGCAAGTGGTCAGCAGAAGCAAGGCAGTGGCGAGCGTTGACGATTTCATCGGCATGGTCCCCGGCCCTCATTTGACCCTGAGAGGCTAGCACGGCATATCCCCGCCATGACAAATCCCCCCCTCTGGAAAGCCAGCGTCGCGCTGACAAAAGCCGAAGCCGCCGACGTCTGCGCCGCCCTGGAGCTGGGCAGCGAGCCCCAGGCGGTGCTGATCGTGGAAGAACCCTTTGCCGACGGCGCGGTGGTGGAGGCGCTCTATACCGACCTGCCCGATGCCGATTATCTCAGCCGCATCGCCGGCCGCGCGATCACGGTCGAGCCCCTGCCCGACCAGGACTGGATACGCCTGAGCCAGGAAGGCCTGCCGCCGGTGCGCGCCGGCCGCTTCTTTGTCTATGGCGCCCATGATGCCGGCCAGGTGCCGCACGGCGTGGTGCCGATCCGGATCGAGGCGGGGCTGGCCTTCGGCACCGGCCATCACGAGACCACCGCGCTGTGCCTGGAGGTGCTGAGTGATCTGGCGCGGGAACGCGTTTTCCGAAATGTGCTGGACTTGGGAACCGGCACCGGACTTCTGGCCATCGGCGCCGCCAAATTGTGGAAGCGCCCCGTGCTGGCCTCCGACATCGATCCGGTGGCGGTGGAAGTGGCGCGCGCCAATGCCGTCGCCAACCGGACCGGCCCCCTGGTCCGCGCCGTGGTGGCGGATGGCCTGGCCAATCCCATCCTGTCGCGTGCGGCGCCTTACGATCTTCTGATCGCCAATATCCTGGCCGGGCCGCTGACCCAGCTGGCGCCCAGCATCATCCGCAACCTCGCCCCCGGCGCAGTGCTGGTGCTGTCGGGCCTCTTAAACAATCAGGAAAAGCTGGTGACCAGCTTTTACCGTGACCTGCGTTTCATTACGGCGCGGCGCGCGGGCCCCTGGAGCGCGCTGGTTTTGGAGAAGGCCAGCCGGTAAGCTTTCCGGCATGGACAAGCCCTTTCAGACCTATGACGACACCTCCAACCCCGCCACGGTCGCGCCGCGGCTTGCGGCCTTGCGCAGCGAGCTGGTCAAGCGCGGGCTGGACGGATTCGTGGTGCCGCATAGCGACCAGCATATGGGCGAATATTTGCCCGCCTATGCAGAGCGGCTGGCCTGGCTAACCTCCTTCACCGGCTCGGCCGGCGCGGCGGTGGTGCTGAAGGACAAGGCTGCCGTCTTCGTCGATGGCCGCTACACCTTGCAGGTCCGCACCCAGACCGACACCTCACTGTTCGAGCCACGCGACCTGGTGGCGGAAGGCCCGCAGGGCTGGATACCCGACAATCTGCCCAAAGGCGCCAAGCTCGGTTACGACCCCTGGCTGCACACCCAGCATGGCGTGATGCACCTGAAAGCGGCGGTCGAGAAAGCCGGCGGCACCCTGGTGGCGCTGGAGTCCAACCCCATCGACGCCGTGTGGACCGATCAGCCTGCGCCGCCGCAGACCCCGGCCAAGCCGCACGGCCTCAATCTTGCCGGCGAACAGAGCGAGGCCAAGCGGATCAAGCTGGCCGATGGCTTGAAACGGACAGGCGCCGAAGCCGCGGTCATCACCCTGGCCGACTCCGTCTGTTGGCTTCTGAATATCCGCGGCCATGACGTGCCGCACACGCCATTCACTTTGGCTTTCGCTATTGCGCACGCCGATGGCGGCGCCGACCTGTTCCTGGATCCCGCCAAGCGCTCGCCCGAACTGCTGGCGCATCTGGGCAATGCCGTGCGGGTACAAGACCCGGCGGCCTTCACCGCCACGTTGGACGCCATGAAAGGCAAGAGCGTGCTGGTGGATCCCAGCACCGCCGCCAGCGCGATCTTCGACCGGCTGAGCAAGGCGGGGGCGAAGATCAGGCAGGGCTCCGATCCCTGCCAGCTGCCCAAGGCCTGCAAGAACCCCGCGGAAATCGAGGGCATGCGCAAGGCGCACATCCGCGACGGCGCAGCACTGGCGCGCTATCTGGCTTGGTTCGAGGCCAATGCCGCGGCTGGCGAGCTGACCGAGATTCAGGCGGCCGAAACCCTGGAAGGTTTCCGCCGCGCCACGGGCGTGCTCAGCGATGTGTCCTTCGACACGATTTCAGGCGCCGGCAGCAACGGCGCCATCGTGCATTACCGGGTGACGCGTTCCACCAACCGCACCATCCGGCCGAACGAGATGTTCCTGCTGGACAGTGGCGCGCAATATCCCGACGGCACCACCGATGTCACCCGCACCATCATGGTGGGTGAGGCCACGCCCGAGATGCGCGACCGCTTCACCCGGGTGCTGAAAGGCCATATCGCGCTGGCCACGGTGCGCTTCCCCGACGGCACCATCGGCATGCAGCTGGACAGTTTCGCCCGCCGGCCGCTGTGGGAAGCGGGCCTGGATTACGACCACGGCACCGGCCATGGCGTCGGCAGCTATCTTTCGGTGCATGAAGGGCCGCAGAACATCTCCAAGCGGCCGGTGATGCAGGCGCTGAAGCCCGGCATGGTCTGTTCCAACGAGCCCGGCTTCTACAAGGCCGGCGCCTTCGGCATCCGCATCGAGAATCTGATTGTGGTGAGCGAGCCAGAAGACTTGGGCGGTGAGCGGCCGATGATGGGCTTTGAAACCATCACCCTGGTACCGATTGACCTGAATCTGGTGGAATCCGCGCTGCTCACCGATACCGAGCGCGGCTGGCTGAACCTTTACCACGCGCGAGTGCGCGATGTGATCGGCCCGCTGGTGGACGAGGACACGCGCAAGTGGCTGGATAAGGCGACACGCGCAATATAAGGGCACAAGACGTTTATTAGCCGGGGGCAGACACGATGAAGTTTCACGTCATCACCGGGCTCCTGCTCCTGACCGGCGCCGCCTTGGCGCAGGGCGACGCCGCTGCTGGCTTCAAGGGCTTGTTCATTCATGACCAATGTATCGGCGAAAATACCGAACAGCCCGACACCTGCCTGCACGACCGGGTGCATGAGAAGAGCTTCACCTTCGGTGGGCGCCCCGGAACCGTCCAGGAGGTGACCTTGCGGGTGCGCGGTCTGTTTGAGCCGACGCGGATGGAGGGCGGCACCGTACCCGACCCGGCCGCGCCCTGGTTCATGGTCGGTGGGACCAGCCCCTCCCCCGACTATTCGCAATGGCAGATCGAAGTGTCGGAGCCGAAAGCGACATATACGCTGAACGCTTATCCCCGCACTTCCCACACGATCTACAAAGAGGATTTTCAGGTCACCATTCCGGTGGCGGGGGGCGCCTCGGTCAAGGTGCGCACCATCGACGCCAATGACCGGGAGATCGACAATAGCGCGAAGGGCAAGCCTGACCGCCTGCAGGTGCTCGAAGGCGTGACCGATACGCCGCAGGACGGACAGGTGCTGCGGCTGGATGTGGTGCGCGTGACGCGACGCGGCGGCTGAAGTCTAGCCGCTGATCAATTTCAGCCAGGCATCCTCGTCCAGCACCTGGACATTGTGCTTCTGTGCGTCTTTCAGCTTTGAGCCCGCGCCCGGGCCCGCCACCACGATATCGGTCTTGGCCGAGACCGAACCCGCCACCTTGGCGCCCAGGCTTTCCGCCCGCGCCTTGGCCTCCTGGCGAGTCATCTTTTCCAGCGTGCCGGTGAAGACCACGGTCTTGCCCGATACCGGCGAGGATTTGGCCGGCGCGGCCATGTCGCTCACGTCCAGCCATTCCAGCAGCCGCTTCACCGCCTTCACATTGTGCGGCTCATCGAAGAAGTCGTGAATGGCTTCGGCCACCACTCCGCCGATGCCTTCGATATGCTGCAACTCTTCCAGCGCGTCGTCGGCCTTCATGCCGTCCAGGAAGGCGTCGATCGAACGGTAGTGCCGCGCCAGCAGGCGCGCCGTGGTCTCGCCGACATGGCGGATGCCCAGCGCATTGATGAAGCGGTCCAGACCGACGGTGCGGCGGCGCTCGATCGCCGCCATCAGGTTTTCGACCTGCTTGCCTTCACCCTCGTCCTTTTTCTTGGCCTTGGTTTTTGCGGGCTCCTTGCCCTCGGCAGTCCGGCGCTCCTCGCTCAAGGCGGCGCGGTGCTCGGCTAGCACCTTGGCGACTTTTTCGGGCTTTTCCGTCAGGGCGAAAATGTCGGCAGGCTCCTTCAGCAGGCCCTTGTCGTGGAACAACTCGATCAGGGTGCCGCCCAGGCCCTCGATATCGAACTGGTCGCGGCCGACGAAATAGCGAAGCCGCTCCACCGTCTGGGCATCGCAAATCAGGCCGCCGGTGCAGCGCCGGTCCACATCCATCTTACCGGTCTTCTCGTCCACTTCCCGCACGGCATGGCTGCCGCAGACCGGACACTTGTCTGGGAATTTGTAAGCCTTGGCGTTCTTGGGCCGCTTTTCCAGGATCACGCGCAAAATCTGCGGGATCACATCGCCGGCGCGCTGGATCACCACGGTATCACCGACACGGGCATCCAGCCGCTCGATCTCGTCTTCATTGTGCAAGGTGGCGTTCTGCACCACCACGCCGCCCACCGTCACCGGCTTCAGCCGCGCCACCGGCGCCAGCTTGCCGGTGCGGCCGACCTGGATTTCGATGCCTTCCAACACCGTCTCGGCCTGTTCGGCGGGAAATTTGTGGGCGGTGGCCCAGCGCGGCGAACGGGAGACAAAGCCCAGCCGCTCTTGCAGATCCAGCCGGTCCACCTTGTAGACCACCCCGTCAATGTCATAGCCGAGCCTGGCGCGCCTGCTTTCGATATCGCGATGGAATTTCAAAATCTCGTCCAGGGTCTCGCAGCGGCGGACCAGCGGATTTACCTTGAGACCATAGCTTTCGAACTTTTCCAGCATGCCGCTCTGGGTCTTGGCCGGGAGCTCGGAAATTTCGCCCCAGGCATAGGCGAAGAAGTTCAGCGCCCGGCTGGCGGTTATGCTGGGATCGAGCTGGCGCACGGAGCCGGCGGCGGAATTACGCGGATTGGCGTATGTCGGCTTGCCGTCCTTTTCCTGCCGCTTGTTCAGCGCCTCGAACGCCTTGTGGGTCATGTAGACCTCGCCCCGCGCTTCCAGCACAGCAGGCGGCCTGCCTTTGAGCCGCAAGGGAATATCGGAAATGGTGCGCAGATTGGCAGTGATATCCTCGCCCTCCATGCCGTCGCCGCGGGTCGCACCCTGGACCAGCACACCATGCTCATAGCGTAGCGAGGCGGAGAGGCCATCGATCTTGGGCTCCGCCATCACCGCGATTTCGTCGCCGTCTTTGAGGCCCAGAAAGCGGCGAACGCGGCCCAGAAACTCCGCCACATCCTCGTCGCTGAAGGCATTATCCAGCGACAGCATCGGCACCGCGTGGCGCACCTTGGCGAATTTTTCGCTGACCTTGGCGCCCACGCGATGGGTTGGGCTGTCGGGCCGCACCAGCAGCGGGAAACGCGCCTCGATCTCCGCGTTGCGCCGCCGGAGGGCATCGTACTCAGCGTCGCTGACCTTCGGCGCGTCTTGCAGATAATAATGCCGGTCGTGCTCGGCGATTTCACGGGCAAGCTTATCGAGCTCCTTTTGAGCTTCGGCAGAGCTTAACTTCTCAATAGGTTTCATTGCGGTCTCGCGCCGCTCGCCCAAGCTCGCGGCGTTCGTCGCTCGAAATAGCCCATTGGGCTATTTCGTTCACCTGCGGTGAACCGCTCCTTACCCTTCTCGGCCTCGGCGGAGGTTATCTTGTCGACAGCTTTCGCACTCATGCCCGTTTGCGGGCCTTTTTCGCGGGCGTTGCCGCTTCCGCCATCAGCCGCTTGGCGGCGGCGCGGGCCTCGCTGGTGACATTGGCGCCCGACAGCATGCGGGCGATTTCTTCCAGCCGCGCCTCGTCATCCAGGAGTTCGATGCGGGTCTTGTCCTTCAGGCGGGAAATACGGAAATGCCGCGCCGCACGGGCCGCGACCTGCGGCGAATGGGTGACCAGCAGCACCTGGGTGGTTTCGGCCAGGCGCTGCAGGCGCTCGCCCACCGCATCGGCCACCGCCCCGCCCACGCCGCGGTCCACCTCGTCGAACACCATGGCGGCGGGCAAGGAGACCTGGGCCAGCGCCACCTTCAGCGCCAGGGAGAAGCGCGCCAGCTCGCCGCCCGAGGCGATCTTGGCCAAGCCGCCGAAACTCGCGCCTTCCACCGTGGCGACTTCAAAGGCGATTTTCTCCAGGCCGGACGGTGCGCCCTTGTCGTCGTCCAGCTTTTCCAGCGCGACACGGAATTTGGCATGGCCCAGCTTGAGCGGCGCCAATTCCGCGGCCACCGCTGCTTCCAGCTTGCGGGCCGCGCCTTCGCGCGATTTGGACAGCTTGCGCGCAGCGATCAGATAGGCCTCGCGGGTGGCGGCGACGCGTGCTTCCGCCTTTTTGATCTGGCTGCCACCTTCGGTCAGCGCCCGTTCCTTGGCCACATAGTCATCACGCACCGCCGGCAGTTGGTCCGGTGCCACGCCATATTTGCGCGCCAGGGCCCTGAGCGCGAACAGCCGCTCTTCCTTGCGTTCCAGCGCACCGGTGTCGGTATCCAGCCGTGACAGCAGGGAATCCAGCTCCCGCCGCGCCTCTTCGGCCAAGGCGTAAGACTGTTCCAGCGCCGTCTCGGCAGCAGCCGCCGCCTTGCGCGCCTCTTCATTCATGCGCGACAGCTTCTTCAGCGCCTGGGCCAGACCGGATTCCGCGCCGCGTTCGCCGGAAAGCGCTTCCAGCGCCGCCGAAACATCCTCGGCAATGCGGGCTGCATTCATCATCAATGCCCGCTCGCTGGCCAGCCGCTCTTCCTCGCCTTCTTCCGGCGCGAAATCCGACAGTTCATTGGCGGCGGCCCGGACGAAATCGGCCTCGGCCTGAGCCCGTTCCGCCAGCGCCTTCAACTCTTCCAGCGCGGCACGCGTGGCGGACCATTCGCCATGCAGCAGCGCCACGGTCTGGGCGTCGCCGTTCAGGCCGCCGAAGCCGTCCAGCAACCCGCGATGGGTGGCCGTGTCGAACAGCCCCCGATCGTCTTGCTGGCCATGCACTTCCAGAAGCAGGCTGCCCACGTCTTTCAACAGGCCCACGCCCACCGCCTGATCATTGACGAAGGCGCGACTGCGCCCGTCGCCGGCCAGGGTCCGGCGCATGACAATCTCATCGCCGCCTTCCATCGCCTGCTCGGCCAACAACGCCCAGGCGGGGTGTTTCTTCTCCGGCTCAAACACCGCGGTGGCCGAACCTTGCGCCGCGCCCGGGCGCACGCCGGCACGGCCACGGCCGCCAACAGCCAGGCCCAGAGAATCCAGCAGGATGGATTTGCCCGCCCCGGTTTCGCCGGTCAGTACATTCAGGCCGGGCGCGAACTCCAGCGCGGCCTGCTCGATCAGAACGATGTCACGGATGGTGAGCGCCGCGAGCACTAGCCGACTCGTCAGAAGATGCGGTTCACAGCCTGACTGATCCAGGACTGCTTGTCTTCAGCGGGCTTGAGATTGCGCCCTTTCAGAATGTTATAGGCGTCCTTGTACCAGCCGGAGCCGGGATAATTGCGCCCCAGCACCGCGGCGGCCGTCTGCGCTTCCCGGTCCAGGCCCAGGCTGTAATAGGACTCGGTCAGCCGCTCCAGCGCCTCGGCGATCTGCGGCGTGGTCTGATATTGCTCCACCACGGTGCGGAAGCGGTTGATGGCGCCGATATAGTCGCCCCGCTTCAGGTAATAGCGGCCCACCGCCATTTCCTTGCCGGCCAGGTGATCGTTGGTCAGGTCGATCTTCAGCGTGGCGTCGCGGGCATATTCGGTATCGGGGAAACGCTGCACCACGTCCTGCAGCGCCACCAGGGCGCCTTCGGTGTTGGACTGGTCGCGGCTGATGTCGACGATCTGCTCATAGAGCGAGATGGCCTTGATGTAGAAGGCGTAGGCCACTTCCGGGCTGCCGGGATGCAGCGAGATATACTGGTCGGCGGTGGCGATGGCGGCAGTGTAGCTGTTGGCCTGGTAGGAGCAGAAGGCGCTGATCAGCATGGCGCGGCGTGCCCACACCGAATAGGGGTGCTGGCGGTCCACCTCATTGAACTGGCCGGCGCAGAGGTCCCAGGCGCCCGCGCCAATGGCTCGCCAGCCGTCGGCATAGATCTGCTCCACAGTGCGTTCGCGGTAGTTGGCGGCGTCCTTGTTGGCGTCGTTGGTCTCGTCGTCCTTGCCGCCGAAGATGGAGCAGCCGGCCAGGCCTGCGAGGGCCGCACCCAGTGCCAAGCCACGCAAAACAGGCCTCAGATGCAAGACGGGTACCATGGCTATCCTTGGTTAGCGCGCAAAGATAAGCAATATCAATTACTTATCCCGGCCCAGACCGGGCACGCTTCTAGAGGCTCTATATACCGTGCGACGGGCGGGGCCGGAAGTATCAGTTTTGAGAGCCTCAGAGTTCCTGGACCACGTAGTTGGCGGGGTCGGAAAACAGCGCCCTCAACAGCGCGTTGTTGGTGGCATGGCCAGACTTTTTGCCCTCAAAGCGGGCGATCAGCGGGCTTCCGGCCAGCGCCATGTCGCCGATGGCGTCCAGGATCTTGTGGCGCACAAACTCGTCGGCAAAGCGCTGGGTTTCACGGTTGATCACGCCGCTATCGTCCAGCGCCAGGGTGTTGGCCAGGGAAGCGCCCAGCGCCATGTTCATCTGGTTCAGTGTCTCCAGTTCCTTCAGGAAGCCGAAGGTGCGGGCGGGAGCAATCTGGGCCTTGAAGCCGGCCCGGCTGAAGGCGAACTCGAAATATTGCTCACCGATCACCGGAAAGCTCAGCTCATAGGCGAAAGACAATTCCTCGGCCGGCGATAACGACGCCCTGGCGTCACCGCTTTGCACCGTGACGGGCTTCAGGACCTTCACGGCCGTGCGGGCTGTTTCCTGCTCGGCGGCACCAGCGCTTTCCAGAAGCTCGAGATAGGAGAGCGCGTCCCCATCCAGGATCGGTGGCTCGGGCCCGTCCAGGGAAACCGTCAGGTCGTCGATTTCCAGCCCCGCTGCCGCGGCCATCAGATGCTCGACCACCCCGACCTTGGCGCTGCCTTCGCCGATGACCGTGCCAAGCCGCGTTTCGCTGACCCGGTCATACCTGGCCGGAATCGACACATCCAGGTCGATGCGGCGGAAGACGACGCCCTGCCCGCTCTGTGCCGGCGACAGCACCATGGTTACCGGAACTCCGGCATGCAGGGCGGTGCCGATGGCGCGGACTTCCTGGGCAATGGTGCGGCGGCGGGTCATGCTGAGACTTTAGCCCGCTAGTGTCCCGATTCCGAAATTCGCGTGATCTCCATATCGGGCTCTGGGCGAATTTCGGAATCGGGGGACACTAGCAAGCCATTGATTCCTAGTGTCGTTTGGTTTCGAAGTTCGCCCTGAGCTTGATGTCAATAATATAGCGAACTTCGAAACCACGACACTAGAACGTCTTACTGAAAGCCATTGCGACCCTGCGGTGGCAGGCCGATACTCTGGGGGCTCGGCTCGTGGAGAAGCCGTTTGCGACGCATCTGGAGCCTATTGGCACTGCTGCTGCTCTGCTATCCGGCGCGAGCGACCTCGCCGGCGGAACAGCCCTATCGCATCGGCAGCTATGGCCGCCTGCTCACTGATGTTTATGTCAACGGCCAGGGCCCCTTCACCTTCCTGATCGATACCGCTTCCAGCCGCTCGCTGATCTTCGAGCATGTGCGCCAGAAGCTTGGCCTTGCCCGCTCGCAGCCCGAAAAGCTGATGGTCTATGGCATCAATGACGTGGCCGAGGCGGTGCCGGTCAAGCCGGACCGGATCAGCGTCGCCGGCGAGGAACTCAAAGGCCTCACCATAGGCGTGCTTCCGGAAACCACCGACGCCGATCCCGATGGCATTCTGGGCGTGGATTTCCTGTCGCACTATTTCGTGGTGCTGGACCGCACCACCATGCAACTGAAATTGCTGCCGCCGGGCGAGGACAGCGCGCGCGCCTATCAGGACTGGGCGGAGGCAGGGCTGACCCCTCGCCTTCTGAAGAAATTTCCCATCCGTTTCTGGTATCTCTCGACCCGCTTCAACGACCGCAATATCAACACCCTGTTCGACCTGGGCGCGGGCGCCACCATGATGAACTGGCATGCGGCCGAGCGGCTGGGGGTGCGCAAGCGCAACTTTACCCATTTCGGCCCGCCACCGGAGGAACTGCAGGACGTTCTGGGCAAGACCTCGCCGGCGCTGCGGATCGAGAATGTCGAGGTGCGGCTGCCGGGTAAATTCTGGGACAACCAGCTTGTGATCGTGGCGGACGCGCCGGTGTTCAACTATTTCGACCTGGAGGACCAGGCTGCCGCCATCGCGGGGCCGGGCCTGCTGCGTGACACCTCGCTGGCGATCGATTTCGCGGGCCAGCGGCTCTTTGTCGGGCCGACGATCAAGGGACGGCAGCCTCCCAGAGCGATCAAACGCCCGGTGGAAGTCTATGACCCCGATCCCAAAAACCTGCTTGGCGCGGCAAGTGGATCATGCGCGGCGCAGGTTTTCCGCTGCTGATTTAAAGGATTGCGCGAGCCCTTCTGCGCGCCCTTAAACGCCCTGCATTGCTTTCAGCCGCCTGGTGATCATTCCGCAGATAGCAGGCAGCACGAGAAGGGTCAGAGCTGTCGAGGTGATGAGGCCTCCGATCACCACCGTGGCCAGTGGACGCTGAACTTCAGCGCCCGTACCGGTCGCAACCGCCATGGGAACGAACCCGAGCGACGCCACAAGCGCCGTCATCAGAACGGGCCGCACCCGTTCCATAGTACCTGCCACGATCGAATCCTGCACGGCGTTTCCAAGCTCCAACCGTTTCCGAATGGCCGAGATCAGAACAAGGCCGTTGAGCACCGCTACGCCTGAGACGGCAATGAACCCCACGGCGGTTGAGACCGAGAAGGGAATGCCGCGCAACGCGATGGCAAAGACCCCGCCCGCTAGCGCCAGGGGCACCGCGGTGAAAACCAGGCCGGCGAGAACCATATCGCCCAGGGCCATGGTCAGAACGGCGAATATCATTCCCAGGCAAATAGGCACCAAATAGATGAGCCGGGAGGTGGCCGCCTGCAGATTCTGATATTGGCCACCCCATTCAATGGACATGCCCGGCGGCAGCTTCACCTCCTCCGCGATCCGCTTCTGGGCTTCTGTAACGAAAGAGCCCAGATCCGTGCCCCGGACATTGGCCTGGACATAGATGCGACGGCGGCCATTGTCGCGGCTGATCTCGTTAAGGCCTTCCGAGAAACGGAAGTTCACCAGCCGCCTTAGCGGTACGGATGCTTCCGCCGTGCCCTCGACGCCCGGAAGCAGAACGGTACTAGGCAGCATGACGGGAATGGCGCCCAGAGCCTGCGGATCGTTGCGCTGGGCCTCGGGCAGGCGAACGACGATGTCGAAGCGGCGATCCCCCTCGAACACCTGCCCCGCGACGCGGCCGCCCAACCCGGTGGAAATCGTGTTGGCGACATCCTCCATGGTCAGGCCATAACGGCTGATGGCGTCCCGGTCGAAACGAATGTCGAAAGTCGGGAAACCCCGGGTCTGAGCAACGCGAACATCGGCCGAGCCGGGCACGCTGCGCAGTATCCTGCCGACCTTTTGGGCGGCGCTGTTCAACTGGCTGAGATTGTCGCCGTAGACCTTCACCGCCACGTCGCTGCGCACGCCCCCGATCAGCTCGTTGAACCGCATCTCGATGGGCTGGTTGACGTCATAGGCGTTCCCCACGATCCGGTCAGCTTTCTCGCGAATGCGCTCAATCACCTGGTCCTTGGTGGTGATACCGTCCGGCCATTCGTCCTTGGGTTTCAGGATCACATAATCGTCGGACGCATTGGGCGGCATCGGATCGGCAGCCAGACTGGCGGTGCCGCCCTTGGAATAGACCGTCTTCACCTCTGGAAGCGTCTCAATCGCCCGCTCCAGCGCCAGGTCCATGGCCAGCGACTGATCCACGGAGGTCGAAGGGATGCGCACCGAGGAGAGGTTGAGGTTCTGCTCATCCAGCTTGGGCATGAACTCCTGGCCGATCATCAGGAACACCAAGACGGAAGCGGCGAAGACACCGAACGCGGCAGCGAGGAAGGGCCGGGGCCGCGCGATGGCGCGATGCAACCAGGGCTCGTAAAGCGCCTTCGCCTTCCGGATAAGGGCGACTTCTTCTTCCCGGACGGAACCGCTAAGCAACAGCGCCACCATGGCCGGCACGAAGGTCAGCGACATCAGGAAGGCCGCGGCCAGCGCCAGCATCAGGGTGATAACCATTGGCGCGAACATCTTTCCTTCCACGCCTTCGAAGGTCAGGCAGGGCAGGAAGACCAGAAAGATAATGACCTGGCCGAAAACGGTGGGCCGCACCATCTCCCGGGAAGCTTCAACCACCTCGTCCAGCCGCTCCTGCCGGTCCAGTGCGCGGCCCAGCCGCGCCTGCCGTTCGGCGCGCCGGCGCAGATTGTTCTCCACAATGATCACCGCGCCATCGATGATCAGCCCGAAATCCAGCGCGCCCAGGCTCATCAGGTTGCCGGAGACATTGAGCGCATTCATGCCGATGGCGCCGATCAACACCGACAACGGGATCACCAGGGTGGCGATGATGGCGGCGCGCCAGTTTCCCATCAGGACAAAGAGGACCGCGATCACCAGCAGCGCCCCCTCCCCCAGGTTGCGCGCCACGGTGGCAATCGTTGCCGTCACCAGTTGCGAGCGGTCCAGGGTGGGCACGATCTCCACCCCCGCCGGCAAGCTGCGCTCGATCTCCAGGAGCTTGTCGCGCACGTCCCGCGCCACCACCCGGCTGTTGGCGCCCACCAGCATCAGGGCGCTGCCCACCACTGTTTCATGGCCGTCATGGCTGGCTGATCCGCGCCGCAATTCGCCGCCCACCCGTACTGTTGCGAAGTCGCGGACCGCCACCGGAACGCCATTGCGGCTGGCCACAACGGCCCGCCCGATTTCGTCCAACCCGTGCAGCCGCGCATTCGCGCGCACCAGATAGGCTTCGCCGGCGCGGTGGATGAAATCGGCGCCCACCGACAGGTTAGCTTTTTTCAGCGCTTCGGCGATGTCGGAGTAGGAGATGCCGAAGGCTGCCAGCTTGGCCGGATCGGGCTCCACCACATACTGTTTGATGTAACCGCCCAGGCTGTCCACGTCCGCCACACCGGGAACGGTGCGCAATTGCGGGCGGATGATCCAGTCCTGTACGGTGCGCAGATAGGCCACCTGCGCCACATGGTCGGAAAGCCGTTCGCCCTCGGAGGTGAGGAAACTTCCGTCGCTCTGCCAGCCGGGCTCGCCGTTGCGGACCCTCTGGCGGCCGGCATGCGTCGAAGTGAACTCGACATTGTAGTGGAACACCTCTCCCAGCCCAGTCGAAACCGGCCCCAGTTGGGGATCGGCGCCTTCGGGGAGGCTCGGCCGCGCCTGTTCCAGCCGCTCGAGCACGCGTTGGCGCATAAAATAGAGGTCGGCGTTGTCCTTGAAGACGGCGGTGACCTGGGAAAAGCCGTTGCGCGAGAAGGAGCGCGTGCTTTCCACGCCATCCAGGCCGGTTATCGCCGTTTCGATGGGATAGGTGACCCTCTTTTCCATCTCCAGGGGAGCGAGGGAAAGCACGACCGTGTTGATCTGCACCTGCTTGTTGGTGATGTCCGGCGTGACGTCGATAGGCAGAAGGAAGGCCTGCCACACGCCGATCCCTGCGGCGACCAGCGTCAGGAACAGGACGAGCCAGCGCGCCCGGACCGAGAAAGCGATGAGCCTGCCGATCATTCTTCGTCCTCGACGCCCTTGCCCAGCTCCGCCTTCAGCAAGAAGGCGTTGCGGGTGGCGATACGGTCGCTCGCGGACAACCCGCCCGTGATCGAAGCCTGTCCCGCACCCCGAGTGCCGATAGATACATGCCGGACGACAAATCCATCCGGCGTGCGCACAAACACCGCATCGCGGCCATCGAGGGTCTGCACCGCCTCGTCGGGCACCACGATCCCGGTTGCGGCTGTACCCTTCGGCCGTATGCGGACCTGCAAGGTGTCTCCCGGCGCCAAGGACAGGCCCTTGGGCACTGCGATCACGATGGACTGTGTGCGGGTTTGGGGATCCAGCGCAGGAGCAACCGAATGCACCTTTGTCGGCAGGACGGTGCCGTTTGGCAGCAACAGGACCGCGGAGTCGCCCGACGCCACATGGGCTGCATCGGTCGCGGTCAACTGCGCCTCGATCTGGATGATACTGGGGTCGGCAATGCGAAACAGCTCCGTCTCGGTGCGGACATAGGCACCCAGAGCCGCAGCCTCTGCCGTGATGCGGCCGGAGAGCGGACTGACGACTTCCACTGAATGACCGTCAGACGACAGGTTTGCTGTCACCGCCGCGTCGCGGGCGCGCTTTGCATCAGCTTCAGCAGCCGCCAGACCTGCCTGGGCGGTCTCAAGCGAGCGCCGTGACGTGGCGCCCTCCCGGAACAATGCCTCTTCTTGGGCGGCAATCCGGCGGGCCAGCACCGCCTTGGCGTCGGCGCTGGCCCGGTCGGAGGCGATCTGGGCCGCGTCCTTGCTGTCCACGAGGGCCAGAACTTCGCCCGCGCGGACCGGATCGCCCAGCTGTTTGTTCAGGCGTGAAATGATGCCCTCGGCATGGGCCGTGAGAACGGCAGCGCCAGCGGGCTGGGCGGCAACAGCGGCGGGCGCGAGGATTTCCGTACCGAGATTTCCCGGCTCCGCAGGCTGAACCACGATCCCGGCCTCCCGAATCCGGGCGGCATCAAGCTTCAGATATGTGTCGGCCTGTTCGGTCTCTGCCGGCTTTTCCGGTGGGGGGGCGGCGGGGCGAAGCAACGCCCGGTCCAGACCTATGCCTGTGGCAACGGCAAGGATCAGCAACGCCGCCAGAATGACTTTTGTCGCCGCCGGTGAGGGCGACTGAGGGAATTTGTGCACGATGCCTCCTTTGTGATCTGCGTGAAGGCGCGACGAGCGCCTCAGCGATCACGCGCGAGGAGGACGCAGCAACTCTGTTCTGGGGGCCGAAGGCGGGCTGTCGTAGTTCCCGCCTGTCGGCTCAACGATACGGGTCGAAGGTGCAAAATCTGTCCGCTCCGCCAGCCGGGTCACCCCGAGCAAATGATGGCAATGACCGTGGGGGCATAAGGGGTCGGCATCGGGCTGCCCCGCTGGCGGCGCCGGATCGTCCTGGGAAATTTGGGCCGTCGCCTGATGTGTGAGCCCAGCAATCCCTGCTTCAGGCGCAAGATCGGCAATGCAGTTGAAGGCGTCCAGGGTCGGTACCAACAGGCCAAGCAGCAAGAGTCCGGCGAGCGCCGGACGCATCCACTGCCAAAGCCGTGCCGCGATCATGCCGGTTTATATCAAGCCTGCCGCCGCCCCTACAATCCACCCTCGCCGCCGACCGTCAGGGCCGTTCATGAAAAAAGGGCGGCAAAGCCACCCTTTTCTTCATTCGCTGGATTCCCGCTTTCGCGGGAATGACAACTAGTTCGACTGACGGCGCAGGAACGCCGGTATCTCGAACTGCTCGTCCCGCTTGTGGTCGGGGAACAGATCGTCGGCATTGTTGCGCGGCAGGTCCTGAGGCTGGAGTTGCGGCGCCGGCTGCGGCGGCATCACCTGCGCTGTGGCGCGCGGCGCGGGCGCACGCGGGGTTTCCGGCATGGGCTCGGCGCGGATATCACCTGCTGTCTTCTTGCGGCCGAAGATGCTCCAGCCCTTTTTCGGCGGCTCGACATGCGCCGCCGCCATCGGCTGATGCTCCAAAGGCCGGCGGGTCTCCACCGCGGGATAGCGGACTGCCGCCACCTCAGTCTGGGGCACCTGCGGCGCGTCGGCGCCACCCAGGATGTAGTCCTCGGCCGGGCTCTTGTCCGCGCCGATCTGGTTGGCCAGGACATCCATGGTGGCATGCACCGGATTGGCCGCGGCAGGATGATACTGCGGCTGTGGCGCAGGCTGGGGCACCGGCGCGGGCCGCGGCGCCTCGGCCATGCGGTTCCGGATGTTCAGATGCGGGTGCAGGGTGCGCACCTTCTCGGTCGGCGGGGCCATCTTGACCAGGTCGGCGTCGATGCCGGTAGCCACCACCGAGACGCGAATGCGCCCTTCCATCTCCGGCAGGATGGTATTGCCGAAGATGATGTTGGCGTCGGGGTCGACTTCGGCGCGGATGCGGTTGGCGGCCTGTTCGACCTCGAACAGCATCAGGTCGGGGCCGCCGGTGATATTGATGAGAACGCCCTTGGCGCCCTTCATGGTGACATCGTCCAGCAGCGGATTGGAGATGGCCATGTCGGCGGCACGCTGGGCGCGGTCCTCGCCCTCGGCTTCGCCGGTGCCCATCATCGCCTTGCCCATCTCGGTGATCACCGCCTTGATGTCGGCGAAGTCGAGATTGATCAGACCAGGCTGCACGATCAGGTCGGTGACCCCGCGCACGCCGGCATGCAGCACCTCGTCGGCCATGGCGAAGGCCTGGGCCATGGTGGTGCGGTCATTGGCGACCCGGAACAGGTTCTGGTTCGGGATGACGATCAAGGTATGGACGAACTGCTGCAGCTCGGCGATGCCTTTCTCGGCCACGCGCATGCGGCGGTCGCCTTCCAGGGCGAAGGGCTTGGTCACCACGCCGACGGTCAGGATGCCAGCCTCGCGCACGGCGCGGGCGATCACCGGAGCAGCGCCGGTGCCGGTACCACCGCCCATGCCGGCCGCGATGAACACCATGTGCGAGCCGCTGAGCTGATCCATGATCTCGTTCAGGGTCTCTTCGGCGCCGGCCCGGCCAACGTCCGGCTGGGCGCCCGCGCCCAGACCTTCGGTGGTGCCTGCGCCCAACTGGATGCGGCGGCTGCACTGGGACTGGGCCAGAGCCTGCGCATCGGTGTTGGCGACCACGAAGTCCACGCCTTCCAGGCCGGACTCGATCATGTTGTTGACGGCGTTGCCGCCAGCCCCACCCACGCCCAGCACGGTGATCCGGGGGCGGAGTTCTTTCATCTCGGGGACTTTCAGGTTGATCGCCATGACATTACTCCTCAGATAGAGGGCCCCCGGCTGGCCGGTGCCCCTGTGTTTGGACACCTTGCGGCACACCAGAATTCCCAACTGATTCGCTGTTGTTATTTCGTTGAATCATTAGAGCCATCTACGCGTCAACCGGTTGAGCCAGCTTTCGTGCTTGGAATTGCCGCTTCCGATCGCAATTTCTGGATTGAGCAGCTCCGGCGGCATGGTCGCGCCCGCCATGAGCAGTCCGATGGCAGTGGCATAGTCGGGACCCGCCGACGCAGCGGCCAGACCGTGGAAGGTGGCGGGGCGGCCGATGCGGACCTGCTTGTTCAGAATCCGGGCGGCAAGCTCGCGCGTGCCGGCAAGCTGGCAGGCGCCGCCGGTGAGCACGGCCCTGCGACCTGCGGCAACATCGAAGCCGGAAGCCCGCAGACGGGTCTGGACCTCGCCGAAAATCTCTTCCAGCCGGGCCTGGATGATGCGGGTGAGCATGGAACGCGGCAGCCGCAGCGCGGCGTCGTCGCCCTCTTCGCCCATCTGGGCCACGGCCACGACATCGGCCGAGCCATCCATATCGCCCATGGCCGCGCCATAAAGCGTCTTGGTCCGCTCCGCGGCGGCGAGCGGCGCGGCCAGCATGCGGGCGATGTCGTTGGTGACGGCAGCCCCGCCCACCGGCACGACATCGGCATGGACCAGATGGCCTTCCAGGAAGACGGCGATGGAGGTGGTGCCGCCGCCCATGTCGATCACGGTGGCGCCGATCTGCTTTTCGTCTTCGGTCAGGGTGGCAATGCCGGAGGCATAGGCGCCAAACAGGTTCCCGACCACATGCAGATGGCAACGCTCCACCGCCAGCTTGAGATTCTGCAAGGGGCTGGGCTTGACCGCCACGGCATGCATGGCCACGCCGATGCGCTGACAGAACATGCCCAGGGGGTTCTTCACCCCGCGGGCCTCGTCCACCACATAGGCGGTCGGCGCGGAGTGGATCACGTCATGGCCGTCCAGTTTGGCGCGGGCGCGGCCGTCGGCCAGCAGCAGGCGCAGATGCTCGTCGGTTATCAGAGCCCCTTCCAGCGCCATGACGGTACGGCTGGTGACCGAGACCGGCTGGCCGCAATTGACGCTGATCAGCACATTCTGGATGCGGGCATCGGCCATGTTCTCGGCGGCGGCGACGCATTCGCGGATGGATTCTTCCGCCAGTTCCAGGCTGGTGACCGTGCCGGCCTTCAGGCCGGAGGATTCGCGCAAGGCGCTGCCCAGCACCTTGAGCGAGCCGGATTCCGCCTGGCCGATGACGCAGACGATCTTAGAGGTCCCCACGTCAAGCGCGGAAACCAGGCCGGTTCGGTAGGCGGGGATTTCGTTGTTCACGCGAAGGCGGACCGTCTGATTCATGTCTCTTTCCCCCGTTCCCGTTCCACGTCCTTCTTGTCGCCGCTCTTCAGCAACAGGAAGTAATGCGTCGGCGAGCGCAGATCGATCTGCGTCACGTCGCGTTCCAGAATACCCTTGTCGATGATCAAATGCTCCAGCGCATCGAGCTGCTTCTGCCAGCCCGTCTCGGGCAGTTCTACAGTTACGCCGTCGTCCAGGATCAGGTTCCAGCGCCGCTGCGAAATGCGCGAATAGGCGGCGATGCGCGCGGCGATGGCGCGATGGGCGGTGACCTGGTCCACCAGATCGGCCGCGGTCTCGGGCGCGCCGGCGCCGACCAGCTTGGGCAGGCGCCGGAAATTCTCCAGGTCATGACTGGTGATCAGCTTGCCGTTGCGCTCCACCACCCAGATGGGCGCCTCGCCATGCGCGCCCCCATTAGAATTTTCAGACGGGGCCTGCCACAGGGCAAAGGGCCGCTTTTCGACCAGGCTGACGAAGATGGCGTCCGGATAGCGGCGATGGATCTCGGCGCTGGCGATCCACTCCAGGGCATTGAGTTTCTGTTGGGCGCTCCACAGATCGGCGGAGAAGATGCTCTGGCCCGGCTGCATCCCCAGGACTTCCAGGATCTGGCTGTAGGGCGTGCGGCGGTTGCCGGTGATATGGATCTCGGAGATGCCGAAGCCGGCATCCGCGCTCACAGTGTCGATGGCGCGACCGACGGCATGAAAGCCGCGGCCGATCACGCCGCTGGCAAAGAGCGCGCCCAGCAGCACCAGGGTCAGCAAGGTCCCGCACAAAGCCAGCATGGGGCGGCGGGCGAAAATGGCGAGGCGGCCCGCCAGACGCGACAGCGCACCAGGCCCCTTCTGGCGGCGCGCGCTGCCTGGCTGGACGGCCGGAAGTTCGCGGCGGCTGGAGGAGCGCACGGTCTGGTTGCGCGCCTTGGCTCTGGGCTTGCGCTCCACATTCACCGATCGCATGAGGCGTCCTCCACAATCCAGCGGCACAGCTTGGCGTAACTCATTCCGACATGGGCCGCCTGTTCCGGCACCAGCGACGTGGGCGTCATGCCGGGCTGGGTGTTGGTCTCCAGCAGAATCATCCGGTGCTTCACGCCCGTATCGTCATAGCGGAAATCTGTGCGGGTGACTCCCCGGCACCCCAGCGCCTTGTGCGCCGCGATCGCCAGCTCCATGGCTTCTTCCGCCGCTTTTGGGGGTACCACAGCCGGCAGGATGTGCCTGGAGCCGCCCGGCGCGTATTTGGCTTCATAGTCGTAGAATTCAAAGTCAGTGGTGATCTCGGTCACGCCCAAAGCGCGATCGCCCATCACCGAGACCGTCAGTTCGCGGCCGGGCACGAACTCTTCCACCATCATCTCGCTGGAAAGGGTCCAGCTGTCGCTGCCCAGCTCGGAAGGCGGGCGATTGTCGCCCTTGCGAATAATGTAGATGCCGACGGACGAGCCCTCATTCACCGGCTTGATGACATAGGGCGGCTCCATCAAATGCGCGTTCGCCACCTCGCGCCGGTCGGCGACGATGGAACGGACCACCGGCAGGCCGGCGGCACGATAGACGTCCTTGGTGCGCTCCTTATGCATGGCCAGCGCCGAGGAAAGGACGCCGGAATGCGTATAGGGAATGCGCATCAGCTCCAGCAGCCCCTGCACCGTGCCGTCCTCTCCGAAGCGGCCATGCAGGGCGTTGAACACCGCATCCGGTTTGGCTTCGAACAGTTGCTGGCCTGGATTGTCACCCGGATCGAGCGGGCTGGCGTCAAAGCCTTCCTCGCGCAGCGCCTTGACCACGCCGCGTCCCGAGGAAAGCGAGACCTCCCGCTCGGCGGAGCGGCCGCCCATCAGCACGGCGATCTTGTTGAATGGGCTCATGCTATGCCCACCCGCTTGATTTCCCATTCCAGGGTGATGCCGGACTTTTCCTTGACGCGCTTGCGCACTTCCTCGCCCAGGGCTTCCAGCTCGGCGGCGGTAGCCTCGCCGGTGTTGATCAGGAAATTGGTGTGCTTCTCGCTGACCTGGGCGGCGCCGATCTTCAGGCCCCGGCAGCCGGCCTCATCGATCAAAGCCCACGCCTTGCGGCCGGGCGGATTCTTGAAGGTCGAGCCGCCGGTCCTGGATTTGATCGGCTGGCTGGCCTCGCGATTGGCGGAAAGCTCCTCCATGCGGGCGCGAATGGCGGCGGGTTCGTCGCTTGTGCCTTCCAGCACCGCCTCGATGAAGATCAGGTCGTCGGCCGCGCCCTTGGCCTTGCGGTATTCGAAACCCATATCGACTGCGGAAAGCCTGGCCTTGTTGCCTTTCCCGTCAATCGCGGTGGCTTCGACAAAGACGTCCTTGAGCTCCCTGCCGTAGCAGCCGGCGTTCATCTTCAGCGCCCCGCCGATGGTGCCGGGCACGCCACGCAGAAACTCCAGGCCCGCGATGCCGGCATCGGCGGCGGCCCGCGCCACCGCGCCATCCAGCGCGGCGGCCCCGACGCGCACGCGGGTGCCATCTGTTTCGATTTTCCCGAAGGCTGACGACAGCCGCACCACCACGCCGGGAATGCCGCCGTCGCGCACCAGAAGATTGGAGCCGACGCCGATCACCGAGACGCGCAGGTCTTGGGGCCGGGCGGCGAGAAAGCCGGCCAGATCATCGGCGTCAGCGGGACGGAACAGCACTTCCGCCGGACCACCGGCGCGAAACCAGACCAAGTCCTTGAGGGCTGCGCCCATCGTGAGCGATCCCCGCACCGGCGGAAGCATGTCGCAAGGGCGCGTCATCATCACGCCAGCCCCTCCAACTTTTTTGGCAGATTGTTCATCCAGCCAGTGATGGAGCCCGCGCCGGTGCCGACGATGGCCGCGCCCGGCTTGACGTAGGGCGCTACCGCGGCAGCGAGGTCGTCCTCGCCCTCGATGGTGATGACATTGCGATGGCCGTGGGCGCGCAGCGCCTCGGCGTAAGTATCGCGATTGATGCCTTCGATCGGCGCCTCGCCCGCGGCATAGACCGGCGCGATCACTGCCACATCGGCGTCATTCAGGCAGGTGGCAAACTGCTCGAAAGTATCGCGCAGGCGCGTGTAGCGATGCGGCTGCACCACGGCGACGATGGGGCCCTTGTAAGCCTGGCGCGCGGCCTTGACGGCGGCGGCGATCTTAAAGGGATTGTGGGCATAATCGTCGATGATGGCGGCGCCGTTCACCTCGCCCACCTTGGTGAAACGCCGGCCGACGCCGCGGAATTC
>Ga0070665_100002022_pt1 | contig 22806 bp, 20 predicted proteins | sample KBSS13metaG_FD_65862 | JGI IMG/M metagenome (GOLD analysis project Ga0070665, IMG submission 65862) | Switchgrass rhizosphere microbial communities from Kellogg Biological Station, Michigan, USA - KBS S1-3 metaG | ecosystem: Host-associated > Plants > Roots > Rhizosphere > Soil ... | reverse complement strand
GCTAGGGCGCTGGCCAGCGCTGCTGGCGTCCAGATGCTCCGTTGTCGGTTCATAGGCTGCATGCTACCCTGCCTAACGCAATTTGTCTCGCTTTGCCGATCTAGTTCCAGGCGAGGCATTTCTTCGGCAATCGAGGTCCTCAACCGTCGGCGGCCGTGAACCTGCTGGCGGCCTGCGACGTCTGGAACCACTACGGCCGGCTGTCGAACCATGGCGGTTTGACAAAGAACAATAGCGAACGCGTGCGTTGAATTGGTCCCGATTTATATTTAGCCGAGTGATCCACTGATGGCGACAGTCGAACGGTTGAGCCAACGAGCAACAGCGTCAGGGAGTCAGCCGATTGGGCCGCTGATGCACCTGGCGCTATCACGGCCGGAATTGATTTCCTTGGCGGCCGGATTTGTCGATCAGGCGTCGTTGCCGACTGAACTCGCGCGTAAGGCAATCGAGGCCGTGCTGGCCGATCCGCGCCACGGACAAGCCGCGCTGCAATACGGTTCGACGCCCGGCTTCTTGCCGCTGCGCGAATTGGTGCGCGAACAGCTTTTCAAGGCCGATGGCGCCGCCATGGCGGGCAAGCACATCTCTGTCGAGCAGGTCTTTGTGACCGCCGGCAGCAATGAGTTATTGCATTTGCTCGTCGATACTTTGTGCAACAAGGATGACATCGTGCTCTGCGCCGAGCCGGCGTACTTTGTGTTTCTTGGAATTCTGCGCAGCGTTGGCGTGCGCGCCGTGGGTGTAGCGACTGACGCGCATGGGCTCATCCCCGAGGCGCTGGAGGAAGAACTGACGCAGCTCGAGGCCGCCGGTGAGTTGGAACGGGTGAAGGCCCTCTACCTGGGCACCTACTTCGACAACCCCAGCACGGTCTCCCTAGCCGAAGATCGCCGCGGCGCCGTGGTCGAGATGATCAAACGCTGGTCTAAGAAGTCGACGATTCGCATCCTTGAAGACGCCGCTTATCGAGAGCTTCGCTACGCGGGTAATGACCTCCCCAGTCTGCGCTCCTACGACGAAGAAGGGGACACGGTCATTCTGACCGAGACGTTTTCCAAGTCGTTCTCGCCAGGCCTGCGCGTCGGGTGGGGCTTTCTTCCGCGAGATTTGGTCGGCCCGGTTGCCGATCAAAAAGGAAACATTGATTTTGGCGCGCCGAACTTTGCCCAGCACGTCATGGCCTCGGTGCTCGAGCAGGGACTGTGGCGGCCGCATGTCGAGCGACTGCGCGACCACTACCGGCAAAAGAAAGACGCCATGGTCGCCGCTTGCGACCAATACTTAGGTGGCATTCCTGGTGTGAAGTATCCGCGGCCCAACGGCGGCATGTATGTCTGGCTGCAACTACCAGAAGGAGTCGCCTCGGGTCCCGGCGGAAAGCTGTTCGACTACGCGGTCGAAGAGGGGATGCTCTACGTGCCTGGCGAGTACTTCTACTCCGGTGGCCGAGAAGCGCAGCGCACGGATCAGATCCGGCTGAGTTACGGATTTCAGTCGATCGAACGCATTGAACGCGGGATTGCAATGCTAGCAAAGGCCCTGCGTCGCGTGCTGGGCTAGACCGCGGAATCAAGCATTGTAGCCTTGCCGGCCATGGCGTCTTCACGACCCCGGCAGGGTCGAAGCGCATAGCCGGGGGTTGAGCGAACTCGAAAACCCACGGTAATCGACGCAAGCGCCATGTCGTCGACCCCTGCCAGAGTCGAATCTACGACGGCTGGGATGTTCGGGTACCAGGGGTATCGCTAGCGCTCAACCCCCGGCTATGCGCTGTGATCCCTTCCGGGATCAAGAATCCATGGCTGCAAGTATCGATCTGGGATCGTAGCCAGTACTGGTCCAATATTCGCTCAGACTTTGCTTTCCTATCCTTCCCCGGCCCCCGAATGTTTGAAATCTACCTTGGCCGTTTCTGGTCGGGTTTCTATCCTGTGCGGCCGGTTGAGATCCTTGATCGGCCGATCTTTTCACACTGCCGCCCTACCCTGTCGCATAACTGACTGCCGCGATGAAAATCATCGACCGCTACATCCTGCGTCAGTTCTTGCACGTCTTTGTGATTTGCTTGCTGAGTCTCAATGGGCTGTACGCGGTGCTCGACGCGTTCAGTCATCTCGACGAGTTCATGAAAGTCGCCGAGAGCGAAGGCGGGCTCGCCCGCGTGATGGGCGAGTTCTACCTGTATCGCTCGATCAGCATGTTCGAGCGGCTGGCCGGCGTGCTATCGATGGTCGCGGCCATGTTCAGCGTGACGTGGATTCAGCGCCATAACGAAATGACGGCACTGTTGGCAGCCGGGATCTCGCGCACGCGAATCGTGCGGCCGGTCATTCTGGCGTGCGTGGCCATCAGTTTGGTAACGGCTGCCGGCCGAGAGCTGGTGATTCCGAATTTGCGAGAAAAACTCAGCCGCACCTCGCAAGACCTGACTGGCAAGCAAGCCCGCGACCTGCGACCAATCGTCGACAATCAGACGAACATCATGATCCGCGGCTCCAAGGTTCATCCCAAGGAGTTTCGGATCGAAAAGCCTGCCTTCATGCTGCCTGTCGAGTTGGCGCAGCACGGCACGCAGCTCACCGGCGCTGATGCGTTTTATGAACCGCCGACCGCCGAACACCCCGGCGGGTATCGATTCAAAGGTGTCACCGAGCCAGCCGCACTGCTCACCGGTCCATCGATCAAGGATGGCGCCAACACGGTGATCATCACGCCTCAGGACGAACCAAAGTGGTTGGCGCCCACCGAGTGTTTCGTCGTTAGCGATATCACATTCGAGCAACTCACCAGCGGGCAGCAGTGGCAACAATTCGCCAGCACGCCGGAGCTGGTCGCGGGCCTACGCAACCCGAGTCTCGATTTCGGCTCCAGCGTTCGCGTGTCGATTCACGCGCGGCTGCTGCAACCGGTGTTCGACATTACGCTGCTGTTCCTCGGCCTGCCGCTGATCCTGGCGCGCGAAGGGCGGAACATCTTTCTGTCGATCGGCATGTGCGTCGGGATCGTCTGCGTCTATGCCTCGACGGTCTTGGCCTGCCAGTTTCTGGGCACGATCAACCTGCTGAGCCCGTCCTTAGCGGTCTGGCTGCCGCTGATGTTTTACATCCCGCTGGCCGTGGCAATGTATGAAAATGTGCGACGGTAGTGTGAATGGCCTACCACACGCCCCACGCGATGAGTAGTGCCGCTCAAAGTGTTTTGTCAAAGCAACTTAGGCCCGAGTCGCTGCGGCCTGTTTGTGATAATTCGGCGTTCCAGCCGAGTTTTGGACACACCGGGCCCCCACTGCTGTTGGTGGAACAATAGAAAGGTCCCCCCCGCATCTTGCATGCAGGTCCGGGGCATGTTACCTATTAGAACACTCGGAACAGCTTGGGCGGGCGCCCAAGGGCGTTCCGCGAAGCAGCGTTCGACACGTAGCCGCATTTTCGTGGGCGTCGACGCAGGCTAAATCTTAACACTCTTGTTGCTAGGGACTGGGGAAGCTCGCGAGCCGAATTCCGTTTTCTTCCCAGTCCGTCCAGCGGCCGCTTTGAGCATCTCTCTCAGCGGCGATCCTGCGATTACTAATCCGTGCGTTGCCGTCTGTACGCGCGCACGGCCTGCATAGATCCGCTCCCGATTTTCACTCCTTGGCATTCACACCCGGTACATCCCTGAGGCTCCCTGCTATGACTTTCCGAAACTGGCCCCGTGCTGTTGTTCTTGTCTTTTTGGCGACGATGGCAATCTCGCAAATGCTGCCGCAGCGCGCGACGGCCGAAGTGCTGGTAGTTGATCGCTTGACGAATTCCGTCTTTGCCTACACCGACACGGGCAGCTTTATCAACACCGTGGTGAGCGATAGCGTTAACCTGAATCAACCGGACGGTGTGCTGGTCTCGCCGGATCTCACCAAGCTCTTCGTGGCAAGCTCGCAAAGCAATACGGTCGTGCGATACGATTACAACTATGCGGCTGCGACGGCGTCGAACCCAACCGTAATCGCCACCGCGGCAGACGGCCTGGCGTTCCCTAACTCGATGGTCTACAGCCCGGCTGGTGACAAGATTTACGTTGCGAACCTGGGCGGCACCGGCATCAGCCAGATTGACCCCAACGGCGGTAGCGCCGGGGCCAACTTTGGTGGCGGGACCAGCTTTTCGTTCAGCGGCCTGGCTTACGCCCCGGGTGGCGAATTGCTGGCCGGTGGATTCGATGGCGGGACCGTGGCGATATCCAACGCCGGCATCACGTCCATGTCGGACTTCGTCGCACCGGATCCCTTACTCAATGGAGCCGCCGGCGTGTTGGTCAACGGCAACGACCTGTACGTCACCGGCTTGTTCACAGGCTTCCTGCAAAAATTCAACGCGACCACAGGCGCGGTTGACGCTGCTTTTAACGTTAGCGGGTTGGCGTCGCCACAAGGCATGATTGCCGATCCGGCTGGCAGCGGATTCCTGGTTGGCATTCTGGGAATCTCGAACGGTGAGGGCTACATTTCCCGCTTCAGTTTCGATGGCACGCCGGGCGCTACATTCGCATTGCCGAGCTATCCGAACGGTTTTTCCGAAGCGACCGCGTTTGTTCACGTTCCGGAGCCTGCCACGGCGCTACTGGCGGCCATCGGTTTGGTCGGACTGGGCCTGGTCAGAATGGGCCTCGTCGCTCGTCGACGGGCTACTTAGTTCGTCGCGCGGCGGCGTTTCGTAGATTCCAATTCCTGGCCGTTCCAGGTTGTCTGACACATTGAGGTGTTCATGATTCAATATTCAAGATTCACCGGCATGTTGGCCGTGGCCGCTTTAACATGCTCGTTGGCAACGCCTGCGGTGGCTGCTCCGGTCGTGTTCTTCGATCACGACGTGCGCACGCTTTCGACGCAGCCGTTTCCGAATACCACGACTGTGCGGAACAGCTTTCTGAGCCAGATCAGTACGCTGGGCGGGACGGCCTTTCATCAGAACCTGACCAGCGGTATTGCCAATGGCGCCAACCCTTCGTTTGGGTTTCCTGGCTCCACGATTACTGCCACCACGACGAACGTGACGTTCCAATTCGTGACCGGTTTTGGAGTCAACGACACCAACAACGGCTCTGCCACTTCGGCACTGATTGAAACAGAAGTCACCACCGGGACAGGCAATGTCGCGGTGGACAACTCCATTACGTTCAGCCAGCCGATCAACGCTTTCGGTCTCTATGTGTCGCAGGCCGGAGACGGATTGGGGCACCCGATTACGTTCCGCATCGAGAATACACTCGTGCCGGGATCGGCCCGCGATATCGTGATTCCGGTGGGGCCAAACTGGCAATCCTCTGCCATCTCGTACCTGGGGATCATTGACACCGCGGCGACGTTCGATCGCTTCACGATGATCGAAAATACCGATGTGGATCAAAACGGCACGGCGGATGACGTTCAGGACGGTATTATTCTGGACAATCTGACGATTGCCACGGTCGTGCCTGAGCCCAGCACGCTGGCGCTGGTCTCGCTGGGGGCGGTGTTACCGATCTTGGCGCGCCGTCGGATGCGCGCGAAAGCGGCCGGATGACGCTATGATAACCGTTGCCGGCTCACGCCGAGGCGGCAGCGGATTTCTGCTTGATTGACGCCGTGGCTACTGTCAGGCTACAGCCCATACGAGCGCTGAATTGAGCTACCAAGCTGAAGCCGAGTTTCTCATGCGACGGCGAGCCTTTACGCTGGTCGAACTGCTGGTGGTCATTGCGATCATCGGCATTCTGATTGCGCTGCTATTGCCGGCAGTGCAGATGGCGCGCGAAGCGGCGCGCCGCGCGCAGTGCCAGAATAATCTCAAGCAAATCGGCCTGGGACTCGCCAATCACGAGTCGACCTTGAAGCAGTTCCCGTCGGGGCAGATGTCTCAGCAGTATCCGCTGAAGCCGTCCCATCCCTACACGTTCTATCGCTGGTCGGCCCTGGCGCAGTTGCTCCCCTACCTTGAGCAAGCCAACCTGCGCAGCGCGCTCGATACGACGATTCCCATGTACATGCCCCCAAGTTTGACGCTATCGAACCAGACGGTCATCGTGCAAATGGTCCCTGCGTTTCTTTGCCCGAGCGACATTGCTGAGCGCGTCTACGACCCGACGGGGCCAACCAACTACGCGGTGTGCGCAGGTTCTGGCGCTGGCGGAGGGACGCCCTTCAACACGGACGGTATTTTTTACGCCGGTTCCGCCACGACCTACGGCGAAATCATCGATGGCTCTTCGCAGACGGTTGTGGCCTCTGAGAGCTTGTTGGGCTCGGACACACTGATCGACGCCAGCGGACAGTCCGGAATTTCACCCGAGCGTTCCTACAAGTTCACGACCAATTTCACGATGACGCATGAGTTGAAGGACGAGACCTGCGCCAAGCTGAATTCGTACAACTTGATTTCAAGCGGCAACGCCCCGCGTGGATTCGCCTGGTGCAGCGGCGAGTATCGCAGCGCCCTCTACAATCACTACTACACTCCGAACTCGCAGACATGCGACTGCATTGAGTCGGTCGCGTTCGATTCCAGTTCTCCGCCGACCGTTATCTATTCTGCCTGGGGCTGGCGCGCCGCCCGCAGCAAGCACGCTGGTGGCGTGAACGTTCAAATGGCCGATGGCAGCGGGCGATTCGTCAACGATCAGATAGACGCCGTCCTTTGGCGCGGCTTGTCGACTCGCAACGGCGGAGAAATTGTCTCGCAGTAGCAGATAGGTCTGTTTGGCTGGCCTATGTCACCGGGCGCATCGCTCCAGCGTCTGCACTCGTATAGCCCGGCAGTTCCGCCAGCAGGCGGCGGTAACTCTGCGACTGCACGACTTCGATCAGGGCCCGGATCTTCGGATCGTTTAGCTCGGCCGTCGGCACGCAGAGATCGTGCGGCTCGGTACGGATGCTGAGAAAATTGAGTCCCGCTTGCTCGCTGACCAGTTGCACGCAAATTCCCGCGTCGGCGTAGCCCGAGCGAATCGCCTCGGCCACGCCGCGGTGGCTTTGCGCTAAGTGTCGCGGCGGTTGACGGTCTCCCAGCACTTCGTCCAAGCATTGTCGGGCGGCGCTACCGTTCTCTCGCCCCACCCAACGGAGCTTGCCGCGTAGCGCGCCGCGAATCGAGGGGACACGCTGGTGCGGATCGAGCGCCAATCCGGCCTGCCACTCGGCTGTGCGCAATAGTTGATAATCAGGGCCAAGCTGCGCTCGGACCATCGCTTCGTTGCCTGCTTCGCCGGCGCCGGCGAAGTGAACACCGGCCGCGTGCACCAGCCCACGGCCGAGCGCCGCGAGCGCAGCGCGGCTCGAAAGTGGCAACACCAACAAGCGAATGTGCCGCGATTGTGCTAGCTCGCTCGCCAATAATCCAATTGCCGGATCGCACGAGGCGACGACTAGAGTTGCGCGTGTATCCGTATGGCCGGCAGACGATTGTGTCTGCGCGCGGCTTGGCTGGAACTGCACAACGTCGAACAGTCCATCATGCGGCAGCACGCTGTCTCCCAGGGCCTGGCTGGGGTAAAGCACTCGCCGGCCGGCCACGTTCGCTTGCCAGTACCGGCACGGTGTTCGCTCGGGCGTGCTCGCCCAAATGGTTTCGGGCTCAACGGACGGCTCCAGATAAAATACATCTTCGAAGCGGCACTGCAGCGCGCGGGCGATTGCCAGCGCCGCTTCGGCGGACGGAATCAGCCGATCGATCTCAACGGCGCTGATGCCGCTGCGCGAAACAGCGCTGCGGCGTGCCAACTCGTCTTGCGACCAGCCGCGCTCGAGACGCAATTGTTTGACGCGATTCTTCATGCGGGAGGGCGCCTCGGCCGGGATCGTGTCTGCAATACGCAGATCTGTGTCGGTGATTCTCACTTTTTCGCCGCCGCTTCGCCAGCGTTTTTGCCGACTACGACTGGAAAGAACAGCGGCCGATCGTCGAGCTTGCCGCGGCCGAATTCGCCGATCCAGCGCTGCGTTTCGGCCGATCGTAAAAAAGCAGCCAGCCGCCGCGCCGCTTGATCGCGCGGACTACCGGGTTCGTTGGCGCTACTGACCACCACGACGTAGGGCCGTCGCATCCGCGGGTCGCCTTGCACCATCAACTCCAGCCCATCGTTGGGGATCTTGCCGTTCAGAAAAGGTATCCGTCCGACGATGGTGTACGCGCCTTCGCGGGCTGCCTTTTGCAATAGCTGCCGGTGGCGATCGCTGGGCAGGACGATGGTGCTGTCCTTGTCGAGCTCCAATTCCCCCTCGGCCAGCAGGTCGTGCAAGACTTCGTTTGTGCCCAGGCTTTGATGGACCAGGAGCTTGGACTTCGATTCGATGATCTTACCGAGCGCGGCGACCGAGTCTTTCAGGCCGCGGATTTTCGCCGGGTCGTTTTTGGGGCCGACCAGCAGCAGATCATTGCGGGCCCACGGTTGCGGATCGGCGCCGTAGCCGTCGGCGACCAGGTTGATGATCGTGTCGCTGGCGTGCATGGTGATCAGGTCAGCCTCGCCCCGACGAAATGCGGGGGCGATCTCATATTTGGGGCCGGTCGAAACGACCTCGACCGCGAGCCCGGTCTCGTTGGTGAATCGGTTCGAAGCCTCTTGCCAGAATCCCGTGTCGGTCATGCCGCCAATAACGGCGCAGCGAATGGTCAGCCGGGGCTCGTCCGCCACTTCGGCGGCCAGAACTTGCATCCCTCGGCTTTCGGCCCACAGCCAGACGCCTGTGACCGGCGCCATCAACAGGGCCAAAACCACCAATCGCCGGTAAGAGAAAGTCGCACGAATTGCACGGGTCATCGCAGGTTCTCAAGGGTGCAAAAAAGCCAGGTTTTTTCGACTGGTGAGGGTTGACATGATTGTGTCACTATACTGATACTATCGTGCCAACGGCAAGTCAGGGCTTGCCCAGCGATGAAAAATCGTCGCGGAATTCCTCCGAGCGCCAGTCGATTGCGGGAGAGACGCTAATTCGGCCCTTCGTCTGCTGATAGCCATCCGCTCCTAGTCGCTTCATCCGCCGCTCTGCCGTTGTTATTTGCCGCGCGCCAGTGGCAACGCCTGTCACACCCGAGAGACTTCTTGCATGATTTCGCAACGTATCTGTTTGGCGGCGCTGGCCCTGGCGCTTGCAGCTCAAAACGCAAACGCCGCATCGGTCGCGCTGAATCCGAGTAAGGACAACACGCTAATTCAGGCCACGAACCCTGCTGCCCAGCTCAGCAATGGCCTGGGCGATATCTTCGTGGGACGCACGGCCCAGGACGGGTCGGGTCAGACCACGGCTACGATCAGCATCCGCCGCGGCTTGGTCGCGTTTGACGTCGGCAGTATTCCAGCCGGAGCGACGATCACGAAAGCCAGCTTGACGATGCGCGACGTGATGGGGCTCAATGGCGACCCAGTCGTCGAATTGCACACGGCCAGCCAGGACTGGGGCGAGGGCTCGTCATTCCAGAATGGCGGCATGGGCGCGGCTGCCCAGAACAACGACGCCACCTGGCTTTTTACCTTTTACAACTTCGCCAATCCCAGCGCCAGCACGACCTGGACGACCCCCGGCGGAAGCTTTAGCAACACAGTCAGCGCTACGGCCGTGGTCTCCGACGATCTGGGCGGAGGGCAACTCTTCACCTGGACTTCCGCGCAGATGGCGGCCGACGTCCAAGGTTGGTTGGCCAACCCCTCGACGAACTTCGGCTGGCTCTTGAAGCACACCAACGAATCGATTGGTCAGACGGCCAAACGATTCAACAGCGGCGAATCGACCCTCGCGGCCAATGTGCCGCCGGTTCTGACCATTACGTACGCCGTGCCGGAGCCGTCGAGTCTAGTCCTGTGCGCCATGGCGACGGTGGGACTGGTGGCGTCGCGCGTTGTCGGTCGGCGCCGGAAGTTATTTCGCGCAGCCTGAACGGTTTGCTGGTCGCTACGGAGCAAAGCGATGCCTGGGCGCTGTGGAAACCTCGCGCTGCGAAATCGTGGGTTTACGCTCGTCGAATTGCTGGTCGTGATCGCGATCATCGGCATCCTGATCGCGCTGCTGCTGCCGGCGGTGCAGATGGCGCGCGAATCGGCCCGCCGGTCGCAATGCGCTAATCAGTTAAGGCAACTGGGCATGGCGTCATCGGCGCACGTCACCACGGTGGGCGCGTTCCCGGCCGGCGTGCAGCAGTGGTTCTTCAATTCGTCGGTGGCGTACCGCGGCATTCCGCTTTTTGCCTATTTGTTGCCTTATCTGGAAGGCGCCAATCTGCTGGTGTCTTGGGATTACACCGACCCGATCCATAACGCAGATCAAGGCGCTCGCTCGAACACGGCCGTGGTGCTGCCGATGCTCCTTTGTCCGTCGGACATCATCCAGGACAATCCCATCACGACGAATCAAAAATGGGTCTACGGATTGACCAGCTATGGTGGCAATGGTGGCAGCCGTTCCTTCTTTCCGATGCAGTCTACGGCCGATGGTGTTTTTCACACGACGGGCGAGGCGTCTGAGCCGAAGACTTTTCAACTTCCGGTGCGACCACAGGACATCACGGACGGGCTGAGCAACACGCTACTCTTCGGCGAGCGATCACGCACCGACCCGAACTACAAGACTTTCAACGACAACGCGTGGGGCGAGCCGCTCGACCTGCAAGGCTGGTGGGGCGCGTCGACCAGTCGCAAGATGATCGGCCATGTGACGATGAGCGCGTTCGCGCCGATCAATTACCGGCTGCCCTTTTCGTACGATGGCCGAGACGGGCAGAACCCCCCGGCGGATTCCTTCACAAACTTTGCGACCTACTCGGACATGCGTATGTGCGCCTACGGCAGCGAGCATCCGGGCGGCGCCAATTTTTGCTTCGCCGACGGCAGCACGCGCTATCTCACATCAAGGACCGACATTACCGTGCTCCGAGCCTTGAGCACGCGAGCCGCGGCGGATGTTGGCAACGTCGATTAGTTCGGGGGCGCTGCATTTCGACGCAACATTCACGCTAAGCGTGCTACCAACCCGAAGCGCGAGCGAGGGTTCTTCTTGATGGAACGCGAATCACGAAGAACCCTCGCTGGCGCTTCGGGTTAGTGTTGCGCAGCGCTCGCGCAATAACAGTTTTCTACGAACACGCCATTTTCTCTGTGCTCCCTGTGACTCTGTGTTTCTAGCTGTAACTGGAAGGATGGAAACACAGAGGCACGGCGAACACAGAGAATGGCCCTGGCCTTGCTTGGACTTCGTCTGCGCTGCGTCACCCCGTGTGGCCTACGCGAGGGCCAAAGTATTTGAGCGTGCCGACAATGGACCCCATGGCTTGCCGAGGCTGGGACTCGACGCAGCCGCTGCAAGAGATTCTTTGGCATCGCGGCTTGACAAACGATTACAATTGTAGTCTAATGCCAGCGTGTGGTGGTAAGTGACACGGACAGTAGGTTGCGATCATGGCAAAGCGCGAAGAACCAACCACGCTCGCTCCCGCGGAGTGGGAGGCCATGAAGTTGTTTTGGGATCATGGACCAATGGCGGCGCGTGACGCTTACGCCCGGCTCCCTAAGGATTGCGATTGGGCGTACAAAACGCTCAAAACGCTCCTCTCGCGCCTGGTGGCCAAAGAGGCGTTGGCCTATGACCAGGTCGGCAATTCGTACCTCTACCGGGCGGTTGTCGAGCGCGACAAACTTACGCGGCAAGAAGTCCGCACGGTCTTTCAGCGGCTGATGAGCGAGGCCTTCTCGCCGGTGCTGGCCCAATTCATTGACGAAGCGGACCTCACCGACGAAGAAATCAAGCAACTCAAGCGGCGTCTCGACGAGAAACGCAAAAACGCTTCACGCTAGTCGGAGATTCTTTGATGTCTCTCATGAGTGTCTGCGAACGACTCTCGGCGCCGTGGCTGACTTGGGTCGTCGCAAGCAGTTGGCAGTTGGCCCTGCTGGTCTGCCTGGTCGCCGCTCTCGCTCGCCTGCTGCGACATGCCCCGGCGCGGTTGCGCTATGGACTGTGGCTGCTCGTGTTGATCAAGGTGTTCCTACCACCAGGATTGATGACGCCGTGGAGCGTTGGCCGCTGGGGCATTGAGCCCCTTGTCGAGGCAACAGGAATGCCGACGACGATCGCGGAAGCATTGCCGGTTTCGTCCAGTATTCTGCCGACGCCCGATGATGATGCGTCTGAAAACTTGCCGGACACGACGTCCGATAAATCTCGTTCAGAAACCTCCTCGATTCAGACCTTGTCGGCGAGAACGATCCTGATGTTCGTCTGGGTGGGCGGTATGTTGTGCGTCTGGGCTGCCGTCGGCTGGCGTTATCTCCGAGTGGTCCAACTGATCCGCGCCGCCGATCTGTTCGATGAAGGGCCTGCGCCAATCGCGCTGGCACAAATTGCGATCGACCTGCAATTACGCCGGGCGCCAGAGCTGCGCGTAACGCGCGAAGCGACGAGCCCTTTTCTGTTCGGCGTCTTCCGGCCAACGATTGTGCTGCCGGAGACGTTGCTCGATCGACTGTCGGCGACCGACTTACCGGCCGTGTTGACGCACGAGCTGATCCACTATCAGCGGCGCGACACTTGGATCGGCTGGCTGCAAGTGGTGGCGAGCAGCCTGTGCTGGTTTCACCCGCTGGTGTGGTGGGCCAATCGACAATTGAGACATGAGCGCGAATGTGTTTGCGACGAGGCCGTGTTGCGCTTGGGGCAAGTCACGCCCGAGCAATATGGCGAATGCATCTTTCAGAGCATCGCCGCGTCGCGCGGCCGCTCGCTCGTAGCGGGCAGCCTGGTCGGAGTGTTCGAACGGGGAGCGAAACTTCAAAACCGATTGGAGGACGTCATGAACTTCAAGCCAGCCAGCAGTAAATCGACCTGGGCAACTCGACTGACTCTTGCCGTGTTTGCCATGCTGTTCCTGCCAATGGCGCCCGGCGCTGTCAGCCGGTTGGTGGTAGCGGGCGAAGAAAATGCAAAGCCTGAGGCCGCCACGGAGACCAGCACCCCAGCGCCGCGCATCGTCAAGTCGAGTCCGCTGCAGCGCGCGATCGATGTCGATCCGGCGCTGACCGAGATTACCGTGACTTTCGACCGCGATATGGGCGCCGGGATGAGCTGGACTGGCGGCCCGCCCCACTTTCCGCCCGTTGACAAGGGACGCAAGGCGCGCTGGATCGACGCCCGCACTTGCTCGCTCCCCGTGAAATTGGAAAAAGGGGCGTACTATCGGTTAGGGATCAACTCGTCGAGCCATCGCAACTTTCGCGGCACAGACGGCGTGACCGCGCCGCCCACGACGATTTGCTTTACAACCGCCGGCGCAACGGAAGAAATCCAGCGACGGTTGCAACCGCCAAAAGTGGCTAAGTTCAGTCCGGAACAAGACGCCACCGATGTAGATCCTGCAACCGCTTCGCTACAGGTTTCGTTCGATGGGCCGATGGGGGACGGCATGTCGTGGGTTGGCAGCGGGCCAAAATATCCCACCACTCCCGCCGGCAAACAGGCGAGCTGGTCGAAGGATCGACTGACTTGCACGCTGCCGGTGTCACTTGAGCCGGGAAGGGACTATGAGCTGCGCATCAATAGTTCGACGCATAGCAACTTCCAAAGCCAGTGGGGTGTGCCGGTCGAGCCGGTTGTTTACAAGTTCAAAACCCGAGTGGCGAAGGAGTGATCGCAGCAGCGCATGCATGGCGAGCGAAGCAACGGCCCGGCGATTCATCTTACCCCGCTGTGCGGTTCAGTCTCTCTTGATCGCCGCGCCGTTCTTCGCAGCCAGTTGCAGCACAGTCGCATCCGCCGGGGCAAGTTCAGGGGGCGTTGGCGTGACGCCGATCGGGTCTACTTTCAGCAGCGTGACCAGGAAGACGCAGGCCGCCAGGTACGTGCCGGCCAGCGTCGGGTGGCTACCGTCGCGATCGTGCAGCGCCGGCGTGTCGTGAGTGGCGAGAAAGTGCTGCCAGGCGACGCCAACCGGAACCACGATGGCGTTGATCTCGGCGCCGATTGTGTTGTAGGCGTCCGTGATCGCCTGCTGCGATTCGGGCGCGTTTCGCCGCGCCCAGGTCATGTAGAGCACCGTTTTGGCGCCGGCGCTGCGGATCACTTCGTCGAACAGTCGCACGTTCTCGGCCATCCGTTTGGCGTTTTTGACTGGTAGCGTGCTCTGTTCTTGCAGCACGACATAATCGTAGTGACCGGACTCGATCGCCTGCGCTGCGCGGCCGGCGTTCCAGTGGGCGCGCAAAGATGCTCCGCCGACGCTGATCAGGTCATGCTCTACGCGCACGCCGCGCGCCGCGGCCAGGTCGGCCAACAGCCCTGGCAGGTTGTTGCGCTGCGTGAAGCTGTTGCCGATGAACAGGATCTTGATCGATTTCCGTCGTGTAGTCTTCGCCATCGAGTTCTCGGAGCGGGGCGTTTTGTCCGCGAGTTGCCACGGGCGTCTAAGAGTGTACCGCTTTGTGTCGCCTACCGCGCTTGTTTATCATGCCTGTTCGCATGAAAGAATGAACGGGAGGAATTTACCCATGAGCTTGCAAAAGAGGGTGGCCATCGTCACCGGGGCCGGCAGCGGAATCGGCCGCGCCAGCGCACTGGCGCTGCTGGCCGATGGTTACTGCGTGGCGCTGGCCGGACGGCGTGTCGACGCGCTGTTGCAGACCGCGGTCGAATCCGGCGCCGGCGATCGCGCGCTGGCGATTGCGACCGACGTCACGAAACCGGAGTCGGTCGAGGCGCTATTCACGGAGACGCAGCGCAAGTTCGGCCGGCTGGATGTGTTGTTCAACAACGCCGGGATCAGCGCGCCGGGGCTGCTCGAAGAGATGTCCTTCGAGCAGTGGAAGTCCGTGGTCGACGTGAATCTGACCGGACCATTTCTCTGCACGCAGCAGGCCTTCCGGTTGATGAAATCGCAAAGCCCGATGGGTGGGCGAATCATCAACAATGGATCAATCTCGGCCTACGCGCCGCGCCCCAACTCGGCGCCCTACACCGCGACCAAGCACGCCATCACCGGGCTGACCAAATCGACGTCGCTCGATGGTCGCAAGTACAACATCGCCTGCGGACAGATTGACATCGGCAACGCGCTGACCGAGATGGCGATGCCAATGACCAAAGGCGTCCCCCAGGCCGACGGCTCGATCAAGATCGAACCCACGATGGACGTGGCCCACGTTGCGAACATGGTTTTGCACATGGCGAACCTGCCGCTGGAGGCCAATGTGCAGTTTGTCACGGTAATGGCGACGAAGATGCCGCTGGTGGGGCGCGGTTGAAGTTTGTGAGAGTTCCGCGGCGCCGAATCACATTGCTGCGTGTGACCGACTATCGAATTGTAATTCCGCACGGGCATTTCGCTTGGCCCAGTACCGCTTAACAAAGCGCGGCCGCGTGTCAGTAACAGGTTCGGCCAGCAGGCGATTGGTCCAGCGATCCAGCAGCCGGTCGCCTTCGTCGAAGGCTGCGCGCGAATCGGGCGGATCGCGCAGCCACGCGGATTCGATCTGGTCTCGCTCGGCGAAATACTCTGGACCGAGTCTTGCAGGATCGCGCATCAGTGCGCGGTGGAACCGTTCGTGTCGCCACCAAAGGGACTCGTCGTCCGCCAATTCGCTCGGCAAACGGCCGAGGTCGAGCGGCGTTGCGACCGCGACCGGCTTAAAAAGGCTCGTGCAGGGGGCAGCCGTTGCGGTGGCCCAGTGGCGAATGGCGCCAGGCAGCAGGTCGGCGACCCACGAGCCAGTCGTTTGCGAGTTGGCCAACAAACCGCCGGCGTGGACACAGGGAACCCGCAGGCCGCCGTTGATCCAGGAGTAATCCGGCGTTGTGCGGCCGGCGCCATGATCACGCAGCGCGGACATCAGATCGGCGACGTCGTCGACCCGGTCGGCCAGCTCCTGCGTGCGCTGTCGTCGTAGCTTGCAGGCCGATAAGTGAGTTTTGATCACATCACTATGTTGTTCGGCAAAGCCGGGGATGGTGAGACCGTTTGAGATGCTCCGCGCGCCATGGACTTCTTCGATCGCGTGATGTCGGCCCGCGGTTTCGAGGACAAACGCAGAGCGTCGATCCGCCACGATGAAGCTGTTGTGATAGGTGAACTTCGGATGTTCAAGGCCGCAGCCTCCCCCTTGCCCGAACTCCGCGATCAGCGCGACGATTGTTTGCACCGCGTCAGCGGCCGTGGCGGCGCGTTCGAGCGCCAGCCGCACCAGGTCCATCCCGGTTAGCCCGATTTTGCTGTAGCGCTCGCGCGTGAACACGGCCTCGTTGCCGATCGTGACGCCATGCTCATTCGTTCCCATCTCGGCCCCCCAGATCCAGAAGGGGCGGCTCAACAACACGGCGTGGGTCTGGCGGACTTGCGGGATCGCAATCCAAGTGCACTTCAGCCGCGCGTCTGCTGCGTGCGTGGCGGCGGGGCGCCAGTCGAGGTACTGCGCTTCGTTCGGATCTCGATCGGAATTCTTTGCGAAGAGAACTCCATCCGACCGGACGATTGCCATCGTGTCGCACATGAGAAACGCCGCTGTTGAAGAATTCGTTGAGGAGCGCGGGCGACTACTTACGTTCTCGGCGCCGCCTCAGGCGTGACCGATTGATTCAGTCGAGCACAGACCTCTTCCGCGGCGCGGTCGCCGGCTTCCACGGCGCCGTCGAGGTAGCCCATCCACTCGGTGGCGGTTTCTGTCCCGGACCAATGAATTCTACCGCAGGGCTCGCGCAACGCCTCGCCAAACGTGGTCATCACGCCCGGCCCCATCACGCCCACGTAGCAGCCCCGGCTCCAGGTTTCCATGTTCCAATCCTTTTCGGCGAAGTGCGTCGGCCGCAAGGCCTCGGGCCCGAAAAAGCGGCCGAATTCCTTCAGCACGGCTTGCTGCCTCTCTTCAGGCGCCCGGTCGCTCCACTCGCGCGCGGCGACGGCGTCGCTGAACGTAACGAGCGCCGCCTGCTGGCCATCGTGCGAACAATCGTCGAACGTGGTGACGGTGGGGCCCGTGTCGCTGACGACTTCGCCCGAGAAACCGGCCGCTCGCCAAAAGGGGCGCTCGTACATCGCAACGTACTTGATCACCGAGCCCATCGGCATGCGGGCTGTCAGTTGATCGCGTTTAGCCGGCAAGGTCGCCGTGTAGTGAATCCGCCCGGCCAGCACCGGCGGAATGGCAACGATGCAATACCGCGCGTGAAATGGTCCTTTGTCTGTATGAACTGTGACGCTGTCCGCGTCTTGCTCAATAGCACGCACGGGAGCGTCGAGGACCAGGCGATCGCCGAATCCGTCGGCCAGTCGCTCGGAGATTTGCTGCGCCCCGCCGACGAACCGCTCTTGTTGCGCGCCGCCGGCGATCGCGATCAAACTTTCGAGTCCCCGCCCTGACCGCAGATAATTGAGAAAATACAACAATGAAACATCCCGAGGCTCCGAGGTAAGGACCGCGCGAACGACGACGTCGATAAACAGCCGGGCGCCTTTCGTGCGCATGTGACGACGCTTCCAGGTCTCGACGGTCATGCTGTCCCATTCGGCGGCCCGCGGCGCTGTCCAGGGACGCTCGGCAGGGAGCGTTTGCCAGTGCTTCTTTAGCCGGTAGTCATTCCAGAGCAGTTCAAGTTGGGCCAGCGGCGAGAGATTGGGAAGGTCGCCACTGTAACTCTGGATCTTACCGCCCCAGGACAGCAGCTTTTTGCCGTCGTGAAATTGCGGAAACGTGGCGATGCCTAATTCGTCGACGAGGGCTTTGAGCCGGTGTTGCGTCGGGCCGATCCACTGGCCACCGAGATCGATCGTATCGTTGCCGATCCGCTGGCTGCACGTGCGACCACCGACACGATCGCGGGCTTCGATGACCGTGCAGGAGATTTTCCTAATCGATAGATATCGCGCAGCGCACAACCCAGCCAGGCCAGCGCCGATGATCAAGACATCGGCCGAAGCGGAACTACCGGCAGAATGACCTACGGAATGACTCATTCACTGTTCCTGAGCTCTGTGGCCCACTGAGACCTGCTTGCGATGCGCGATGGTCCTCGATTTCGCTTGGCGCAATTCGCCATCAGCATCGATAGACCTCGACTACCGCCAATCGGCTCGATGCGAGCCACCATTGTATAAGCCGGCGCCTGCTCGAGGGAATCCGCAAGCGCGGATTCGACGATCCGGACTTGGCGACAGTCGTTGATGATTCAGGCGAAGTGGTGAGGACGGCACTAAAGCGGACTGGCGGCGTGCCCATTGGCGAAGGCGCCGACGCCGAGCGAGAGCTGCGGGCGAAGCTGAGTGGCTTCGACCACCATCCGCATCGTCTCTGCAGGCCAATCAGCCCGGCGTGATCGGCACGTTTGTGACGATTCCCGTCGCTAAATCGTAGACGCCGCCAGCCACCTTGAGCCGGTCTTCGTCGATGAGTGCAGCAATGACGGGAGACGCCTCGGCAATGGTCATGGCCTGATTGATGACGTTCTCGCGGACTGCGCGGTCTAGATCATTGCCTGACAATTTGACCGCTGGGCGCAAGTATTGAAACAGCGAACTGATCTGGCCCGGCACTGGCTCGCGCTTCATGGCTGCGGTGACCGCTCCACAAGAAGTATGTCCTAGGACGTAAATAATCTTCGCGCCGAGAATGAGCGTAGCGAATTCCAAACTACCGATAATTTCCGGAGTGGCCACGTTACCGGCAATGCGAGTGACGAACAAATCACCGAATCCCTGATCAAACACAATTTCGACGGGGACGCGCGAATCGGCGCAACCCAGAACGACTGCGAACGGGGATTGCAGCGCCGCGACTTCTTGCAGTCGCGTCATATTTCGATGCGGCGCCAGGGTTTCACCGCGGACGAAACGCTCGTTTCCTTCGGACAGTGCGAGCAAAACTTCGTCGGGCGTTTCTGGCCTCCGGCCAGCGGACTGGCGCTCGCTCGCCGCCTTGATTGCCAGTCTGGGTGAAGTCATCGAGGCTGCGGATTCGAGGATCTCGCTAGGCGGACGCGGTGCGCTTCGATGTTCATTTACTTCCATGGTTTCTCTCCTTCGATCTGATTTGAAGACGTCGTCGGTGAGACTCGTCGCTTGCGAATCTTATCGGCGGAGCAACCATCAGGGCCAATAGATAGTTGGCGCCCAATCCATCGAAAAAAGCGATGGATTGGGCGCGTGCTGACACTTAGGGGGCGCCCTGCACCAGCGTCTCGGTAGCCGCGTTTAAGACCGGCGCCGCGAAAAAACGCGGAGTCCATCCATAGCTATTGCCTATGGAATCCGGTATAAATATCAAAGTATTTTATAGGACGTTGGATCGAGACCGGTCGTCGGACCTGGTGACAACGGCCGCGTTCGGACGCGCATCCCGCCGCCGACAATTCATTGGCGACCGGTGCGATACTGGACCGATGCCCCCGGAGCAGCGCGTGGACTGGTTGAACTATCATCACCTGCTCTACTTCTGGCAGGTGGCGCGCGACGGTAGTGTCGTCCGAGCGGCAAAAGCATTGCATTTATCCCAGCCCACCGTTTCGGCCCAGGTGCGCGCTCTGGAACGGGCCCTGGGGCAGAAGTTATTCCAAAAGCAAGGGCGGTATCTGGTACTGACCGAGGTTGGTCAGCAAGTTCTGCGATATGCCGAGGAGATCTTCGCCCTGGGACGCGAGCTGACGGAAGTCGTTGGCCGTGACCAGCCGACCGCGGCGACACGCTTCGCGGTCGGTATCTCGGATGCGCTGCCGAAGATGACCACGTACAAGCTGCTCGAACCGGCCCTGGTGCTTGAGCCGCGGCTGCGGATCGTGATGAAGATCGATAAGACCGAGCGTCTGCTGACGCAGTTAGCCGAGCACAGCCTGGATCTGGTGCTCGCAGACGATCGCGTTCGCTCGGATCTGAGCATTCGTGCCTTTACGCACCTGTTGGGCGAAAGTGGCGTCAGCATCTTCGCGACGCGCAAACTGGCCCGACAGTATCAGCGCAAGTTTCCGCAGTCTTTGCAGGGGGCGCCCTTGCTCGTACAGACAACAAACACGTCCCTGCGGCGGACACTCGACCAATGGTTCTATGAACGCAATCTGACGCCACAGATCGTAGGTGAAGTTGAGGATATGGCCATACTTCAGGTCCTGGGACAGCAGGGAATTGGGCTGTTCGCCGCGCCTTCTGTCGTGGAAAAGGAAATCTGCAAGCAGCACGAAGTCTGCGTCTTGGGCCAACTGGCCGAGGCGAAGGAGCGTTTCTATGCAATTTCCGTCGAGCGACGTCTCCGCCATCCAGCGGTTGTTGCCATGTCACAGGCGGCACGTAAGAATCTGTTTGGCGCCTAGGTCTGCGGCTGCAGACTGACGTTCCTAAGAACTAAGACCTAGCACAGGGAGGTTCGCCGATGACAAAGAATGAACGGCCGCTCGTGGGCGTGATCATGGGCAGCAAGTCCGATTGGGAAACGATGCAGCATGCGCACCGCGCGCTGCAAAAATTCGGCGTTCCCCACGAATGTCGGGTCGTTTCCGCCCACCGAACTCCCACGCTACTGGCAGAATACTCCCAGAGCGCTGAATCGCGCGGCATCGAAGTGATCATCGCCGGCGCTGGCGGCGCCGCGCATCTGCCCGGTATGGTGGCCGCCCACACGGTACTGCCGGTGCTGGGGGTGCCCGTCAAGAGCCGGGCGCTCTCGGGCATCGACTCATTGCTGTCGATTGCTCAGATGCCAGCGGGCATTCCCGTCGGCACGCTGGCGATCGGCGAGGCCGGCGCAGAAAACGCCGGCCTGCTGGCTGTCGCCATGCTCTCGAACTCGCGTCCTGAACTGCGCGACAAGCTGCGACAGTTTCGCGCTGAGCAGACGGCGCGCGTCGTGAGCCAGGAATTGCCGTTGGATGACGCTTCGCAGGAGCCCGCGCAATGATGATCAGCTCCGCCAACCGCGTCATTTTGCCGGGCGCGACGATTGGCGTTCTCGGCGGGGGCCAATTAGGACGCATGTTCGCCATTGCCGCGCGGTATATGGGTTACCGCGTGCATACGCTGTCTCCCGATACGGACACGCCGACTGGCCAAATCGCCGATCGGGAAGTCAAGGCAGCCTACGAAGATCTGGATGCAGTCCGCGATTTCGCGCGGCGCGTCGAGGTGGTGACGTTCGAATTTGAGAATGTTCCCGCGACCACGACACAAGCCGTTCAGGAAATCGTGCCAGTCCGTCCGCGTGGCGAGATCCTGCACATCACCCAGAACCGGGATCGCGAAAAAACATTTCTTGCCAACAGCGGCTTTCCGGTCACTCCATTTCGATCAATCCGCGCGCCGGAGGAACTACACCCGGCTTTGCGCGAATTGGGGATACCGGCGATTCTCAAAACCGCCAGCTTCGGCTACGACGGCAAAGGCCAGATTCGGATCGCCACTCTCGAGCAGGCCGACCAGGCCCTGCAACAGCTCGGCGCCACAGAGTTAGTGCTGGAGGCGGCGATTGACTTCGACTGCGAATTGTCGGTCGTCGCGGCGCGCGGCCTGGATGGCGACATCAAAGACTGGGGAGTGATCCAGAACGCCCATCGCCACCATATTCTGGACGTATCAACCGCGCCGGCCGAAGTGCCGCCCGAAGTAGCACGCGCCGCGATCGAGATCGCTCATGGCGTGCTTGAGAAGCTGCAGGTCGTTGGTGTCTTGTGCGTTGAGTTCTTCCTCACTCGCAACGGCGCGCTGCTGATTAATGAGCTGGCGCCGCGACCACACAATTCCGGACATCTGACGATCGACGCTAGTGTCACCAGTCAGTTTGAGCAACAAGTTCGTGCAGTCTGTGGACTCCCCTTGGGTTCAACGGCCCTAACACGGCCGGCAGCCATGGCCAACCTGCTCGGAGATATCTGGGACCGCGGCACGCCGCGCTGGGCGGCCGCTTGCTCGATGCCGGATGTGAAGCTGCACTTATATGGAAAATCTGAGCCGCGGGCCGGGCGCAAGATGGGTCACCTCACGGCGCTCGCGGATTCACCGCAACAAGCGGCCGCGCTTGTGACCGCCGCCCGGGAGGCGCTGATTCCCAACGACACGTAAACTGCGGCGATGTGCAGGGACCGACTGGCGGTCGAGGCGCTTCTGTCAGTGGCAACCGTGGCGCCCCGACTGGTTACCAATCCTCTGTCCATCGCTGGGGCCTTGGCGGAAAGGGTATTGGTTGTTGCGGTCAGCCAGCAATTCAGCGGGAGATTGGAATCACCGACTATTGGTTCGCCTTTGGTGTTAGAATCCAGTGTTCGAATTGCATTCCTCGTGACAGTGGGAAATGCAGCAGGCCGTAAATCAGCTTCGGCTCGAATCCGACGCCTGGCATCGCCTATGGCGGGGCAGTCGTCGCAGTTGGCGAGGTCACTTTGGTCTGCTGGTTCAGCGATCTCGTGCTGCACGACCCAATGCCATAACGCCACGTGAAATAGACCTGGAGGCGTTACCGCCAGGCTTACGAGACAACCATGAATCGCACGCAAAAAACCGACGAGCAACTAGCGGCAATGGCTTCGCACTTCAGCGCGCGGCGCGCGGCGATCTTGCAAGCGTGGCAGCAAGCCGTCCAAGCCGACCGCGAATTAACCACGCCTTCATCACTCCCGCGCACGCTGTTTAACGACCACATTCCCGAGCTGCTGGACACCTTCGAAAAGAGTCTGCGCAGTGCCTCGCGCTCAGAGCACATCGTGACCGAGGAGCAAAAGAAGGACGCAGCCAGTCACGGCCTACAACGCTGGCAGCAGGGCTATCACCTACGCGAAGTCACCCGAGAATGGGGGCACCTCCAACTATGCCTGGTGAGTGAGTTGGAAGAGTATTCCACAGCCCATCT